>OIAK01000833.1_pt1 | contig 12146 bp, 9 predicted proteins | sample 1580741 | NCBI WGS metagenome assembly OIAK01 (sample SAMEA3882521, study PRJEB24775) | human gut metagenome | biome: human-associated habitat; feature: intestine environment; material: feces | place: Netherlands | collected 2009/2010
TGATTTTAAAAGTATATTTGAAAAATCCCGTGTAGCGGTTATGACATATTCGTATGTCCTCCGCCACCCGGGATTTTCTTTTGCTTCTTCTTTTTTACTTAAGAGTGAAGGTATGCTCATTCATTAAGCTTATACTCAAATCGTCCGCCTTACTATTATAGAAGGTAACTGTCAGCGTTGGCTCTGCGTCCTTCGGCATGAATACCAGATAGTATCTTACAGCCACGGAAGCAGGTGGGATATACTGGTCTTCATTTTCGTAGTACTTTATCTGGCTTACACTCACACCGTCTCCGGAGTCAAAATTTATACCGGTGATGTAAGGGAAACTCAGAGTCCTGTCTGTATAGTTCACCCAATTCATTCCTACCACATAGCAGTCATACTCATCTACATCCGGCAGATCATTGTCAGCGGCATACTCTGTCAGGTCAAAATCCTTGTATACAGGCAGATCCACTACAGTACCCGGCTCTATCTTCTCAATGTATGGAAGACTGTACAAATCAAATATAAATCCTGATGTATTGGAAGCATTCTCCGGTATACCTGGCCACTCCATCTCCTGAAGAGGACTGCCCACCAGACATATCATTTCTTCAGTCTGATTTTCGGTTTCCGTTTCATCCACCATATCGTACACCACAAGGTAATCATAATCTACATTTGTGGTAATAAAAAACAAATTTCCATCTCCTGCATATATGCCACTTCTACTGTCACCAATCTCCACATATTTGTCCTGATCATAGGAAAACAATTCAAGTCTTTCCACCGCATCAAGAGGTTTGAGAAAGGTTCCCGACTTTGTATACATATAAAGCTCCGGTACGCCCACAGAATCCCCATAATCATAATCAGAATCAGAATTGTATCCACTTGGATAAATATAACGATAATGAACCCTGTAAAGTATACACCCTTCAGGGATATCAAGATTCCCTGAATCAACAATCACCGGCTCATCTACGGTCAAAAGGATGCCCATATCACCATTAAGTCCGGCTATAGCCTCTCCGTAGGAATAGTCCATAACATTAAGATCACTGCCCTTGTCATATATATTTACGGAGTCATAATAATCGGAATCAACGTAATCGTTACTGCCAAATCCATCGCCTTCCATATGGTCATCTGATACTATATCTTCATCATCAGAGTCATAGTACCCATCGTCATGGTTTTCATCGCCATAATATCCGTCATCGTAATATTCATAATAAGAATGCCTGATTGCTGCCATAAAAATATTTGCGACCCCAATTCCTATGCTGACAATAATAATAATAATCCCTGCCAGCCCGATAACCTTCTTAGCCGCTCTGTTCATTTCACCATCTGACCCGACGATGACAGCCTTAGATCTATAATTGCCGATGGTATTCTGTATCTGCCCGTCACTTTTCTCGCTGGTGCCATACCATTCCTGACTTCTGTTATTTTTTCCTGTAGTCCATGTCTGACCATTATATCCGTCAAACGTGTCATGACACTTTGGTTCTTTAGACGCCATCTTGTTCTCATGATCACAGTCATCACAATCATAGATAGTGCCCTGGTTGTTTTCATTTCCAATGTCGTAATGATTTCCTGTTATATACCATGCACCGCATTTCGGGCAGAGAAAATCCGTCTTATCCGGATCAAATTTCTTGCCACAGGTTTTACATACCGCTTTCATTCTACGCCCCCTTCTTACATCATATTCTTAATCCTATGCCCCGCTTGGGTATGGGAGCAGCATGTCTCCGACATCATTACAATAATCTAATTTCAGCCCATTTAAAATTCAATTTTTGAAATTCCAAATGGGCTGATAGATCATCTTTTATATTATGTTTTAGTTGTGCTTGTAGTAGTTGATGAGACATCCGTCAACGATTATCTGTCTCTCGTCGTCTGTGAGAGAACCAAGCTTAAGCTCAAGCTCTGCGAAATCCTTGTTGACCACATATGCCTTGATAACCTCATCCTTGTTTATCACTGCCTGTCTAATGCCAGGAATGAAGATACAGTCATCATTTTCAAAATCAAAGTCCTTCTCAATTACAAACGGAAGCATACCCCAGTTGATAAGGTTTGAACGATATCTCTTGGTTGCGTACTCCTTGGCGATATTCGCCCAGCCGCCTAATACCTTCTGGCATGAAGCAGCCTGCTCACGGGCCGAACCGTCTCCCGGCTTAACTGCGAATATTGTGCTTCCTACGCCTGTATTTGATCCGCATACATCAGGGTATCTATCTTTGATAGTGTGCATGATATCCTTCATCCATGGATAAGCCTTACCCATGCACTCACCGGACTCTCTCACCTTCTCTACTGCCTGAACTGCCTTTGCACGGCCTACATATTCAGGATCCTTTCTTGAAAGGGTGAACTCTGCAAGTCCAAGAGGATTTGATCTGTATGATGACGTCTCACCTGATGGGATAAGCTCGTCTGTTGTGGTTACAGGGTCATGTATAACTGACGCAACCTTGAGGACAAGATTGTCTGTAAGGGCAACCATCTCAGGCCAGTCCTTGATATTCGGACCAAACTTGATCTCTACACTTGGGTCTGCCTTTCCTACTCCGTTATATACTCTTCTGTCGTAGATATTTCTGTCGAAGAAATACTTCTGTCCCTTGTACTCAACATCAAGATCAGTTGCAGGTGTAAGATATCCCTTATTTGCCGCTGTTGCTGCAATAGAACGTGCGTCCATAAGAGCAACTGATGATATCTGACCATTCTGTATCTTTGAGCCCTCTCTGTTAGGGAAGTTACGTGTTGAATGTCTGATTGAAAATGCATTATTTGCCGGAGTATCTCCTGCACCGAAACATGGTCCACAGAATGCTGTCTTGACAATGGCACCTGTCTCAATGAGGTCTGCAAGAACACCGTTCTTAGCAAGCTCCATATATATAGGAGTTGAAGCAGGGTATACTGATAATGTGAACTCATCATCACCTATGCTCTTTCCTCTTATTATATCGGCAGCCTCACAGATATTCTCAAAGCCACCGCCGGCACAGCCTGCGATGATACCCTGATCTACATAAAGCTTACCGTTTCTTACCTTATCCTTTAATGAGTAATCGACCTTACCGTCAAGGCTTACAAGTGCTCTCTTCTCAACATCTGCAAGAACATCTGCAAGATTGGCATTTACGTCCTCGATAGTGTATGTATTACTTGGATGGAATGGCATGGCGATCATTGGCTTGATCTTTGAAAGATCTACATATACAACGCCATCGTAATATGCCACGTCACCGGGATTCATTTCCTTATATGCTTCCGGTCTGTAGTGAACATCGTACCACTCCTTGATCTTCTCATCAGTCTTCCAGATTGATGACAGACATGTGGTCTCTGTTGTCATTACGTCTATACCGATACGGAAGTCTGCCGAAAGCTTGTCAACACCAGGTCCCACAAACTCCATTACCTTATTCTTAACATAACCACAGCCAAATGTTGCACCGATTATGGCAAGAGCCACATCCTGAGGGCCTACGCCCCTGGCAACCTCGCCGTCAAGGTAAATAGCTACTACGCCCGGTCTTGCAACATCATAGGTCTTACAGAGAAGCTGCTTTGCCAGCTCTCCGCCGCCTTCACCGATAGCCATTGTACCTAAGGCTCCATAACGTGTATGTGAATCAGAACCAAGTATCATTGCTCCGCACTCTGCAAGCATTTCTCTTGCGTACTGATGTATTACTGCCTGATGAGGTGGTACATATACACCACCGAATTTCTTGGCACAGGAAAGTCCAAACATGTGGTCATCCTCATTGATGGTTCCACCTACCGCACAAAGTGAGTTGTGACAGTTTGTAAGTACATATGGAATAGGAAATTCCTTAAGTCCTGACGCTCTTGCTGTCTGGATGATTCCTACAAATGTTATATCGTGGGAAGTCATCTTATCAAACTTTATCTTGAGGTTCTCCATATTGCCTGAAGTATTATGCTTCTCAAGGATTCCATATGCCATGGTATTCTTTGAGGCTTCTTCCTTTGATGGTGCACTTCCGAGCTTGGATGAAAGTATTGCTGCAGCGTCTGCATTATCTTCCACAAGTTCCTTACCGTTTAAAAGATAAGCACCATGTTCAAATAAGTTAATCATGTCTGTTCCTCCTAATCTCAAACATCAGACTGCACGGGACCGATGTTATCTGAATCTGTTTTGTAATATCCCCTATCCATTTTCATGAAAGGTCTGATATATTTTATCACAATATCATATACTTGTGAACAAAAATTATCGTCAGGAATTAATCTTTAAGCCTGAACTTGCTGCCGGTTGAAGGCGGTTCATTCTTATTACCTAAATCCGCCTCACCGGAGCGTGTATTACTTTGAGTGTCCTCGTAACTCGCATCACCCATTGTATTCTTCCGACCATCATCTACTGTCTTATTATGGGCATTATCTTCATCAGCCCCAGATACTTTCGATAAATTTTCATAGTCACCTGATATATCACCATAAGGATTGGCTTCCTCTCCGCTGCTAAACACATCTTCTCCTATGGACATGTTCTTCAAGCGTTCCTGCATATTCTCCCGCCTTAACTGTTCCTCATACTCTTCTATCTTCTGCTTTTCTATTTTTTCTCTCTTCATCTTTCTGTCAAGAAGCCATAAATACAGTGCAAATGATCCTGCTATGATAACCACTATGATCACTATCATTATGAGATTATAATTCGGGAACATGTCTGCGTATTCCTCAGCCGACTTTCCTGTTACCGGATGGGACTCCGTTGCGTCCGGTCCGTCCTGGTTCTCACGGGTATTTTCAGTTTCATGATCACCAAAATCCGCGTCAGTCTTAAGAAAATAATCATAGACTACCCGGTTGCCGCCATGGTCGTCCCAGGTAAGGTCTATGTTATACCAGTAACCATCTACCTTTACCCTGTTCCACAGATGTTCGCCACCATTTCCATATCCATATTCACATGTAACGGGAACTCCCGCTTTCTTCATTATCATGTAGAAGGAAAGGGCATAGCCGTTACAGCTTGAACCGCCGATATACAGTGCATTAAAGGATCCTCCGGCAGCTATATCGTACTCATTATGTAATATAATATAGTCATGGACCGCCTTTACCTTTTCATAATCGGAAAGACCTTTGATCTTATTCGCAATGAGAGTTGTCCTTAAATTCACAAGCATGCTCTTCACTCTGCTCATGCGCCTTATATTTATCTTTACGTTGCAATAATCTCCCTTGTCTCTTGTGGTATAACTGAATGCATAGAACTCACCGCCGGCATACATGTTCTTCTCCATGATGCCATCAAGGATCCATTGGTAGTCAAGATACGGATCACTTTCAGTCTTAATTGAAAATGAATTACTATATCTCAGTGCACCTCTTACCACCGCGTCATTTGCATCGTCATCATTGGAAATAACTCCAAATGATACCGGAATAGCCCTAAGTATAATGTTGTATGCGATTATAACAAGGACTATGATCTCTATGACAAGTCTGCGCTTGCTCTTTTTCTTCCTTCCTGTCAGCTTCATTTTTAATTTCTCCTCCCATTTAATATCGGCTCATTTAACATTTGCCTTAATTCCGAATATACACGTCTATTTTATCACATATATTCCCCCTGGAAAATATACAAATTACAGGGTGCCTCCTCCATTAAATCATGATTTATGAATTCTTACCTGTCTTAATCGCAGGAATTACTGTTCTTTCATATGAAATATATCCAAGTCTCCCTGTAAACTTCCCACTTTACAGATTTCTTACACATGATATAATTGTATAGATTATGATTTTTTATCAATAATCGGGTTTATATGGCGGTTATCAATGTTTTTTCGTCATATTTGTCATATTTGTATTACACAAGGAGATGCGAAAGTGAAGGACACAATCGAAATAAGATGGCACGGCCGTGGCGGTCAAGGTGCCAAGACAGCAGCCCTTTTGCTTGCAGACGTTGCCTTTAAAACAGGCAAATATGTTCAGGGATTTCCTGAGTATGGTCCGGAGCGTATGGGTGCCCCAATCACAGCTTATAACAGAATAAGCAGCGACCCTATCAGGGTTCATTCTAATATCTACACTCCACTGTATGTAGTTGTTGTAGATGAATCACTTATTGAATCTGTTGATGTTACTGCCGGTCTTAAGGAGGATGGTGCTATCGTTGTAAATACTCCAAAGAGTGCCGACGAGATACGCCCTCACCTTAACGGATATAAGGGTAAAGTATATACACTTGATGCAAGGGAGATCTCGATGCAGACTCTGGGAAAGAACTTCCCTAACTCTCCTATGCTTGCTGCCATCGTTGCAGTCAGCGGTATCATGGAGAAGGATGCCTTTCTTGCAGACATGAGAGTTTCATACAAGCACAAATTCGCCAAGAAGCCTGAAGTTATCGAAGGCAACATGAAGGCACTTGAGCTTGCATTTGCGGAGGTAACAAAATAATGAGAACAGATATCAGCAAAATCCATGAAAAAACCAGATATCAGGATATCACTCCCGGTAATCAGGTATATGGCGGCGGAACTTCAAAGGCTTTTAATACCGGTGAATGGAGAACTGCAACCCCTGTTATAGATGAAAGCAAATGTGTACACTGTCTTTTATGTGCGCCTGTGTGTCCTGACAGTTGTATACCTGTAATAAGCGGCAAAAGGCTTGCATTTGACCTTGACCACTGCAAGGGCTGTGGTATATGTGCATACCAGTGTAAGTTCGGTGCCATCACAATGAAGGAGGGCAAATAATATGGGTATCAGAGAACGCTTATCCGGAAATGAGGCGGTTGCACATGCTATCAAGCAGATCAACCCTGATGTAATGCCTGCATTCCCTATCACTCCTTCAACTGAGATACCTCAGTTTGTTTCTACTTTTATCTCCAACGGAGAGATCGATACAGAATTTATTCCTGTGGAGAGTGAACACAGTGCCATGAGTGCTGCCATCGGTGCAGAGGCTGCCGGCTGCCGTACTCTTACAGCCACATCCTCATGTGGTATGGCTCTTATGTGGGAGGAGCTTTATGTGGCAGCTTCCAACAGACTTCCTCTGGCTCTTGCACTTGTAAACAGAGCCTTATCCGGTCCTATCAATATCAACTGTGATCACTCAGACAGTATGGGTGCAAGGGATACAGGATGGATCCAGATATATGCAGAGAACAATCAGGAGGTATATGATAACTTCGTCCAGGCTTACAGAATCGCAGAACATAAGGATGTAAGACTTCCTATCATGGTATGCCAGGATGGATTCATCACAAGCCATGCTGTAGAGAATATTGAGCTTATTGAGACAGACCAGGTCAAGAAGTTCGTAGGCGAATATGAGCCTGAGCAGTATCTCTTAAATCCTAAAATGCCTATGGCTATGGGACCTTATGCCACTTCCCCATTCTACATGGAGACCAAGATGGCACAGAACGAGGCAATGAAGAATGCCAAAAAGGTCATTCTTGATGTGGCAGATGAATTTGCCCGGATGACAGGAAGACAGTACGGCTTCTTCGAGGAATACAGACTTGAGGACGCTGATTACGCCATTGTCATGATAGGTTCTGCAGCAGGTACCACAAAGGATGCCATAGATGAACTTAGAAATCAGGGCAAGAAGGTTGGTCTTCTTAAGCTTCGTGTATTCAGACCATTCCCTGGCGATGAGATTGCCAAGGCACTGTCCCACACAAAAGCAGTTGCCATATTAGACAGATCAGAAGGCTTCAGAGCCGGTGGCGGCCCTCTCTCAGCAGAGATTAAGGAGCATTTCTACGACGCAGGACTTACCACAAAGGCTGTCAGCTATATATACGGTCTGGGCGGTCGTGATTACACTGTAGATGAAGCTAAGCAGGTATACGCTGAACTTGAAGATATGATCGAGAACGGAACCAAGCTTCCACAGTATCGGTATATAGGACTTAGAAAATAGGAGGTAAGATGAAATGGCATATAATTTTAAAGAAGTAATGAATAAGCCTGAGCGTCTTGCTCCAGGTCATAGAATGTGTGCAGGCTGCGGCGGTACCATCACAGTAAGAAATGTACTCCGTGCCCTTCACGAGGGTGATAAGGCTGTTATAGGTAATGCCACAGGATGTCTTGAGGTTTCAACCTTCATGTATCCTTACACAGCTTATGAGGACAGCTACATCCACAATGCATTTGAAAATGCAGGTGCTACCCTTTCAGGTGTTGAAACTGCATATCACGTCCTTAAAAAGAAGGGCAAAATAGACGATACTTATAAATTCATAACCTTTGGAGGCGACGGCGGTACATACGATATCGGACTTCAGTCATTATCCGGGGCAATGGAGCGTAATCATGACCTTGTATATGTGTGCTACGATAACGGAGCTTATATGAACACAGGTATCCAGCGTTCTTCTGCAACACCAATGTTCGCAGATACAACGACAACACCAGTTGGTAAATGCTCCAACGGTAAGATGCAGAACCGGAAGGATCTCGCATCTATCATCGCAAACCATGATATTCCGTATGTTGCACAGTCTACCTTCATCGGAACCATGAAGGATCTGTATGAGAAGTCTGAGAAGGCAATCTACACACCAGGTGCAGCATTCTTAAATATCATGTCACCATGTCCTCGTGGCTGGCGTTATGACACACCCGATATCATGAAGATCTGCAAGCTCGCAGTGGAGACATGCTACTGGCCACTGTTCGAGGTTGTGGAAGGCAAGTGGATCTTGAACTATGAGCCAAAGAAGAAGCTTCCAATTGAAGACTTCCTTCGTCCACAGGGAAGATTCAAGCATCTGTTCAAGCCAGAAAACGAGAACCTGCTTGTACAGTATCAGGAAGAGGTTGACCGCAGATGGGAAAACCTGCTTTATATGTGTTCGAAGTAAATATCTACGACAACGCAAAAGCTCCACGCTTAACTTATAAGCGTGGAGCTTTTTATATCTGTTATACTATACTTCCTGTTTTTCTCCGCCATGCAGCAAAAGCTCTAATATCACCATCTCGGTTGCAAGCTTATCCCGCATTTTACCTGTTTTGATGCTCGTATCTGCTTCCTGACATAACCTCACACAGGAAAGCAGTTGCTCTTTCGTGAAAGAGCGTGCCTGCGCAATATATTTTTTCACAAAGTACGGACGGATACCGAACGCCGAAGCAATCTGTCCCTCTGGTGTACCAGTATCCAGTGCAAACCGGATCTTCAGAAGCTGCATGAAGTTCCGTGTGATCAACACGAGAATCTTCATCGGTGCCTCCTGCAAATACAGCAGATCATCATATAATTCCATTGCCTTTTGCTGTTTTTTTTCTGATATCGCATCAATCATATCAAAGATTTTGTCTTCCACCTGATTCACACAAAGCAGGTCAATGTCTTCTTTGGATACGCTTCCTTTTTCCACAGCATAGGAGCGGAGCTTGTCTGCTTCATTTTTAAGCAGATTCATACTCGTTCCAACTCGATCGATCAGATATCGCAATGTCGCACCGCTGATCGCAATCTGATCCTCTACAAACATTCCATTTAACCAGACAGCTAACATCTCACTGTCCGGTGCATCAAACATTGCTACCGTACCAAGCTGTGCGACAAGCTTGCTTAGTTTCTTCCGGTTGTCAATATTCTTCTCCACGAAGATCAGCACTGTCGTATCTGGCAGTCCATCTAAGGCTTCTTCCAGCTTTTCACAGCCGTTCTTGAAGAAATTGCTGTTCTCAACCAGCACCACTCTGCGTTCTGTAAAAAATGGCATGGTATCTGCAAATTCAATGATGTCCTCTGGTTTGGAATTCTCACCCTTGTAGGTGATAAAATTCATTGTATCGTTTGGATTGATCATCGCCGCGATCAGTTTGTCCCGATACTGATAGATCAGATATGGTTCCGTTCCACCAAGCAGATACACACGACTGAATTCTTTCTTATTGATTTGTTCATTTAAAATGGCCATGCCATTTGCTTTTTCTTTTTTTGCCATGTTGACTCCGATATAGAACACTAACTCCTCTTATTATTCGGTATGTTCACCTTTTGTTTCGTTTGAATACCTCGTTGTTTTCAACGAATACATTGTATCACACCTTTCTTCTTCTATCAATTTTCTGACACAATCTATTTCATTACCACTTCGTCCCTATTAAATATTATTGTATCCTCCAAGCTTTTTATCTCCCCCGAAAAACAACTGCGCCCATCTCATCCGTCCGAAGTACCTTCGTCCCTTCCTGCGCTAACCCTTGTAGCACTTCCGTGTGTGGATGTCCATAACGGTTATTGTATCCACAGGAAATCAAACCATAGTCCGCATGCGCATAGACCCCCTCCACATACGAGTACTTCGAGCCATGATGCGGAAGCTTGATGCAATCATAATCCTGTTGTATATCCATATCTGCGACGGCATCTGCATCCATGTCTCCAGTAAATAACATGTCAAATGTATCAGAATGATATGCCAGTGCCAGACTCGCTGCATTCTTATCCTTTGCACGATATTCTGCAGTTGGATGCAGGCAGGTAAGCGTAAATGTATCATCGCCGATCACGTCGCCCTCCCTCATCCACACGATTGTGATTCCGGCAGCCCGAATCACTGCTTCTAACTCTGCCAATGCCGCATCCTGAAACACATAGGCGGAAAAGACAACCGTCCGCACCTTGATCTGCGTCAGTTTTCCCTGCAATAAAAGTTCTTTTAATCCACTGATATGATCCTCATCGGTATGTGTCACAAACCAACAGTCAATCTCCGTCATGCCTTGCGATCGCAGCGCCGGAAGCAGTGTGTATGTCCCACATTTTGACTGTGACGTCGAGCCGCCGTCAATCACGATATTTCTTCCGTCCGGGGATCGTATCAGGATTCCATCGCCTTGTCCAACATCCAAGAAATAGATTGCTTCTGTGCGTTGCTGCCACACGCATAACGCCTGTCCTGCCCCCTGTAACAGCATACTTATAAGGATCGTGCATACAGTGTAGCGCACGACCTCTCTTTTACGCCAGAACCTGCCGGTATGTTTATATACAAAGTCCCGCAGCTTATTTCTTGTTTTTGTGCGAAGCAATACCAGCGTGCATGCAATCCCGCCATACCACATGCCAATCTGCCAGCCTCGTATCTCTCCTGTAACAAGTGTATTCCACGGCAGTTCCAGTGTCCTTTCGCAAAGCCATGTATATCCCTGTAACATCCACCCAACCGGCAGCATGACGAACCTGCCAAGCGAAATCGTGCCAATGGATACAAGCAAGCCGAACCAGCTACCTGCTACCACAACCGTCATCCCCGGTACAACGATCAGATTCAGCAATCCTGCATAGACTGGTATCTCGTAATAGGTTTTTGCCACCACAAGAAGCATCATCCCCTGCAATGTTACAGAATAAAACAGGCTCTGCACCACACGGAATCGAAGCGGATATCGTTTCTGGAACCGCCGAAATCCAGTTTTTTTATGCAAGCGCTTCATCCCATAGTTTCCAAGTGATACCCCCGCAATCGCCATATAGCTTAACTGCATCCCGGCATCTAAGATGCGAACCGGGTTGCATAGAAGCATAAAGAACAAGGCAATTCCCATCGCAGTCGGCATATCATAGGATTTCCCGAACATCTGCGCCACAAGAAATATCACCATCATCCAGATCGCGCGCATCGTTGCCAGACTCATTCCGGTCATCATGCCGTACAACAAAAGTCCTGCTATCGTGATAATTCCTGCTGCCGGAATCGGCACACGAGCCCGCCGCATCAATCGAAAGAGCAGTCCTCCAAGCAGGGAAATATGAAGTCCCGTCTGGGGGTTTTTCCTGTCCAATATAGATGGCGTAACTTCTTATTATAAAGGGATAGTCAGCATACAATGCTAAGGGGGATAGCCCACTAGGGGATATACCCCCTTTGAACACCCCAGATTTGCTTATTCTTGAGATTTGTCTAATCACGCAAAACCATGTTTGCGGCTCTCTGTTATACGCATTGTATAACACCACTATATTTGTAACAAAAAATAGCGTGGCTGTCAAATCGTAGCCACACTATTTTTTGTGTTCCGTCTTACTGCTGATTCTGTTTTTCAGTAAAGAATGCCCCATAATTAAACATCTTCATGCTCTGGTATCTGCCCATG
>OIAK01000834.1_pt1 | contig 12145 bp, 10 predicted proteins | sample 1580741 | NCBI WGS metagenome assembly OIAK01 (sample SAMEA3882521, study PRJEB24775) | human gut metagenome | biome: human-associated habitat; feature: intestine environment; material: feces | place: Netherlands | collected 2009/2010
GCTCCTACAGAGGGTGAGAACGTAGATGATCGTGCTGAGCAGGTTGCTGAGTAAATTCCGTCAGATTTTTTAGGCACGGATTTTACGGATTACACGGATTTTTTTTCGAGATAATAACTCATTTCGAGCATGTCTCTATAAACCCGTGTAATCCGTGTAATCCGTGCCTGTTTTTTTCCTTCAGTCTATAAATCCGTGCCTGATTCTTATTCCTCAATCTTCTTCAGTTCCTTCTCAAATAGGATCTGTGCATCTTCTCCACTGGAAAGAACGCAATTCCCCGCTTTGTCTGTCACGACAACCCCGGTAAGATTCTCATCCACCACATACGCATCCAAAATGTCCTTGTGAATTGTTACCCCATACTGCTCATACATTGCAATCGAGATTGCCTTTTCCTGCAGATTGATCAGATCCTTCGTCTTATCATCACTCACATAATTGTCGTACCGTTCACAGGTCTGACGTGCATATAGCAGCGTCTCATCTGCCACGCCACTGACCGTCTGCTTCGCCATATAAGTTGTGAGCAAAAAAATAAATGCCAGTAATAAAACTCCCGCCACGGGCGGAATCAATCTTATCACGACATTTTTCTTCGCATGTTTCGTATATTTCACCATCATTTATCCCCCCTACGATATACTTGGTGCTTTTTTCATTTGTCCCCGCACCAATTATATGTCATGATGTGTCAGCTGTCTACCACTAATTTACAAAAATCCCCCGGAATATGAAAATTCCGAGGGATTTCACCAAAAGAGAGGGACGGCTTTCTTTTACTCCAGATTCAGTTTATGCTTGCAGGTGAGCGTCGTTGCCACGGAAAGTACCGCAATTCCGACAACCTCTATGATCGTAACCGTCACAAGCACAATCAGATACTGCTTTGCTGTCGATGAGATCTGCTCCAGAAATAAGTCAATATCCTGCTTTGACAGAATCTCACTGAACACAACAACAAGTATGCCGTATATCATCTGGATCAGAGCAAAAAACACAACTGACCATATGCGTTTCCCCTTTGTGAATGCATGACCAAATGCATAGGCGGCATTGATCGTCCAGATATTGCACATCACACCGAGCCACATCATAAGAAGTGCCAATACACCATCCAGCACAATCAGACCCCGATCCACTGTCATCCCGGACATCGAAAGGAATTGCTGTACGAACCCTACGAAATCACTGAACACCTCGAAATTCCCCGTTGCGACGCAGACAGCAAGCCCATAAACAGCAACCATCCAGGCAATCATCACCAGATCACAGATAAGTCTCGCGCCAATGAGTGTGGATGTCTTTACCGGCAGGGTATGGGTGAGATACCCCTGATCCTTGAAGAAGCGATTCCGGAAATCAAGGCATGGAAGCAGTACAACCATCACAATCACGGCAAACATTGCCAGAGCAAACATCACGTCTACAAGTTTTACAAATACGGCAAATGCAGTCGTACCAACCACGTTATATAATTTATCCAGCCCGAGCACGATAACCGCAAAAAGCATCACACCGGCAGATATCATTCCGACTAATCCGGAACGGTTTACAAATTCATTTTTTATACATTTTCCTAGCATCGAAATACCTCCCTGAATATCTCATCAATTGACTGTCCTTTTTCTGCCCGCAATGCATCCGCATCCTTCTGACAGATAATCTCTCCCTCTTTGATGAAGATGACTTCATCCAATATGTTCTCGATATCCGAGATCAGATGTGTGGACAGCAGGATCGTCGCTTTCTCATCGTAGTTTGTAAGAATCGTCTGCATGATATAGTCTCTGGCAGCCGGATCGACACCCGCGATCGGCTCATCTAAGACATACAGCCTTGCCCGGCGGCTCATCACCATAATCAACTGTACCTTCTCTTTGTTACCTTTCGACAGCTTCTTCAAGGTCATATCCGGGTCGATATTTAAGAGCTTCATCATGTCATACGCCCGCGTCTCATCGAAATCCGCATAGAAGTCCTTGAACATATTGACAAGCTGACGGATCTTTAAGTACTCGTTGAAATACGTCCGCTCCGGCAGATATGAAACAACCGCCTTTGATTCCGGTCCGACCTCATGTCCACAGATGCGGATACTTCCTTTCTCTGGCTGCAGCAGGCCAACCAGCATCTTGATGAGTGTCGTCTTACCACTTCCATTCGGTCCCAGTAGACCGATAATCTTTCCTTCCGGCAATGCCAGGTTCAGGTTCTCAAATACAGTTTTCGAAATCCCATATCCTTTCTTCACGCCGGATACTTCTACTAAATTACTCATGTGCTCCCTCCTCGTGTAAATATCCTTTCAATACTGTTACAATCTCACCATCTGCATATCCAAGTGTTCGCATGCTATCCACAAACGCCTGTATATGCTTCTGACTCAGCTCCTCTCGCATGCTCGTTCCTCCTGTCTTTTGCTCTGCTACAAATCGCCCTGCCGTCCGCTGGGAATAGAGCACGCCTTCGCGCTCTAACTCCGAAAGTGCTTTCTGCATCGTATTCGGATTCACGCCTGCGGTCACCGCAAGCTCCCGCACTGCCGGAACCTGATCACCTGGCTTCAAGGTGCCCTGCGCGATCTGCATCTTTATCGCATCCACAATCTGTAGATAGATCGGGGATTCATTATTGAACTTCCACGCCAATCTTTGTTCCTCCTTTTTTGTATTATTGTATTATCTGAATAGTACAATAATACAGTAGTACAATTTTGTCAAGTACTTTTTATAAAAATACGCCGAACATGTTTCATAATTGCTTTTAATCAAAAAATCGAGCAGGTTAACACCTACTCGATTGACTATTTTTATATGAAAACACCTGCCAGGCAAACCATAACCATAACAACAATTCCACATAATAACTGCTATACAAAAATAAGCATATCAAAACCGCACCCAATATTCCATTTGTTTTTTTGCTTCTCACTCTAAAACAATCTAACAAAACATATATACTAAACAATATAAATAGAGCAACATATTTAACACCTATTTGTACCGCTCCTACACCTATACACATACCATAAATTATCAACGTCAACAGAATGCATGCCATTTTCACACGTCGCTTAGTTTCTGTTAAGGTATCCCCACTGTTCCAGACAGCCACAAGCAACAATATCATACCAATACAAAAATTCACATTGGCACAGTACCGATGATACAAATATGATACACTCGGTTTGATATGGAATCTTAGTTTTTCATCAACCGTCACTGGATATTCTACTTCTACATTTCCTTTCAAATCCCCACTCTGTTTTATACGGATTACATCTGTTCCCGGCTTTTCTGCCTTCACCACGCAACCTTGAAAATCCTTATGATTCCATGCCAATCCGATGATTACATATTCATGCTCTATCGTTAAATCTGCATACGGATAGTAACTAGACAAATCCTCACATACAACCGTCGTCCTCGTTTCCTCTGGAATATATGCATAAAACGTCTTCTTTGGTGCAAATATATATGCAAGATTACATACGATCCCACATATTGCAAAAATTATTACAGCTCTGCGCACTGTCTTTTTTGCAAATGCATCCCTGACACAACGCCATGCACTTACCCGTTGTTCTATCTTACTTGTCAATATCAGGTATATCACAACTGATGAAATATGCAGGTATATTATAATAGTCGTTTTATCTGCCTGTGGGAACAACCGAATTAACATCTTACATATGCTGACTCCTGCAAACAAAAAACTCTCTGAAACAACTACATTTTTAATCATTGTATAAACCATACAACACGCAAGCAACACAGGCATCCAGTTGATCAGCCTTGGCACCCACAGCCACGGAATAATTGTATAGCGTACAGTTTCCGTTGTTTGATTCCTTACAACTGTGGAAAATATGTTATAATCCTGCACAGAAATACCAACGATCAAAATATATGTAACAATATACATTATGGTACAATAAAAAATTTTTTTCTTCATTTAATTTGTCCCAACTGTATCATTTACGATCGTATCATACACGTCCATATCTACGCTGTCCGGGTACTTGAAGATCTGATCGATCTGTGCCTGCCACTTCGTAAGCGTATCCGATAAAGCTTCCTGTACCTGCTGATTGTAAAGCACGATCTTCTGCTCATTCGTCTTCGTCTGATCAGTCAGAGCAATCATCTGGAATACATGATAACCATACTGAGTCTCCACAACCGTGCTGTACTGTCCATTCTCCATGCTATAGAGCAGATCATACACATCCTGTCCGTATGTCTCCAGAATCTGCGATGGACTCATCGTCTGCGTCTGCGCCTGATCCAGCTGGTAGTACTCTGCCAGCTTCTCAATTGCTGCACCTGTGTTGTCCTTCAAGTCTGCCGTCGCAAGTGTGCTGCACGCCTGTAGCGCATTTTCATATTGCTGTTTCTTCTGATCATCCGTGTATGGGGTTATCACGCCATTTTCATCCATACTATAACATGCAAAATACATATCATAGAAAGTCGTCATCCGCGCCTCTTCATCGGAGATCTCAATCTTCCGGTCATCTAAGATCTTCGCCTCCACCTTCGATGCGATTGCATTTTCCTGCATCACTTTCTCGGCTTTTTCCTTTGTGATTTCCATGTTCTGCAACTGTTCATCTGTCAGTCCCTCGCAGAAATCATCTGCCTTCTGATTTAGCTCTGCCAACTCGTCATCGCCCAGTGTGATTCCAAGCTCCTCTGCATGCGCACACAACGTCTTGACGCGGACAATTTCATTTACAACTTCCTCCCGTGTCAGGTTCTCCATAGAAGTTCCCGCACCACCATCCGGAAGCACCGTCTGCCAGACATCACTGCCGTACTGCATTTCGTACCGCTCCCGCACGGTTTCTATATAGATATATACCTCGCCTTTTGTTACCAGATTATTTCCATACTGAAACACCAGTGTTCCGCTGCTTGTCTGCTTTGTTTCTTCTTCCTTTTTCTCTCCACAGCCGGAAATCATCGGTACCATCAGGCAGATACACAACAATATTGCAATTAGTTTTCGACAACGTCTATTATGCTTCATGGTTCACATCCTCCGTATTATACAATGTGCGGATATCCTCAATTACCTTCTCGCAGGAAGATACCATCTCTTCCTCGATCAGCTTCGACATACGGATACGGAAATATGTCTGCTTGCCCGCGGTAAGCCGCAATGTGTTCTTATACCGTTTCAATAACGGATTGACCCGCTCCGCCTGCACAGGTGCCTGCAGCAGCATGTAAAATCGCACCTCATCGCCTACATATTTGATATCCGTAATATAAACCTCATGTGCAATTGCTTTCAGATACGCCACATCAAGCAAGCGGAAAAACGGCTTTGGCGGTTCTCCAAACCGGTCGCGTACCTCCTCCAAGATGGCATCATTATCCTCGCGGTTCGCACATTTTGAGATTCTCTTATACAAATCCAGCTTCACATATTCATTCTTCACATAACTGTCTGGAATATAGGCATTGAGCGGAAGTTCTACGTTTGTCACGAACTCCTCACGCACCGTCTCACCAGACAGACGCCGGATTGCATCGTTCAACATCTGGCAATACAGATCATAACCGACTGCCTCAATATTTCCCGACTGCTCCTGTCCAAGCAGATTTCCGGCTCCACGAATCTCCAGATCCTTCATTGCTATCTTATACCCTGAGCCAAGATCTGTAAACTCCCGGATTGCTTTCAGACGTTTCTCCGCGACTTCTTTTATCATCTTATCACGCTTATAAAGCAGGAATGCATAGGCACTCCGGTTGGAACGTCCGACACGTCCTCGCAGCTGATAAAGCTGTGACAGACCGAACCGGTCTGCATCATGTATGATGATCGTATTGACATTTGGAATATCCAGTCCCGTCTCAATAATCGTCGTCGACACAAGCACGTCGATTTCGCCCTTGATAAAGCGGCGCATCATCGCTTCAAGCTCCCGCTCCGGCATCTTGCCATGTGCAAATTCTATCGTTGCATCCGGCAGTACCTGACGGAGCTGTCCCGTGATGTCCGCGATCGTCTCCACCCGGTTATACACATAATATACCTGTCCGTTTCGCGCAAGCTCCCGGTTGATTGCCTCTTTTACAAACTCCAGATCGTACTCCATAATATACGTCTGGATCGGCAGCCGGTCGACTGGCGGCTCTTCCAGCAGACTGATGTCGCGCAGACCGACCAGACTCATATGCAAGGTTCGCGGAATTGGTGTTGCCGTGAGTGTCAGCACATCCACATTTTTCTTCATCTGCTTGATCTGTTCCTTGTGCTTGACGCCGAACCGCTGTTCCTCGTCAATGATCAGAAGTCCCAGATTTTTAAATACAATATCCTTGGAAAGCAGCCGGTGTGTACCGATCACAATATCAACCATACCGGACTTCATCTGTTCCAACGTCTCTTTTACTTCCTTCGGCGTACAAAACCGGGACAGCATGCGGATATTGACCGGATAGTTCTTCATACGCTCACAGAATGTATTGTAATGCTGCTCGGCAAGAATCGTCGTCGGTACCAGATATGCTACCTGCCGGTTATCCTGCACTGCCTTAAACGCAGCGCGGATTGCAACCTCTGTCTTTCCGAATCCAACATCCCCACAGACAAGTCGATCCATGATCTTGCCACTTTCCATGTCGTGTTTTGTATCGTCTATGGCTTTCTGCTGATCCAATGTCTCCTCATATGGGAACATCTCTTCAAACTCCCGCTGCCATACGGTATCCTCCGAATATTTGTATCCCTGTGTGCTCGAACGGATCGCATACAGCTCGATTAGTTCCTTCGCAATGTCCTCCACATGTCCTTTGACACGCGTGCGCACTTTCTCCCACTCTGGACCGCCAAGCTTGTTCAGCTTGACACGCGCGCCATCCTTGCCGGACAGCTTACCGATACGGTCGAGCTGTTCCACGGGCACGAACAATTTACTGCCCTTTGCATACTCGATACCGATATAGTCTTTCATGCGTCCATCGGTTTCCACCTTGTCGATACCTCGGTAGATTCCGACACCATGATTTTGATGTACGACATAATCGCCAACGGAAATATCCGAAAATCCGGCAATCTTCTCGCCGGCATATTTCGGCAGCTTCTTCCGTTTTTTCAGTTCCTTCGAAGTAAATATATCGCCCTCTGCGATCACAAGCAGATGGCACTCCGGAATCTCAAACCCCGTCTCCATTCGACCGACACTGATGCGTACCTCTCCCGGTTTGAGTGGTTGTTCCCGGTTCTCGGTAAAATACGCCATGACATCGTTATCCTGTAAGTTCTTGGCGATACGTTTTCCTCGTGTCGCGGATGGCGACAGGATCAGAATCCGATAGTCCTTCTTCTTATATTTTTCGATATCCTTCATCAGATCCTCGAAGCTGTTGTTGTAGCTGACAAGCCCCTTTGCATCGATCTGAAATGCATACTGTTCTTTCCAAGCTGGCTGCTTCTTATACAGTTCTGAAAGCAACACTGGCGTACGGTTCACTAATCTTGCCACAACAGTCTTGGCATCATAGAGCACATTTGCCTGTGTCGGCAGAACATAACCGCCCTCCAGACGCCCTTCCATCGACATGCCAAACTGCATCGCATACGCACCGGCACGCTGGTTCACACGCTCTGGATCGTCAATGAAGATATCCGTATCTGTTGGGAAATAATCCAAAAACGACACCGTGTCGTCGTAGAAATATTCCACCATACTGTCTAATCCCATCGTGGAATTAAACTCCTTTAACTCCTCTAATACCGACTCCACCATCTTGTTCAGCCGTGCGTATTGCTCCGTGTGGAACTGTTCCTTCAAAAGCTTCGCCTGTGCCTTATGCTCCTTCGAAAGCTTGGCAATACCCTTGCTGATCCGCACATCGTCGAGCACCATCTCCGTAGATGGATAGATGACAAACTCCTCGACACGTTCCATCGAACGCTGGCTTTCCACGTCAAAGCTCCGGATACTGTCGATATCATCTCCCCACAACTCAACACGATAAGGGCACTCTTCCGTCAGGGAGAAGATGTCGATGATACCTCCTCTGACCGAAAACTGCCCCGGTGTCTCTACGATTGAAGTTTTTTCATATCCAAGTGTTGTGAGCTTCCGTGAAAATGTATCGAGCTGCAAGGTATCTCCGACCTTGATCGTCAATATATTTTCTATGATATGCGAGATGGACGGTATTTTGTCCATCAATCCCTCGATGGTCGTAACAACGGTACATGGTCGCCCTTCTGCGATCTTCTTGAAAATCTCCAGACGCTCCTGCACGGTATTGTTACTGTGAATATCTGCGGAATAAAAGAGAGCGTCCTTCGCCGGATAATAAAAGGTCTGACGGCTGTAAAACCGATAGTCCTCGACGATCTCCCGCGCGCGTCGCTCCTCATAGGTCACGATCAGGCGAAACCGTTTCGTGTCTGACAGTGCCTCCATCAAAAGTGGGGTGATCCGGCGATCCATCCCCCATACATGGTGGATACCGCCTGATTCATCCCGGTGTTTTTTTAACTCTGCAAACCTTGGATCATCCTGAAATGCAAGTGTCAATGCCTTCATTTTCTGATCCTCTTTTCTATTATTTCTTACCCTAATTAAACTTGTTCATGGCGGAAGCCACATCGTGTGTGATCATCTCACAGACCGCTTCCCTCGCCCGGTCAGCGCTCTCCCGAATAATCGGCTGTTCCTCTTTCGAGAACCGCCCCAGCACATAATCCGCCAAATCCATCTTCGCCGGCTTTTCTCCGACACCGATCTTGATTCGTGTAAACTCCTGTGTGCCAAGCTGCGCAATGATATTCTTGATGCCATTGTGTCCACCGGCACTGCCCTTCGCACGGATGCGAAGCTTGCCGACATCCAGACTGATATCATCATAGATGACGATCAGATCTGACAGATCACATTTATAATAGTCCATCAGTTCCCGCACACTCTCGCCACTCAGATTCATATATGTCTGCGGCATGGCAAGAATGACCTTCTCACCCTCAATGATACCCTTTCCGATCAACGCCTTATGCTTCTTCGTCTCAACCGGAATATTATATGCATCACTGATATTATATATCACGGAGAACCCGACATTATGCCTTGTTCCGGCATATTCCTTCGTCGGATTTCCCAGTCCTACGATTATTTTCATCGTCTGCCTCCTAGTCCTCACGGTGACACATGATCTGTTCTGCTTCTTCGAGCTGATCGATCGTATTCACACCGCGGATCTCGTCACAGGCATCTCCGGTAAGCGGAAGTGCCGATACTTTGAGACCGATCTTTTTGATCAGTGCAATCGTATCCGTCAGGTAATATTCTCCAGCGGCGTTATCATTGCTCAGCAGATCCAGACTTGCAGAAAGTGCCTCGGAATTAAAAATATACATACCTGAATTTACTTCCTTGCATGCCCGCTCCTCTTCGGTTGCATCCTTGTGCTCGATAATCTTCTCGAAATTGCCTGCTGCATCACGGATGATACGTCCGTACCCGGTTGCATCATCCAGAATTGCAGACAATACTGTCACGCCATTTGCTTCCTTGCGATGTTTCTCGACAAGTTCTGTCAATGTCTTTCCAGTAATCAACGGCGTGTCTCCACAGAGCACCAGTGTATCGCCCTCTGTACCAATAAAATCCTTGGCGCATTTGACAGCATGTCCAGTTCCAAGCTGTTCTTTCTGTTCTACATAATCTACGACATCATAGATCGCATCCTTGACCTCTCTGCCCTTATAGCCGACAATCACGCATACCTCACCGGCTCCTGCATCCTTGCACGCCTGAATCACATAATGCACCATCGGTCTGCCTAAGCACTTATGAATGACTTTCGGTAAATCAGAATTCATTCGTGTTCCTTTTCCTGCTGCCAAAATTACTGCTTTTAATTTGTTCATCTTTCTTCCAACCTTTTTCTATATTTAATACAAACTATCCCGTAGTTCCTTTGCTTTCGCAACTGCTTCTTCTGCATCCATTGTCTCGTATACATAAATCTCAGTTGTCATGACAGGCTCCTGTACACAGAACGTAAATGCATATGCATTGTCCTGATACACCTTGTAATACATAGCATTGTCTTCGTTGCAATCCTTTGTATCTGTCCGAAGCATTTCCGCCCCTGCATCTGCAAGCAGAAATGTTACATAATAATTGACTGGTTCTTCTGCATCTGCGGTAGCCGTTTCCTCATACCTTGTATGCTGCGCTCCACAGGTCACATAAACATCATTGATCTCGTCCTGTGCAACGATTGTCTCTTCCTGTGAATCCGTAATATACACATTCTTATTTTGTTCCATAGAGATGGCTTTCTTCTGCATCTCGGCGATCTTCGTCCGATATCGGTATTCCACCTCCCGAATCTGATCTTCCACATAATCATATAGCTTCAGGAATTCCCGATTTGATGGATTCAAACCTCCAGATACATGCTCGCCCGACGCCGTATACAACGTCAGTTCCTTGTATTCTCCGTCCTTCAAATCCCGGCTTCCGATATTTCTTCGCATATGATACAGGTCAATCTCATCTATGATATCCTTGATCTGCTGAATTGTATCTGCCGATAACTGAACCGTCTCCTCCGGGCATGGATCACTCGGCACCCAACGATTAAAGTCATCTGCATAAATGCGGACATTTCCATTGTCACTGATCTCCGCATGCAGCGTATACATCTCATATGTCTCAACTGCCTCGCCTTTGACTGTCGATGACAACATTAGGAACATTCCATCCGCCAGTGTTGTATCCTCTTTCTTTCCGCATCCCACCAGACTGAAAAGCAGGCAGCACGCGCAGAAGAAATAGAAGGCTCTTTTCTTTATGCTCAATGTTCACACCTCAAGTTCTATTGCATAATTAGTGTAATTATAGCACATTTCTATTCGTACTGTCATTATTTTCACTGTAGTTTCACACTTCTTTTGTTGTTTTTACTTGAGAATATTGTAAATCTCATGAAAATAATGTAAAATAAATTATATTTTGTTTTAGAGCTTATTTACAACATGGTAAAATGCTCCTATGAGCAAAAGCCATTCCGTCGCGAGGTTATGCGTACCTACGGTGCACAGGTAACACCATCACCTTCCATGAATACAGAAGTTGGTCGTAAGATCAACGCCGAATTCCCTGGAACAACCGGAAGCCTTGGCTGTGCGATCTCCGAAGCAGTCGAAGCAGCAACTTCACAGGAAGGTTACCGCTATGTACTCGGTTCCGTATTGACGCAGGTACTCCTGCATCAGTCTGTCATCGGTCTCGAGGCACAGGCAGCGCTTCGAAAATACGATGTGAAGCCAGATATCATTATCGGCTGTGCCGGTGGTGGTTCCAACCTCGGCGGTCTGATCTCTCCATTTGTCGGTGAGATGCTCCGTGGAGAAGCAAACTACGATATCATCGCAGTCGAGCCAGCCTCCTGTCCAAGTCTGACACGTGGTAAATACGCATATGACTTCTGTGATACACGAAAGGTATGTCCTCTTGCAAAGATGTACACACTCGGCAGTGGATTTATCCCTTCTGCAAACCATGCTGGCGGACTTCGTTACCACGGTATGAGTTCTGTTGTATCAGAACTTTACGATCAGGGTTACCTCACAGCAAGAAGTGTGGAACAGACAGAAGTCTTCAAGGCAGCTGAGCAGTTCGCAAGAGTCGAAGGTATCCTTCCTGCTCCAGAGAGCAACCACGCAATCAAGGTTGCCATCGACGAAGCCATGAAGTGCAAGGAAACCGGAGAAGCAAAGAACATCGTCTTCGGTCTGACAGGAACCGGATATTTCGATATGGTTGCTTATCAGCGTTACAATGATGGCGAGATGTCTGATTATATTCCAACCGACGAAGAACTTGCAAAGTCATTTGCAACCTTGCCAACCGTATAATTTATATTTACATCATTCATATCTAAAAAGAGTACATAAAAAGCTATGTGTATTTTCTGTTTTCCATTGTCTGACTATCAGCGGTCGCGCAGACATATACACATAGCTTTCTTTTTATCTGTTCAATTGCAATCTATAAGAATTTCAGTTCTTTCATCTGAAATTTATCTTTTCCGTGGTAAACCAGATACAACGCATGTATACCATCTGGAATCTGGACGTCCCCGGTGAAACATTCCCATGCATG
>OIAK01000846.1_pt1 | contig 12005 bp, 10 predicted proteins | sample 1580741 | NCBI WGS metagenome assembly OIAK01 (sample SAMEA3882521, study PRJEB24775) | human gut metagenome | biome: human-associated habitat; feature: intestine environment; material: feces | place: Netherlands | collected 2009/2010
GGACGGTTTGGCCTGCGGCCCGCTCTGCCCCTATCCAGGGCCTGTCCCTCTGCGGGCTCGCTCCGCTCGCCCCCGCCGCCCTCCTCAGGTCACCGAGGAAAGCCGCAGACTGCCGTCCTCATTGGCGTAGAAAGCGAAAAGATACCCCTGGCAGTTCTGGGTATTCAGGTGGTCGCTGTAAATCTCGGCCTTCACCAGCGTCCGGCCGCTGCCGTCCTGGTAGCTGGGCCATAGCAGCAGGTGGGGCATGCTGCGGGCCGCCCGGCCCGGCAAAATGTACCCCTCGGCACCAAGATAGCTCTCATCCGGGGCAAAGCCGGTCAGCCCCATATACTTTTGGGCGGCGGCCGTCACTTCCTCAGCGGTAAAGGCGGTCTTGCCCTCATTTTCGGCATACAGCATAGTCAGGGCAAAGTCGGTGGCAGTGGCGCGGTCCAGCCAAAAGCTGCCGTTAAATCGCATGCCGCCCTCCGCCTGCAGGAACAATAGGGCCATTTCACAGGCGGGGTCATCCCTGTCCTCGCTGTAATTATAGGCAATCTTTTCCATCGGCTCGTAGTAGCAAATCACCGGGGTCTCCTGGCCCTGCTCCTGCTGCACGATGAGGAGATAATCCTCCTCCCCCTTGGCAAAAACGCCAAAGGCGTTTTCTACCGCCATGTGCACCCGGTACCGGCCACAGCCGTCATATTCCTCCAGCGTTTCGGTTATTTCGGCGGTGGGAATACTCATGCCGCGCCAGTTCTGGTAGGTTTCCGGGGCCTCGCCCGCGCACGCCGCGATGGTCTCGATGTTATTTTCTACCAAGGCCGCCACAAATTTTTCGGCGATGGCACGGGTCTCCTCGGCGGCGGCTGTGGTCAGGTCGGCTTCCGCCGCAGGGATGCCCACTTCGGCCAGGCGCCAGCCTTCGGCTGTCTTTTGGGCGGTGCGGGTAAGGGGCAGCATTTCGCCGGTGTGCAGGTTTTGCATCGTCACGGTGAAGGTCAGATTTTCGGCAGTTTCTTCGGTGATGGTTACACTTTCGGCATCGTAATCCCAGTAATAGCGGCTAAAAACCGGCCGGCTGCTTTTATACAGGCGGCCCTCCCGCTCCACAAAACGCGGGCGGCCGAGGGTATCCGCATTTTGCAGGAGGGCGGACACACACGCGGGCGTGTAGGTTTTTTCTACCAGTTGCTGTAAATCGGCGAGGGTGGCATAGCCGCCCGCAGGGTCCACGGGGAGGTACTCATCCTCGGTGAGTTCACCCTGCTCCGGCAGGCCATCGCAGTACCAGAGGTAACCGACGATATAATCCCTGGTGAGCAGCTCCTGCAGCTCCTGCAGGGTGGTGAGGGGCTGCTGGGGCTGGGGAGAAGGCTGCCCGCCGCAGGCGGAGAGGGCCAGCAGCAGGGCCAGCAGCAGGGCGAAAAGGGAAAATCTGCGTTTCATTTTGGGGCTCCTTTCGGGGGATTCTGGGAATATTATACCACAGTTTGGGGCGGCGGTGTGAACAAACCGTAAAACCTGGCGGAGAAAAGTCCCTCCACTAATACGGCAAAAACGACCCTTTTTTGCATATGAGGGGTTAATAATTCACTTTTTTTCACGGAAAATTTACAATTGCGGGAAAATATGGGTGAGATTTGACTAAATGCTGGGCTATATTTACAGCAAAATAACAGGAAAAAGGAGCCCCCGAAGGGGCTCCCAAAATGAGGGGGATGACTTATTTTTTGCGGGTGAGGACGGCCATGCCGAGCGCGGAGACGGCCATGAGAGCCACGGCCGCGGCGACGACATCATTGGCGCCGGTGGAGGGGTTCTTCTGATCGTCGGTCTTGGGGGTGTCCTCGGTGCGGTCGGGGACGATGACGATGCTGCCGCTAGAGGGGGGCACGGTACCGGGCAGGGCTTTCCACTCTGCATCATCCAGAGTGAATTCCATAGTGTCCATTTTGTTGTCATCCACAAACAGCACGACTTTATTGGGGACAACATCATCTTTGGGAGTCCAGGGGGTCAGTGCCCAGTTTGCGTCAGCAGTCTCGGTAGCGATGCAGCAGGTCACGAAGGGATAATTTTGACCAACAATCAGGGCGCCCTTCTTCAGAGTGGCAGTGGTTAGTAGAGTCTCGTCGCTGTATAGTTTAACCGCAACGCTCTCAGCGAAGGTAACGTCTTGCAGTTCAACGGAAACAGCATTTTTCAGGACTTCGTTCTCATGAGTAATGATGGCGCTCTCGATGCTGCCGCCATAGGTGCCGGGCAGGGCTGCCCACTCATCGGCATCAAGCGTGAAAGTCTTTTCAGCCAGCTTGCTGCCATCGACAACCAGAACAGCTTTGTTGGGGACGACATTATCCCTGGGAGTCCAGGGGGTCAGAGGCCAGCACTCGTCAGCAGTCTCGGTTGCGATGCAGCAGGTCAGGAAACCATAGCTGCCGGGAGTTACTTTCTGCAAGGTGGCAGTGGTCAGCAGAGTATCGCCGCTGTATAGTTCAACCGCAACGCTCTTAGTGAAGGTAACGCCTTTCAGTTCAAGGGAAACAGCATTTTTCAAGTAGCCGCCAGCATGAGTAATACTAGCACTATCAATGCTACCGCTTGGTTCAGCCGCCAGCGCAGTGATTGGCAGCATGACGCAGACCATGAGAAGTGCCAGAGCAATACTTAGGAACTTTTTCATTGTGTAACCTCTCCTTTACTTTACCCGCAGGGAGTTCGTGTTTGCAGACAAACACGAATCGCCCCGGGGCGATTATTTTGGTAAGTTAAGGTTATTCCATTTTAAGACGAATGTCAAGTATTTAATGGGAAATTGAAGTAAATTTTCTAATTTAATGGGAAATTGAAGTAAATTTTCTAATAATAGAACATAATGGAAGATATTTTGACAAAAATCCCCCGGACAGTGCCGGGGGATGGGGATTATACTTCCTGGATGATGGGGAGGATGACCGGCTTGCGGCGGGTGCGGCTGGCGATGAAATCGCCCAGCTCATCCCGGATGCGGCCCTTGATGGTGGCCCAATCGCGGAAGCCGTTCAGCTTGCACTTTTCCAGGGAATTGCGCACCACCACGGTGGCATCAGCCATCAGGTCCTCGTTATCCCGTACATACACAAAGCCGCGGGAGACGAGATCCGGGCCGGCCAGTACTTCGCCGGTGGCGTCATTGATGGCGCAGACCACCACGATGAGGCCGTCATCGGCCAGCAGCTTGCGGTCCCGCAGCACCACGCTGCCCACATCGCCGACGCCAAGACCATCCACCAGCACGCGGCCGCTGGGCACCATGCCGGTAATCTTCATATCCACGCCATCGGTTTCCACTACCTTGCCGATATCACTGATGATGATATGCTCGGCGGGGATGCCCATGCTGGCGCCAACGCCGGCATTTTTCATCAGGTGCTTGTATTCACCGTGCATCGGCATAAAGAACCGGGGCTGGGTGAGGGAGAGCAGCAGGCGGGTCTCATCCTGGCAGGCGTGGCCGGAGACATGCACATCGTACATCCGCTCGTAGATGACATCGGCGCCCAGCTTCATCAGCTCGTTTACCACCTTGCCGACGCTTTTTTCATTGCCGGGGATGGGGGTGGCGGAGATGATGATGCAGTCATTGGGGCCGATCTTGATATTGCGGTGGCTGCCGATGCTCATGCGGGTCAGGGCGCTCATGGGCTCGCCCTGGCTGCCGGTGGTGATGAGGACGATCTCCTCATCGGTGTAGTCCTTTAGGTTATCGGCATCGATGAGGACGCCGGCGGGAATGGTGAGGTAGCCCAGCTCCTGCGCGATGGCCACGACATTGACCATGCTGCGACCGAATACCGCTACCTTGCGCCCGAACCGGACGGCGGTATCCACCACCTGCTGGATGCGGTGCACATTGCTGGCGAAGGTGGCGATGATGATGCGCTTATTGGCTGCACGCTCAAAGAGCTTTTCAAAGCTCTCGCCCACGATACGCTCGCTGGGGGTGGAGCCGGGTTTTTCGGCATTGGTGCTATCGCTGAGGAGGGCCAGAACGCCCTCGCTGCCCAGTTCGCCAAAGCGGACCAGGTCGATGGGCTCGCCGGAGATGGGGGTGAAATCCACCTTGAAATCGCCGGTGTGGACGATGAGCCCCGCCGGGGTACGGATGGCAAAGGCACAGGCATCGGGTATGGAATGGTTGACACGGACGAACTCGACGCTCATGGTGGTGCCGGCCGGGATGGTATCGCCGGGCTTGACGGTATTCAGCTTGCACTGATTGAGGATGCCGTGCTCCTTGAGCTTGCCGCTGATGAGCCCGATGGTAAGGGCGGTGGCGTACACCGGGGCCTTGATCTGCTTGAGCAGGAAGGGCAGGGAGCCGATGTGGTCCTCGTGCCCGTGGGTGATGAAGATGCCGCGGACCTTGGCCGCGTTTTTCTCCAAATAGGTGAAATCCGGGATGACCAGATCGACACCGGGCAGGTCGTCATCCGGGAAGGCGGAGCCGCAATCCACAACAAGGATATCCTGCTCGGTCTCAAAGACAGTCAGGTTCTTGCCGATCTCGCCCAGGCCGCCCAGGGAAATGATCCTGAGCGGGGGGCGGCGGGTGCCGTCGGCCTTTTTGCCGCGGTGGGCGCTGCGGTTGGGCTGCTGCGCGGCAGCGGCAGGCTTTTTGCTGCCGCCCTTGGCAGCGGGCTGCTTTTTGGCAGGCTCGCTTTTGGCGGGCTTGTTCTGCGCCGCGGGCTGGGTCTGCTTTTTGGGCTCATTCTTCGCGGCGGCCTTGGGCTGCTGCTTGGGCTTGCCCTCCGCCTTGCCCTTGGCGGAAGAAGCCTTCTGCTCCTTTTGGGCAGCGGGCTTCTGTTCCTCGGCGGGCTTGGACTTGCCGGTTTGGCCGCCCTGGCCCTTTTGGCCGTTCTTGGCCTTGGCCTGCGCTGGCTTCTGCTGGGGAGCCTTGGGCTGGCCGGGCTTTTTGGCCGCGGATTTTACGGGCCGTTCTCCTGCGGAGGCGGTCCCTGCGGCGGCTTCCTCGCTGCGCATCACCCGTTCGATCTCCGCCGCGATCTCGGCGGCGGTTTTGGTGCTGCGGCTCTTGCGGAAATACTGCCCAAAGACCCCGTCCTTCTTTTTACGGGGTGCTTCGGCAGAAGCCGGTACATTATTCTTTTTTTCAGTCACTCGTGTACCTCCAATTCAAATTTGGGTTCTGTTTTTATTTTTTGGTTAATGTATGATGTAAGACCGCCCATTCCGTTCCGACGATCTTGTGTCCTAATTCACGACAAAATATTGCATCTTGCACAAATATTTTGGTTCTATTTTTATTATACTGCATAAATGTGGTTCTGTCAAGGGGGCTGGTTCGGCCGCAGGCCGCCCGCCGAAGACGGGCCAGCGGGCAAAGCCTGCTGAAATCGTCCTATGGACGATTTGGCCTGCGGCCGAATGCGCACCCTGCGCCGACCGGCAAAAGAGGCAGGGCACATACCTGCCTGTGTTGTAATCCCGGCCCAAGTGAGCTATAATATTTATATAGATTATGGCACAGAAACGGAGAACAACACCATGACAGAAAAAAAAGAGGTGCAGCTTTTTACCGATGGCGCCTGTTCCGGCAATCCCGGTCCCGGCGGCTGGGGGGCGATCCTGCGGTACAAGGGGCAGGAAAAGGAGCTTTCCGGCGGGGAGCCGATGACCACCAACAACCGCATGGAGCTGCTGGCCGCCATAGAGGGGCTGAGCGCCCTGAAGCAGCCCTGCCGCGTTACGCTGACCAGCGACAGCAAGTACCTGGTGGATGCCGTAACGAAGGGCTGGGTGTACGGCTGGCAGAAAAAAGGCTGGAGAAAAAGCGACAACAGCCCCGCCCTGAATGTGGACCTGTGGGAAAGGCTGCTGCCGCTGCTAAAGTATCATGAGGTGGAATTTGTGTGGGTGAAGGGGCACGCCGGCCACCCGGAAAATGAGCGCTGCGACCGCCTGGCGGTGGCGTGGTACCAGAATGATCAGGCGGGGTGTGCCGCCAAAATGTCGGAATAAGCCTGCGTCAGGGCCCGGAAGTCATCGCTACCGCCCGCTAACTGCACCCGGCAGGCGGGCACAAACTGCGGGAGGACAAGCTCCCGGAAGATCCAAACCTGCCCGTCCGCAGTAAGACCGAGGTACAGCATCGGTGCATCGGTATCTGCCCAGTCCAGCCGGTACAGCACCCGGAACTTGGTGCCGCTGCCGGTAAGGGTAAAGGTATTGATATGCGGCGTCAGCTCGGTCTTTTCCAGCACTGCCCAAAATTCCTCGGCGGCGGCGTCCTTTATCGTGGTGGCATATGTCCAGCCTGCCGCCATGGCGGAAAAATCACGGCTGCCCTCTTCCGCCTCGGCAAAGGTCGTATTGCCCTTGCGCTTGACGCTGATGCACTTTGTTTTATCGCTTTGCGGGACGATCTGCCCGATGGCGGCGGAAACGGTGGGATTTTCCGGCGAAACGCGCGCCGTGCGGGAGACCACATCAAGGCACAGCAGCGAAACCAGTAAAATCACCAGTATGGTAAGGCGCCCCTGCTTTACCTTTTGGGCGGAGAACCGCCCTTTTTTCACATTGAGCCAAATGTAAAGATTGATGCCGATTGCCGCAAGGGTGACGAGGACGAGGGCGACCGCCCATCCGACCCTGCCATACAGCAGCATTTCCCAGGTAAGGTATGCCGTTAGCAATACCTGAAGGACAAGATTGAAAATGTAGTTTGCGGTGCTGTAGTAGTTTGTCAAATTGTTCCCTCCCCGTTGTCATCTTGCTGTATTCTTACAGTATTATAGCATAAATTTTATGCAAATCGCAAGGCGACATCCCCCACAAATTGTAAAAATATTGTGAAGCCTGCCGATAGCGGCTGCCCTTCACTATAATAAACGGTTTTTCCGGGCAAAGTGCAACACATTTCGGAAAATTTTGTGCAGGGGGCGGGGGAGGGGCCGCAGGCCGCCCCGTCCCCGCCGCCCTGCTCCCGCACCCTGCACAGGCCCCGAAAAAATTTTCCTCTGCCTATTGCAAATTATACTTATATGGTATATTATATTGCCGTGATAAAAAGCCGGGAACATTTTCCGGCTGTACTATATACGATAAAGGAAGTGTATCACTGTGGAAAAGCGCTTTGTTTACGCCGATAACGCCGCCACCACCCCGGTCACGCCGGCCGTGCTGGAGGCCATGACCCCGTGGCTGATGGAGAACTACGGCAACCCCAGCAGCATTTATTCCATCGGGCGTGCCGCCCGCACCGCCGTGGAAAAGGCCCGCCGCCAGGTGGCCGCCGCCCTGAATGCCGAGCCGGGCGAGATCTACTTCACCTCCTGCGGCACCGAGGCCGATAACTGGGCCTTGAAGGGCAGCATGCGCCGCTGGACCGCCAAGGGCAAAAAGCACCTCATCACCGCCGCATTTGAGCACCATGCCATTCTGCACAGCGCCAAGGCGCTGGAAAAGGAGGGCTTTGAGGTCACCTACCTGCCCGTCACCCCGGAGGGCCTGGTAGACCCCGCCGAGCTGGAAAAGGCCATCCGGGAGGATACCGCGCTGGTTTCCATCATGCTGGCGAATAACGAGATCGGCACCGTGCAGCCCATTGCGGAGCTGGCTGCTATCGCCCACGCCCATGGCGCCTGGTTCCATACCGATGCCGTCCAGGCAGTCGGCCACATCCCGGTGGATGTCAAGGCTCTGGGGGTGGATATGCTCTCCCTCTCCGGCCATAAGTTCCACGCGCCCAAGGGTGTCGGCGCCTTGTATGTCAAAAAGGGCATCCTGCCTAATATCTTTATGGATGGCGGCGCACAGGAAAAGGGCCGCCGCGCCGGCACCGAAAACCTTGCCTCCATCGTGGGGCTGGGCGAAGCCATCACTGTGGCGACCGCCAGCCTGGAAGAAAACATGGCCCGCATCACCGCCATGCGGGATCGCCTGATCGATTCCCTGCTGCAGCTGCCCAGGACCCGCCTAAACGGCAGTCGGGAGCACCGCCTGCCCGGCAACCTTAATATCTCGTTCGAGGGCATCGAGGGCGAATCGCTGCTGCTGCGGCTGGATATGGCCGGCATCTGCGCTTCCTCCGGCTCCGCCTGCACCAGCGGCTCGCTGGATCCCAGTCATGTCCTTATGGCCATCGGCCTCAAGCACGAGGTCGCCCATGGCAGCCTGCGCCTTTCCCTCTCGGAGCTCACCACCGAGGAGGATATCGATTATATCATTGCCCAGGTACCGCCCATTGTGGAGGGGCTGCGCGCCATGTCCCCCGTCTGGGAAAAAATCAAGGATCTGTAAAGGAGATTGCCTATGTATAGCGAAAAAGTTCTGGATCACTTCACCAATCCCCGCAATGTAGGGGAGATCCCCGATGCCGATGGCGTGGGCGAGGTAGGCAATGCCCGCTGCGGCGATATCATGAAGATGTACCTCAAGATCGATGGCGATACCATCACCGATGTCAAGTTCAAAACCTTCGGCTGCGGCGCCGCCATCGCCACCAGCTCCATCGCCACCGAGATGATCAAGGGCCGTTCCATCAATGAGGCCCTTGCCCTTTCCAACCGTGCCGTAGTGGAGGCGCTGGATGGCCTCCCTCCCGCCAAGCTGCACTGCAGCGTACTGGCGGAGCAGGCGGTCAAGGCCGCGCTTTCCGATTACTACACCCGCCAGGGCATCGACCCTGAGCCCATCGTCGGCCATGTCAAAAAGGATGTCCACGAGGGCGAAGAGGCGGAAGGTGCCTGCCCCTCCTGCGCCACCTGCGACCACTGAGAATAAAGAAAATCCCCTCACCTCTATCGGGTGGGGGGATTTTTTCCTTTTAAGTCAAATCCAAAGGGAGCTGACCGCAAAAGTTTTCGGTCAAGCCTTTTTCAAAAGGCTTGCGGTCTTTGGTCGCGCTGTGCAGAGCGCGAAATTTCCTGTACCGGAGGGCACTCCGCAGGGGGATGAATTTGCAAAATAATCCGGTGGATCGTTTTGCAAAGAGGGGGCGCCCCCTTACTTGTTCCTTTTACAATATGTCCTTTCACCGAGCTGGTGAAAATTAAAAACCTCTCCATCAAAAAAGCCCCCTTTGGGGGGCTCAATTGTAAACTTTTCGTTAAAAAAAGTGAAATATTAACCTTTGGACTGCAAAAAAGGGGCAATTTTGCCGTATTAGTGGGGGGACTTTCAAAAAGCCTTAGAACCACAGCACCGCTATGGCAAAGCCCGCCGCGCTGCACAAAGCGCCCCACAGCAGGTCGGTGGGGGTATGGCGTTTAAGTGCCACCGAAGCCCACGCCACCAGCCACCCGATCACAATACTGGGCAGCAGCATCCACCAGCCAAAGTAGTAGATGAGGAACAAAAGCGGCCCGGCCGCGCTGCACGCGTGCCCGCTGGCGCGCCTGTGAAGCACGCGGTTGCACAGGGTAAGGAACAGCGCCGAGAAAAAATACCCGGCACAGATGGTGCGAATCTCCGGCGAGACCCCCGCCAGCAGCGCCCACAAAAAGGCAATGGTATACCCCACCCCGGTAAAGACAAACGCCAGCTCCCGCTGACCCTCCCGGCCGCGGCTGCGGTAGCGGGGGAACAGCGGCTGCGCCGGATAAGCCAGCACCGGCACAAAGCCCAGCAGCAGAATGGTGGTGACCAGCTCCCCGACCGGGCAGAAGGGCTGCGGCCCCCAGAAATACAGGATGAGCAGCAGGGCGGTCACCATCACCGGCGGGATGGATATGACCCGGACCAGACCGGCCAGTTTTTCCTTGGCTGTTTTTGTGGTTTTCATGCGGTTCCTCCTCCCGAGGGGTAGTGGGTTGCTTATGGGTTTATATATAGCAGAATCGCTGCGAAAAAGTGAGGGACAAAGTGACGGCTGGGGGGAAATTGGGGGGGCGAAAATTTTCCCTTTACCGCAGTGCCACCAGCGGCATATCCACATAGATATCCTGGCCTGTGAGATTATCGTGCACGGTGGCGGTCAGCTCCTTGCGGGCATTAATGGAGAAGGCCACATTCAGCCGCTTATCCAGCGGGGTGCCGGGCGGCTCCAGCTTGGCAATGACGGCGGCATTGGCGGAATTTTTGCTGTAATTGAGCAGCCGCACGGTATCGCTGCTGTCATCCACCGCAGAAAACCGTCCATCGGCATCAAAGGAGACCCGTCCCATCCGCTTGTGCTCAATCTCCGCCATCATCAGCTCGATCGCCTTTTGATTGCGGAAGGAGGAGGACAGGGTAAGAACCACCGGCTTTTCGCTGGGGTACTCGCTGCCGGCCTTGAAGATGATCTTGTACCGCGGCTCCTTGGTGAGGGAATCCAGGTAGCGGATGGCGTAGGAATGCTGGATGAAATCGACGATATTGAGCCCCAGCGAGAAGGCCAGCGCCCCGTGGGCCACCGCCTCAAACGGCTTGTGGCACTGCACCTTTTCCCGGCCAAAGATGCCCCGGATGCCCCGCTGCACCGCCGGGATGAGGGTAGTGCCCCCCACCAGCAGCACCCGCTCGATCTGGCTGCGGGAAATGCCGCCGGCTTCCGCCATGTTGACGGCGTTATTGAGGACATCATTGAGGGTGACAAAAAAATCGTGCTCCTCCAGAAGATCCAGCAGGTCATTCTGGGTGTAGCGGAACTCGTAGGTCTTGAAATGCTCGGCATCAAAAAAGCTGCGGCTGCTCTCGCTTTGAGCGGAAAGCTCCTCCTTGATCTGCCGGGCCAGGGTGGTAAGCTGCGGCAGGATCTCCTCGCACTCTTCGGCGGTGCGGCCGGCCCGCATCAGCAGATCCTCCAGCAGCCACCGGTCGATATCATCGCCGCCGAGGAAGGCGCCGGCTTTGCCCAGCACCCGGCCCTTGGCCGCTTCTCCGGCCGCCGCCCCGGCAAAGGATTCCGGCATGCGGACCACCGAAACATCCAGGGTGCCGCCGCCAAAATCCACCACGCACACCACCGAACCGGCCCGGGTAGAGCCGTAGGAAATGGCGGCCGCCACCGATTCATCCACCAGGCGGTAAGGGACATCGGGGTAATTTTCCGCAAAAAAGGCGGAGATCCACTCCCGGTAGGTATCAAAGGCATTGACCGGGGCGGTAAAGGTGACCACGGTATCGGCGTTCAGCTCCAAATTGCCCAGCAGCCGGGTGAGATACAGCCGCGCGATATGGTCGGCGGAAAACTCCCGGCCGCGGTCCTCGTAGAGGGAGGTGAGGTGCAGAAGACCCCGCTTGAAGCCCCAAAAATAGCGGCTGCTGCGGATATCATCCAGCCCGCGGGAGGTGACCTCGTAGCCCATTAGGAAGCTTTCCTCCCCCCGGTAGTAGAGGACGGAGGGAGTGACTGGCGGCATGGCGCCGCTCCCCGGCGCGGTGATGGCCGGGAAGCTCATGGTCTGCGGCTCCTCCCTGGCAAAGTTCCAGCGGGCCACCACGGTATTGCTAGTGCCGAAATCGACGGCGTAGCGTTCCATCAGATCACTTCCTTTACTCTTGCTTTTACCCAGATCTGCTCCCCTTTGGCATAGCCCACCGTCGCCACAATGACCGGAGTGCCCGGCGCCAGCAGGGCGGGGCAATCGTGCCGGGCGCTGTCGTAGGGGGTCTCCTCCCCCACCGTACCAATGACGGTAAGGCCCAGCGCCCCCACAAAATCATCCACCGGGGCAAACATCCCGATCATATCCCTAGCCAGCAGCGCGGGGTTCTGGGCAATGGCCCGCCGGGCGGTGGGCAGGGCCAGCAGCAGGGGGCGCATCGCCTCAAAGAGGGCTCTTTGGGCGGCTTCCACCGCTTCGGTCTGCTCCCGCTGGCGGCCGGCGGCTTCCCGGTCGGCTTCCCGGCTTACGGCGGCGGCATGGGCCTCCAGCTGTTCCTTTTGGCGGGCGGCTTCGGCCTTTTCCAGCCGCAGGGCGGCGGTCTCGGTCTTCAGCTCCCGGATGGTTTTCTGGCTTTGCAGCAGGTCTTTGAGGGCCATAGGGGTTCTCCTTTATTTGAGATTTTGCGGAGGGCGCGCGCGGGGCGCA
>OIAK01000847.1_pt1 | contig 12002 bp, 10 predicted proteins | sample 1580741 | NCBI WGS metagenome assembly OIAK01 (sample SAMEA3882521, study PRJEB24775) | human gut metagenome | biome: human-associated habitat; feature: intestine environment; material: feces | place: Netherlands | collected 2009/2010
TTCCGGGCCATTTCCTGCGCCCTCGCTTCAGGCCGCGTATTTGCAGGCTGCCGCTGTGCGGCACTTCCCCGGCAGGTACGCAAACGCATACTGTCAGCCGATCCTGTATAACTCCCGGACAAATCGATGCAGCCGCATTTGGGGGCGGCGTTTTCAAGGTTCAATAGATGGTTTTTACCGTTCACAAAATAAATACGGGGCCATGTCCGTATTTTTTGCACGCACGCCAGAAAAACTAAATATAGTATTTTTGTATTGACTTATACAATATATTGTGCTACACTTTGCCCGTAAATGAGTTTTGCGCAATTTCCCTTTGGGCATAGGTCAATGATCTGTGTGTGGAGTGATCCACCTGCGCACGTTGTCAGGTTTGTACGTTTTTGTCAGTAGTATTGCTGTGCCATGAGAGCCGGCTGCTGCTGGCTTTTTTGTTTTACGGGGTACTGCCCCATACTGCGGGAATGACGAGGGTTTGCTGTCAGGCAAACATACTGGATTTTACCAGAATCGTTGTTCCCGCTTTTTTTGCGCCCAAACGCCGAAAGGCTTTGAGGATATATCATCAAGAAAGGTGGAAACAAGAAATGAAATTCAGACGAAAATGGAAACCCGGAGGGCATCCCAGACGCTCCTTCCGACCGTACCACAGGTACAGAGAGAAGCGGCTTTTGAATAAGCCGCACATCAAATATGAAACCGAGGAGGAACGTATCCATGGAAAACGCGAAGTGTTACGCTCCGCAAATTCTCGTCGGTACAGAAGGTCTGCCGCGTGAACAATGGCTGGAATACCGGCGCAAGGGCATCGGCGGAAGTGACGCCGCTGCCGTTCTCGGAATTTCACCATTCCGTACCGGGCGGGATCTCTACTATGACAAGCTGAATATCGTCACAGCGGATGATGCCGAAAACTGGGTCCAGTTGGAGGTTGGAACTCTGCTGGAGCCGTTGGTTGCCAAGATCTTCGCCCATAAGACGGGCTATAAGATCTACCGCCGGCCATTCATGTTCCAGCACCCGCTGTATCCCTGGATGCTGGCGGATCTGGATTATATGGTGGAACTGCCGGACGGTACAACAGCCATCCTTGAGATCAAAACCACGAATTACAACGCCAAGGATAACTGGTGGTACAACGGCGAGGAAATCGTTCCTATCTACTACGAATCGCAGGGGCGGCACTACATGGCGGTCATGAACATTGACCGGGTCTACTTCTGCTGCCTTTACGGCAATTCGGAAGACGAGGCGATTATCCGCCGCATTGACCGTGATATGGCCTATGAGGAGGAACTGATTGCTTTGGAACGGGACTTCTGGGAGAATCATGTCCTAACAAAAACGCCGCCTCCCTATGTGGAAGCGGACGGCGACCTGATCCTCGAAAGCCTGCGGCGAAAGCTGGGGCCGGCAGACAAGGACGCGCCGCCTGTGCTGTTGGGACAGACGCAGTTTGGGCAGTTGTCCATGCTTCTTTCCCTGCAAGAGCAGAAAAAGGCGCTGTCGGCTGATGTGAGCAAGCTGGATAAGGACATCAAGCGGTTGAAGGGTATGCTCATCGAGAGAATGGGCACAAGCTGTACCGCCGTGTATAACGGTCTTGCGGAGAGCTACACCATAACCTACAATCCGGTACGCTCCGCAGGCATATCAAAGGATGCCCTGGAACGGCTGAAGGACGAGCACCCTGACATTTACGATCAGTATGTCACGGTGTCCGAATGGCGAAGATTCCATGTGAAAAAAGCTGCTTTGCAGGCAGCGTGAAAGGAAACGGAGGTGATGTGCTGTGAGCATTGTTGCAGCACTGGACAAGGTACTGTTTTTCAATGCGTCCAGCAAATATTCTGTCCTTCGGATGAAGACGGAGGACAGCAGCGTACCGGCAGAAGCCCGGAGTCCCTATCGCTATCACGACCACCTGATCCGCTTTACCGCCGTTGGCATCGAATTGCCGCAGACGGATACGGTGAAGATCGAGATGGATGGAGAGTGGAAGGACGGAAAATACGGGCTCCAGCTTCAGGTCGATCATTGGCAGGAGATCGTGCCGCCCACATTGGAGGGCGTCCGCAATTATCTTGCCTCCGGTCTGCTGAAGGGCATCGGAGAAAAGACCGCCGACGCGATCATTGAAAAGTTTGGTGTCAATGCTCTGGAGATTCTGGAACATCAGCCAGACCGGCTTCTTGAGATTCGCGGCATTACGAAGGAACGGCTTGCGGAGATCAAGGACGCCTATGCGGAAACCAGCCGGATGCGTGTCCTGATGACCCTGCTGGCCCCGTTCAAGGTCACGCCGACGACCGCGCAGAAGATCTATCAGCATTTCGGGCCTGCCTGTGCGGACATCGTGAGACAGAGTCCCTTCAATCTCTGTCAGGTGCCGGGATTCGGTTTTAAGCGTATTGACGCCATCGTGCAAAAATCCGGTGGAGATCTGCGTGATCCGAAGCGCGTCCACGGTGCGCTCTTTTATGCGCTGGAGGACGCACGGACAAAGGACGGGCATCTCTATCTGGAGGCGGAGGCTTTGCTCAAAGCGGCTATGCAGCTGCTCAATGAGCGGATACCCCTCCCACAGATGCGCGTCCCCATGAGCCAGGTCGAACAGGAGCTGTCTGCCATGATCCGGCAGGATGAGGTGGTATCGAATCACGGCAACGTGTATCTGCCCAAGCAATTCCTGCAGGAGAGCGAAACCGCACAGAAAGCGGTAGAGCTGTTTCTGGCAAAGCCGACAGTGGTAGACATTGCGCAGCCGTTGGAGCGAGTGAAGCATAGCTTAGGGCTCAACCTGTCCAAACGCCAGTCAGAAGGCGTGGAAATGGTGTTCCGGCATAACCTGTCCATCATCACAGGCGGCCCCGGCACCGGCAAGACCACGGTTCTGAAAACGGTGATCGAAGTGTACCGTCAACTCTATCCGCGGCAGAAGATCGTACTCGGAGCGCCCACAGGTAAGGCGAGCCGGCGTATGGCGGAGGCAACGGGGATCGATGAAGCACAGACGCTCCACAGCATCCTGGGGCTTCACAGTGATTCGGAATCCAAGAAAGACCGGGAACGGAAACCGCTGGAGGCAGGGCTCCTGATCGTGGATGAGACTTCCATGGTCGATATGTGGCTGATCCACCAGCTCTTTTCGCGTTTGCGTCCCGGCACCAAAGTCCTTTTGGTCGGTGACGCAGACCAGTTAGAGAGTGTGGGCGCCGGTGATGTATTTCACGAGCTGATCGGCTCCGGCGTCGTGCCGGTCACGGTGCTGGACGAGATCTTCCGTCAGGCACAGGACAGCCTGATCGCCCACAATGCCCGTTTTATCAACGAGGGCAAAACGACGCTCTACTATGGTGAGGACTTTGCCTTTCATAAGGCAGAGAGCCAGGAGGAGACTGCCGGCATCATCCGTGAGTTGTATCAGGAGCAGATCGCCGCAAAAGGAATTGAGCAGGTGGAGATTTTATCGCCGTTCCGCTCTGAGGGCGAGGCATCGGTCAACAGCCTGAATGAAGCTATCCGCGAGGAGATCAACCCCGCATCGCCGGAGACACCGGAGATCGTGTACGCCGGAAAGATATTCCGCCTCAATGACCGCGTGATGCAGATGCGGAATAATTACGACATCAAGCTGTATGACCGCTCCGGCAAGCAGGTCGGCGAGGGTGTTTTCAACGGTGACATCGGCACGATTCGCAAGATCAGCGGTACCAATGTCGTGATCGAGTTTGACGGCCGCTATATGGATTGTCCGCAGGTGCTTCTGGATGATTTGGAGCTGTCCTATGCCATTACGATCCACAAATCCATGGGCTCAGAGTATGATACGGTCATTATTCCGCTGCTGGCTGCCCATAATGTGCTTCTGACGCGGAACCTCCTCTACACGGCAATCACCCGCGCCAAGTGCCGCGTGCTGCTGGTGGGTGAGAAACGGGCGCTGTATATGGCGATCCATCGGAGCCGAAAAGGGAAACGGAACACCATGCTGGGCGAACGAATCGCCCTCTACTATAAGGCGGTCACGCGCAAGGCCCTCCGCAGCGAAGAGGGCGAGGAATGGCAGCGTGCCAGTTAATGTGAGATGAATGTGCAAAAAAACGCACAGTCATCTCTTATTTATTTTATGAAGGGAGTATCAAACCATGTCCAGAGAAAGAATCATGCTGACCCAGGCGATCCCCGCCGTACAGCAGCTTCGCAGGGTGCAGGGCTTTGACCCGCTGCGTTTTCTGAAAAGAAATGCCAGTGGCGGAATCGAACTGGAGCCGCGCTATCAGCGGCTCTGGTTCCGATTGGCCTGCCCCGATGGAAAAATGCTGCTGAACCGGCTGAGGATCACAGACCAAATCGCCGTTTATGAGGCGCAGGTATTTCTGTCCAGAGAGGATAACCAGCCAATCGCCAATTTCACCGCGGCGGTGGAAAAGGCGCAGGCTCCTGCCGGACGCTATGTGCAGGCCGCGCAGGACGCGGCACTGAAAACGGCGCTGGATAATGCGGGCTTCGGCATCCAGCTTTGTGAGATCAACCCCTCTGCGGCGGTAGATGCACAGGCCGATGGGAAACAGGAAGTCGCAACGGGCACTGTAAATCGTCAGGAGACTGCTCCGGCGGCAAATAGAGCCACAGCGCCGCAGCGAGAAGATACTATCGGCGAAAGTCATCCGGTACAGGCAGTGCCTACACCGCAAGGGGTTCAACCGCAGGAGGCGGCAAAGACGCCCAATGTAAATCAGCAAGAGGTTCACACCGCCCAGCAGACGGAAAGCGTTTCAGACGCCATGAGTCTGCTACAGGCGTTAAGCGGCGGAGCTGAGGCTTCTGAGCCTGATCCGGTTATGCCCCAAAAGGCGCAGGAGATTTCTTCGGAAACGGCGGAGGCTGCGGTCACGGAGCGGACTGAAACAGCGCAGACGGTAAAGTCTGTTGTGGTCGATATGCCGGCAGCGGCATCGACAGCGGCTGCACCGAAATATTCGGACGATATGACGGTGGACGAGATCCTTTCGCTGATGACGGAAGAGGAAGCTGCGGAGCTGGTCGTGACCACCGGCGTCAATAAGGGCTGGACGATGGCACAGGTTTCTGAGCAGCGTCCCTCCAGCCTGAAATATTACGCCTATCTCTGTGAGGACTGCGGCAATATTGTGAAAGCCGCCGCCATGCTTCTGATGGGCGGTTCACAGCAGTTAAAGGCAAGCTGACCGCTTTCCATCCGTAAATTTCGCGTCTTGGGAGGGATGCTGGTTTGAATTACGGGAAAAAGCATGATCTCCCCTTTGGTATTATGGATGTGGCCGGGCTCCTCCGCCTGAATATCAGGCGGAGGGCTCCCGGTCAGGTGTACGTGGATTGTCCCATCTGCGGTGACCGCCGGGGGAAAATGAATTTGAACACGGAAAAAGACCTGTGGCGCTGTAACTACTGCGGTGAAGGCGGCGGAATGCTGTCCCTTTACGCAAAGGTATATGGCGTCAGCAATTCAGACGCTTATCGGGAGATCTGCGACGCTTTGGCGGTAAATGGTTTTTCACCGGACTATACCGTTCCGGAGAAAGCGGCGCCTGCGGAGGCCGAGCAGTCTGACGCGGCTTCTGTTCAGGAAGTGCATCAGACCCTTTCCATGCTGCTGTCCATGCTGACCCTCATTCCGGCGCACCGCACACACCTTCAGTCTGTGCGGGGGCTGTCCGACGATGAGATCACACGCTTTGGCTTCAAGAGTACGCCGCCCCCTTTCCTGTGCCGCTCCCTGACCAATCGGTTGGTCAAGGCGGGCTGCAGGGTGCAGGGTGTTCCCGGCTTCTATGTGGATGATAACGGCTGCTGGACGGTCAAATTCCACCAGCGGACATCAGGCATCATCATTCCCATCTTCGGTGTAGACGGTCTGATCCACGGTGCGCAGATCCGGTTGGATCACCCGCTCAAGGATAAGGACGATCCACCGGAGAAAACGGGCGTGAAATACCTGACGCTGTCCTCCACGGGAAAGCGCATGGGAACGACCTCGGGGAGCCCCATTCACTTTGTGGGCGACCCATGCTCCCGCGTTGTATATGTGACGGAAGGCTGCCTCAAGGCGGATGTCGCTCACGCGCTGATGCACAGGACCTTTGTTGCCACGCTGGGAGCCAACAACACCGCCAAGCTGGATGAACTGTTTGCGTTCCTGCACCGAAACGGAACGGAGGAGATCATCGAGGCGGAGGACATGGATAAGTACAGTAATGAAATGGTGGGAAAAGGCGCATCGAAGATCTATGCGCTGGCGGCCAGGCACGGGATGCGTTGCCGCAGGCTCACATGGAATCCCAATTACAAGGGCATTGACGACTGGCAGCTTGCGCTGCGCCGCAAAGAACAGAAAATGAAGGAGGATCCAGGAATGACATTTAAGGAGCAATATCTTAATGGCCTATGCGGGCTGGAAATGCTGGAAACCTGTACGGAAAAATGGCACACAATGGAGGCGGACAGTATTTCCCTGCGGGACTATCTGGGGCTGACGGAGCAGGAATACGATGCGTACTTACAGACTGCCCCCGGCGTTTCTTTTCAGGAGCTGCTGGACAGTCAGCGCAAAACACAGCGGTTTCGTGTTTATCAGCTGGATCTGGAGCATGGCGAGACGCGCGCATTCGCCTTTGGCGGCATTGACGCGCTGCAAAAGGCAGGCTTTCAGCAGCCACCCGCGGCGGAATACACACTCGTTTACGACGGTGAGCTAACCTGCCCGGTCGGGCAAGATGAACGTGATATTCTGGAACGCATTTTTGCACGCTATAATCAGGCGTTCCCCCCGGACTATCGCGGCCGCAGCATTGCCCCATCCGATGTGCTGGAGTTGTATGATGAAAGCGAGCGCAGATACTTCTACTGCGATATGGCTGGTTTTCCGCAGGTGAAATTTTCTCCCGCGCTGGCAAAGAAGGCTTGAATGCAGGCTTTACCGCAGACGATCCATTTAGAAATGGACGAGCAGAAGAGAAAGCAGCTGAAAGCCATGCTGGGAATCTGTCAAGGACTTGGGGCGGAGACACGGTATCATCCGGAACACCGTTATTTCACAGCTATGGTCTGGACTGGATGGGATACTCCCTGTGGAATGGGAGAGGCCCTTGCCATCCAACAGAAAATTCAAAGAACAGCCGCTCAGTATCCGGCCGTCGTGTGCTATTGCTTCGACCCATTCAGCACACTGGTCTATACGGTTTGAGCGCAGTATGTAAGGAGGGACGCCTTGTGCCATTGGCACAGGAGCGTCCTTTTCAAAATTTTATTTAGGAGGAATGTACGAATGGGCGCTTTTTCAAATATGGACTACGAGCTTCAAAACAGCGAGGCTGCCGTTTCTGACGCCTTTACGGAAGATGATGCTATGGATATGCCGCAGACGGCTCCTGTGGAACCGGTGACAGCAAGTTCTCCGACTGCAGCTCCGACTCCGGCAGCGGCGGCCAGCGAACCGGCAACCGCCCCCAATACCCAAAGTGAGGATGAGGCCCGCCGTGCGCACGAAGCGGCTGAAGCCAAGCGCAAGGCAGAATGGGACGCCAGGCAGGCAGAAAAGCAGCGGGCGGAACAGGCTGCATTGGAAAAGTTGGATGCCATGAGCCCGGCTGAACTGCTCAAGGCTGCCGCAAAGCGCGTGTCCGCAGATACGGAAAAGCTGACACGGCGCAACATGAAAGAAAGCGTTTCCGAGTTTATCCAGACCAAGTGCATTGATGACCTCGATTTTGCACGGCTTACCATGCACCCGCGCAAGAGCATGATCCACTGCTTCCAGTATATCAGCCGAAAGTCATGGGATTATGTGCAGGATGAGTTGAAAGCGAACGGCGTTCAACCGGGCCCCGGTCAGCAGGCATACGGCTGCGATATTCCCGACGATCTCTGCTACCAGTGGGCGGAGGACTATTTCCGTGACCCCGATGCCAAGGAGGATCAGGGGGATGAAGAGAAGTTTGTCCCGCAGCCCTATCGTGGGAAAACATCTTCCAAGTCCGTTTCCAAGAAGAAAAAGGAAGAAAAGAAGAAAGAGCCGGAGAAGAAGGAACCGCCGAAAAAAGCGGAAGCCGACGATGGGCAGATCTCGCTGGGAGACCTCTCCTCTTTTGGGGAGGCAGCCTGATGTACGCTTATAAAGGCTTTGAGCCGGATCTCTCCTGCCGTGGCTATCGGTTCGTCATGGGAAAGAATGTCACCCCGGAGGCAAACTGCGCCAGCAACGGTTTTCACTGTGCGGAGAATCCGCTGGATTGTCTCACCTATTACAGCGATATGGATCGCTCCATTTACTGCTTGGTGCAGCCCGGCGGGGATATTGACGAGGACGATCGTGACTCCAAAATTGCCTGCACGGAACTGACAATCCTGCGGCAGCTGACGAGGAAAGAATTCTTTCTCCATGCGCTTGCCTACATGGTGGATCACCCAGGCCGCAAGGTAAGCGGCAAGGTACAGCGTGAGCACGGCGTTAGCCGCAACGGCTATGCCATCGTTCGAGGCAAGACACCCGCTGCGTGTGGAAAACTGGGCGATATTCTCGCATTTGCCAGAGAGCGGCGTGAAACCGAAGTAATCTGTCAGATTGCGGTTGTTGAGGTCGATGGAGAAAAAATCCTGCCTGATGTATGGTATGACATTGATTTTGTGAAAAGAGAGGCGGTGCAGAAATGAAAAAGGACAGCCTGTTGAAAATGAAGGATCTGCCTGCGACTGAAGAAATGCTTGCGGTGGCCCGCGAGGATGTCCCGGTCAAGGTCGGTTCGGGCTGGAACACTTCCTATCGATGCCGATACAGCGGTTTTGTGCGAAGCGCGGTAGAAGATGGCATTTTGAAAGTCACCCTGTATGACCCGGATGCAATGCGCCTTGGTGGGACGCTGCCGGTCTATGAGATTTTCATGGAGAAAGAAAAGCAGCAGTTTCTCACCTATGACCGTTCCCATGACAAATGGCGGACGGCAAAGATCGACTGTCTGGAATGGCAGGCGAAGGGGTCCAATAACGTGTGGATCAGCGCCGTGGATGATGCACAGATCCGGCAATATCTGGCGTCGGATGAAAAAAACGTATATCGGGCTATTCTGAAATTCCAGCGCGCCGTTCGTGATGCTGAACTGGAACGTCGGCATAGAAAGGAAACCGATCCGTGGGATGCAGAACTGGCACAGACACCGCCGCTGCCGAAAGACTGGGAACGGTGGGTCAATAAGGTGGGTATTCAGGAAAACTACATCTTCTATGATTACCGCAAGGGCGGGGCAAGGTACGGCTACTGCACCTATTGTGAAAAGGAAGTCGCACTGAAACAGCGGCCCTATCATAACGCGGTGGGAAAGTGCCCAAGATGCCGTCATAAGATCACGTTCAAGACGAAAGGGAAAATAACGGACTATCTGCACTCCCCAACAGAATGCGCATACCTGGCGCAGAAGTGCGGAGACGGGTTTGTGGTTCGCCAATTTCAGGTGAGCAGGCAGTACCGGAAAGAAGAGAACACCATCACATCGAAAACCTCCAGCTTTGAGAAGCAGCGTATTTTCTACCGTGCGGATCTGTCTTCACATTCGTATTACTGGGGCTGGTATAAACAGCGCCGTACCCGATGGGTGGAGGGCATCGATGAGTACGTCTACACGGGTATAGGCTATTCCTACAACGAGTATTGTTATCAGCCGGGGAGCATCTATGGAAAAACGCTTTCCAGCATTGCCCCACTTCTTGCAAGAACCGGATTGAGGGAGTATGTAAGACTTTGCCGGGGCTGTGTAAGCCCCAACTGGTACCTGTTTGCGTGGGGGAGGTTTCCACGCGTTGAGCAGATCTGCAAAGCCAATCTTCCGCGGCTGACTACGGAGTGCTTGGAAAATTTCGGATCCGTAAAAAGCTGTATTCGGCAGGAGTCCGAAACCAGTCTTGTCAAGGCATTGGCGCTTGATACGCACCGGCTTTCGCGGCTCCGGACACTCAACGGCGGCACCATTATGCTCGACTGGCTGCAGCGGGAGAAATGCAGCGGCAGAATCATCCCGGATCATGTACTGCACTGGCTGGATCAGGAGAATATCCATGTTTCCGATATCGACTTCATTCTGGATCGAATGTCGGAGCAGCAGGTCTGCAACTATCTTCAGCGTCAGAAAAGCGGCACACGGGATTCCCTGCGGCAGATTATTTTCACATGGCGGGATTACCTTTCCATGGCGGACAAGCTGGGAATCAACACCAACGATGAGATCGTGTACCGCGTCAAGCTGCTGCGCCAGCGTCACGATGAACTGGTGGAGCAGCTGCGGAAAAGAGAACGGGACATGGAAGCTGCCGCAACAGCAAGAAAGTATCGGAAAATTGCAGGCATCTGCCGCTTGATCAAACCGAAATACGAATACACCGGGGAGATGTATTCCATCGTTGTTCCGTCAGGTGTACGCGATATTATGCGCGAGGGCGATGCGCTTTCCCACTGTGTCGGCAAATCAGACCGCTATTGGGAGCGCATCGAGCAGCAGGAGGCATATATCCTGTTCCTGCGCAAGACCGCAGAGATTGACAAGCCGTACTACACCCTTGAGGTGGAGCCAAACGGCACGATACGGCAGAAACGGACCTACTTTGACCGACAGAACGATGACCTCAAGGACGCGGAGCAGTTCCTGAAGGAATGGCAGAAGGTTGTCTCCGAGCGCTTGACAGAGAACGACCGGGAAAAAGCGGAAAAGAGCAAGGTCCTTCGCCTGCAGGAATTCGAGCAGCTGCGGCAGGATGACATTCGTATCCATACCGGCGACCTTGCCGGTCAGCGGCTGGTGGATGTTCTGGTGTCGGATCTCATGGAAACCGCGGCCTAAGCCGCAATACAACACATTTGAACGAAAGAAAGGAAACTATACAGAAAATGAAAAACGGATTTACGATCACGCAGCGCAACGCTGTGGTGGAGCAGCATCTTTGGTGCATTGACACGGTCATGACGCAGTACGCCGCATGGATGCAGACGGCGCCCATAGACCCCGATGATGTGTACCAGTCTTTGGCGGTACGCCTGATCCGGGCAGTCAACAGCTACGATCCCCGTAAAGGGTATCTGGAGGAGTACATCCTCTCTCAGCTCAAGCGGGAGATGGTTCGTATCCGGAGTACGCAGGCTGTCTATGGATTGACGCAGGCGCCGGCCAATATTGGCAGCACCATTGTTCCACTCACGATTGCGGCACAGCGGGAATCGTACTGGGAAACCTATATTGCTGTATAAAAGGAGTCATGTGGAAATGAAACAGTTGGGAAACCTCGCAGTTATTTGCGCCCAACGCCCGGAGCTGCTGATGCAGCTCCGGGCCGGTCTGGTCTCGGTACAGGCGAAGAACCGTGCGGCAATGGAGGCCGCATGGAACGATGACGCACGGATCGAAAGAATGATCTATGAACTGAATTTCGGAACATTCTCTAAAGAAAGGCTGGTGTGAGGAATGGAGCAGAACAAGCAGCAGAGAATACGGGAATTGACAGACCGGCTGAACCGCTGTCGGTATGAATACTACAATCTGAACGCGCCGTCTCTGACAGACGCCGAATATGACGCACTTTTTGATGAACTGAGTACACTGGAAAAGGAAACCGGCTTCAGCATGACGAACTCGCCCACGCAGACGGTAGGCTGCTATCCCGCCGTCAGCACTTTGGTGAAAACAGCGCATCCGATCCCACTGCTGTCGTTGGATAAAACGAAAAGCAGTACGGAGCTTCTGCACTTCGCGGGAGAACAGATGGTCATGCTGATGCTCAAGCTGGACGGCCTGACGGTAAAGCTGACCTATGAAAATGGCCTTTTGATGGAGGCCGCTACCCGCGGCGATGGAGATACCGGTGAGAACATTACTCACAATGTGCTGGGGATCTCCGGCATCCCGGATAAGATCCCGTGCATGGAGCGTCTGGTGGTCACCGGCGAGGCATTTATCCGTCCCAGCGATTTTGAGGCGTTAAGG
>OIAK01000848.1_pt1 | contig 12002 bp, 9 predicted proteins | sample 1580741 | NCBI WGS metagenome assembly OIAK01 (sample SAMEA3882521, study PRJEB24775) | human gut metagenome | biome: human-associated habitat; feature: intestine environment; material: feces | place: Netherlands | collected 2009/2010
TATTATTTATATCTATTAAAGATGCTTCCCGATTATTCAATCCATAGGTTGTCAGGATCAAGTCAAGTTATATTTTACACATAGTTTGTCGGATCTAAAGCAACTCCGTTAAGACGAATCTCAAAATGAAGGTGAGGACCGGTAGAATAGCCTGTCGAACCCACTGTTCCAAGTACATCACCCTGTTTAACAGTCTGTCCAACGCTGACCGTAATACCTTCTGAATGTCCATAAAGCGTCCAATATCCGTTCCCGTGGTCAATAATACAGTAATTTCCGTATCCGCCGCCGCAGCCACAGCTTCCGTTTTTACCGTAATCATGAGGACATCCGTTTACCGCACGAATAACAGTTCCATCAGCCGCTGCACAGATTTTTGCACCTCTTATATTGTCTGAATAAATGTCTATACCGGCATGATATGCTCCCCATCTCCAGCCCACACCGTATGAGATGTGATAAAATCCCGGAACAGGCCATGTAAACATTGACTTGTCAGTATAACCATGATCAGAATTATTCGTCGAACCCTGAGAGCCGTTAGTGGTTGTGCCGCTTCCTGCATTTCCGCTTGCGCTATTTCCATTGCTGTTCTGCTGTGCTAAAGCCTCCTGACGTCTTCTTTCTTCCTCTTCCTCTTTTTTCTTTATCTGCTGTTGTTCTTTAAACAGCTTCTGCAAATCCGCCTCAAAATCTTCCTGTTCTTTTTTCAGCTGTTTTTGATTCTCTTTAAATGCAGCAGCATCTGCTTTTAATCTGGCTTCAGTGGCTTCACTCTCTTCATAAAGCTTATCAAGCTTGTCCATCTGATCCTCTTGCTTTTCTTTTTCAGACTTCTGTTCTTTTAATTTTACTTCAAGATCCTTTTTATCCTCTTCTAAAGCTTTTTTATCAGCCTCATATTGCTTTTTTAATTCAACAAGATTATCGATCATGCTGTTGTCATGGTCAGCAACCTTTTTAACAAGTTCGATTTTCATAAGCATATCATAGAAATCGTCAGCACCAATTAATATATCGGTATATGAGCTGCTTCCTGCAACATACATTACTCTGATTCGCTTTTTAAAATCTTCAATTCCCTGTTCGATTTCTTTTTCTTTGCTTTTTATGCTTTCTTCACTTTTATGAATGCTTTCAGTTAAACTATTGATATCTTTTTGATATTGATTAATTTTTTCATCATATTTTTGAATAGTTTTTTCAACAACATCAATCTGTTTGGAAATGTTCTCTTGCTTTTCCTTTTCCGATTCAGCGCTCTTGTTAGCATCCTTGATTTTTGCATCAAGCTCATCCTGTTTGGCTTTAAGATCTTCAATGTCCTGCTGTGACTTCTTGATAGCAGCAGCATTTGCCTTAGCTTCGCTGCTTTCAGCAGAAACCCGGCTTTCAGTTGTTATGTAATCCTTGCCGTTTGCCATAACCGTTATCGCAGTAATTATCGCCAAAGAAAAAGCTAACGTCCTCTTTAATAAACCGACCTTATTCATAATATGTGACCTATCCTTTCGTGAAGCCTTATGCCTGAATCAACATAAAAGCCTCTCTCCGTCAGTTCGGCAATATGCCGAAAATATTTTTATTAATCTTCTATCATAATATAGGCAGGTCAAATCAATACCAAGTATGATAAGCCTGCCCCTGTTTCATATATTATGAAGGGCAACAGCCCCGATGTCTTTTTCTATATGTCTTTTAAACCTTTAAATGCTTTCCGATACTTATTGATGTGCCGACTGCACCAATAAGAGCGCCTGCTACAGCATAAGCTCCTGCAACCGGCCATAGCATATCCTTGAATGAATAAAGTGATTTTACTCCAAGAATGTTCCAAAGCTTAAAGTCGTCGTTCAAAATGTTATATACCCCGTCATATGCAAACATTGTAAGCAACAAAGCCGTAGCCGCAGCCAAAATTCCTACTATCATACCCTCTACAAAAAACGGAATTCTGATAAAGCTGTTGTTTGCACCAACATATTTCATTATGTTGATTTCCTTGCGCCTTGCAAAAACACTCGCCCTTGTCGTATTAGATATAATTATCATGCAGACAATAATGAGAGCAATAACTATAGCGCCTGAAATAATTGTCACCAATCTTCTTATGCTGATAAGCACATCCGCAAAAGCAGTAGGAGATTTTGTTGACTCAACATTATCAAATGTGTCGATCTGAGTAGTAGTTTCCGTCATCTTCTTGATATCAACTACTGTGATTCTGAATGTGTCCGGAAGAGGATTGTCATCAGCATATTGGAAGAAATCCTTTTCCTCATCAGTCATGCCCTCAAGCATGTTTTCCCAAGCTTCTTCCTTTGAATAAAATTCTACCTCGTTAACATTCGGAATATCTTCAAGCTTCTTTTTAAGCTCATCCTGAGCCGCATCGTCTGTGTTGTCCTTTATTTGTACAATTACTTCGCTCTTTCCTTCAATTCCGCCTATGATCCTGTTAAGATTTATAGACAGTAAAACCGAAAGGCCTACCATAAGAAGTGAAACCAGTATGATACAAAATGAAGCAAATGACATCATACGGTTTCTCCATATGCTCTTAAGTCCTTGACCTGCAAGGTATCTTACACTACTTGCTTTCATTTGAACCTCCTATGAACTCGTCAAACGCAATATTTCCCTTATTGATGTTTATAATGCGTCCTCCAAACGAGCGAACCAAATCATGCTCGTGAGTAACCATAAGAATCGTGGTACCGCATTCGTTAATGCCTTTTAAAAGTCCGACAATTTCATATGAAAGCGCCGGATCTATATTTCCGGTAGGCTCGTCCGCAATAATAAGCTGCGGATCGTTTACTAAGGCTCTTGCAAGCGCAACTCTCTGCTGCTCACCGCCCGAAAGCTCCGTCGGATAAGACTTAGCCTTGTGTGAAAGCCCTACAAGGCTTATTACATAAGGAACTCTTGATTTAATATATTTTGCCGGAGCGTCAATAACTCTTAGTACAAACGCTATATTTTCATATACCGTCATTGTGGGAATAAGTCTGAAATCCTGAAATACAACGCCAATAGTCCTTCTCAGCTTAGGAATTTTTCTCCTTTTAAGCTTGCTGAGATTAAATCCATTTACTAAAACCGTTCCGGACGTTGCGTCAATTTCTTTTAATATAAGTTTAATAAGTGTTGATTTGCCGGCACCCGACGGTCCGACAACAAAAGCAAAATCTCCGTCGTTAATTTTAAGATCAATTGAATTCAGTGCGTCAACACCGCTTGAATATGTAACGGAAACATCTTTAAATTCAACCAAGTAAAATACACCGCCTTATAGCTTAAGGGGATTCCCCTCACAAACTGCAAGATGATTTTAGAATTTAACCGGGTTAGCGGATAAATATTTTTTAACCATTAGCGCAATTTTAAATATGATCGCATGGTCAAATTCTCTAAGATCAAGTCCTGTCAGCTTTTTGATTTTTTCAAGTCTGTATACAAGAGTATTTCTGTGTACAAACAGTTTTCTTGAAGTTTCTGAAACATTCAGGTTATTTTCAAAGAATTTCTGAATAGTAAATAAAGTTTCATGATCAAGTGACTCTATCGAGCCTTTCTTGAAAACTTCCTTTAGGAAGGTTTCACAAAGTGTAGTAGGCAAATGATAAATAAGTCTTGCAATTCCCAGATTGTCATATGAAACAATAATTTTGTCCGTATCGAAAACCTTACCTACTTCAAGAGCGATCTGAGCCTCCTTGAAAGAACGTGCCAAGTCACGAACGCCCTCAACAACAGTACCGATTCCTACATTTACTCTTGTATAGAATTCACTGCTGAGAGTGTCTGAAATTGATCTTGCAAGCTTCTCCAAATCATTAGGCGCAACGCTTGAGGCAACTTCCTTAACGAGCACAATATCAGATTCAGTAATATTGAATACAAAATCCTTGCTCTTATCCGGAAACAGATTCTGAATTACATCAAAAGCAGAAACATCATTTGACGAAATGATTCTTATAAGAAGAACAACTCTTGAAATATCAGAACTGAAATGAAGCTCTCTTGCCTTAACCTGAATGTCGCCCGGAAGCACATTGTCAAGCACAACATTTTTTATAAAATTATTTCTGTCATATTTCTCATCGTAATACTGTTTGATGCTGGCAAGGGTTATAGCAAGAATGTTTGCATACTTTGCAGCCGTTTCGTCAATACCCTCAACAAATACAGCATAATCAGGTTTCATATGAGCGCCGAATGGTTTATATGTATAACCGTCACGCACAAATATGTCACGAGAATCGCTTATATCAAGGGATACGAACTCATTCGTTGAACCCACCTGCGCCAACTCAGAGCACGCAATAATTGTTGCACTATCGTCAATTACCCCGATAACACAATCCATAGTATCACGCATCTGATGAACTACGCTTTGAAATAATCTGTTGGACATAAAATTTTTCCCCTTTACCTGCAAAAATTTTGGACATAAGCCTTTAATAAATATGTCTGCATACTATCATTATAACAAAAAATGATTAATTTTGCAAGCCTTTTTATAGTAAAAATGTTCAAAAACTTTTTTCAGACAATTATGATTCATCTAACCGCCCGAACTTATTACAAATTGTAACATATAATTTCTCCGATTGTGTGAATTTTTTATTAAATTACTCAAAAAACACGGAGGTTTTTTATTCCAATTGAAGCAATTTGCATATATCAGTGTTACCTGATTGTAACCTTTAAAGTTCAGATGCAAATTCCGTATTTGGTTAAATAAAAGCAGTTGCCGTAAAAATTTGATTCAAGTCGAATAACCCTTGACATATTTTGAAATATGCTATACAATATTAATTAATATATTTTAAGGAGAATGTGACATGCTAAATACCGAAAAAACAATGGATAAAATCGTCGCTCTTTGTAAAAACAGAGGCTTTGTATATTCAGGAAGTGAAATTTACGGCGGCCTTGCAAATACTTGGGATTACGGTCCTTACGGCGTCGAGCTTAAAAATAATATCAAAAAAGCATGGTGGAAAAAGTTTGTTCAGGAAACTCCCCTTAACGTAGGTCTTGATTCCGCTATCCTTATGAATCCGGAAACATGGGTGGCTTCAGGTCACCTCGGCGGTTTTTCAGATCCTCTTATGGACTGTAAGGCTTGTAAAACACGTCATAGAGCCGATAACCTTATCGAAAACTTCGACGGAACCAACCCTGCCGGCTGGACAAATCAGCAGATGATGGATTATATCAGAGAAAAAGGAATTGTCTGCCCCGAGTGCGGAAAAGCAGATTTCACAGATATAAGACAGTTTAACCTAATGTTTAAAACTTTCCAGGGCGTAACCGAAGATTCAAAATCAGAGCTTTATCTCCGCCCCGAAACCGCACAGGGTATATTCGTAAACTTCGCTAATATACAAAGAACCTCCCGAAAGAAAGTTCCTTTCGGCGTTGGTCAGATCGGTAAATCATTCAGAAATGAGATTACTCCGGGTAACTTTATCTTCCGTGTAAGAGAATTTGAACAGATGGAGCTTGAATTTTTCTGTAAGCCCGGCACCGACCTTGAGTGGTTCCAGTATTGGAGAACTTATTGTAAAGACTTCCTCTTAGGCCTTGGAATTAAAGAGGAAAACCTCAGATTAAGAGATCACGATCCCGAAGAGCTTTGTTTCTATTCAAAGGCAACAACTGACTTTGAATATCTCTTCCCGTTTGGCTGGGGCGAGCTTTGGGGTATCGCCGACAGAACCGATTATGACCTCACTCAGCATATGGAGCATAGCGGCAAATCCCTTGAATATTTTGACCCTGAGGATAATTCAAAATATATCCCATACGTTATTGAGCCTTCACTTGGCGTTGAAAGATTATTCCTTTCTATTGTTACAGAAGCCTATGACGAAGAAGTAATTGACGCCGAGAAAAACGATACTCGTACAGTTATGCGTCTGCACCCTGCTCTTGCACCTGTCAAAGCCTGTGTGCTTCCTTTGGTTAAAAAGCTTAAAGAGCCTGCTCAGGAGCTTTATGCACAACTTTGCAAGAAGTTCAATGTTGAATATGACGAAGCCGGAGCAATCGGTAAAAGATATCGCCGTCAGGACGAAATCGGTACTCCATTCTGCATCACATACGACTTTGATACCCTTGAGGACCATTGCGTAACTGTCCGTGACCGTGATACAATGGAACAGGAAAGAGTTAACATCGACGAGCTTGAAGCTTATATTGAAGCAAAAATCGCTTATTAAATCTGATACAGCCTAATATTTAACGGGTCAGTACAATAATACTGACCCGTTTGAGAATGTCGATAAACCATAAAAATGGGATATAAAAGTTTAGGTCAAGCCTTTTCAAAGGCTTGCAGGGGTCAAGGGGACAGAGTCCCTTGATGCTGTCCGCAGACAGCGGAATTCCCAATTCGTCAGGCGCTCCGCAAGGGTTGAATTGTCCAAACAGTCCAGTGGACTGTTTGGCAAGAAGGGACGCCCTGCAAGAGAGGGCGTCCCTTAAATTTAATATGAGTTAGACTTTTTCGAAAGACTGAAACGGGTCAGTACAATAATACTGACCCGTTTTTTATATGATATTACCAAAAAACAGTGCTTCATTAGTTGCAAAATGCCGTTTTTTTGTTGCAATGCTTGCCATATTGTAATTTTTTTGATATAATAATATCTATATTAACAAAAAAGGAGTAAAAGTATGACAAGAGAACAAATTCTGATGCTTGTTTCTATTGTGCTTTATCTTTTAATGATATTATACATAGGAATAAGATTTTCAAAGAAAAACAATACCGTTGATGATTTCTATCTCGGCGGAAGACGACTTGGCCCTCTCGTTACCGCTATGAGTGCAGAAGCCTCAGATATGAGCAGCTGGCTACTAATGGGACTGCCTGGACTTGCATACCTTAGCGGTATATGCGATGCCGGTTGGACAGCTATTGGACTCGCAATTGGTACATATGTCAACTGGCTGATCGTTGCAAAACGACTTAGACACTATTCACATCAGTGCAATAATTCAATCACCATACCGGACTTTTTCTCTAACCGTTACCGTGACAGCAAAAATATTTTGCTTGGTATCTCTGCACTGATAATCGTAATATTCTTTATCCCTTATACAGGCTCAGGCTTCGCCGCTTGCGGAAAGCTCTTCTCAAGCTTGTTTGGAATCGACTATCACGTTGCAATGATTGTTAGTGCATTGATAATTATTGCCTATACCTGCCTCGGCGGTTTCCTTGCAGCAAGTACAACCGACCTTATCCAAAGTATTATCATGACCATAGCATTGATTATAGTTTTGGGATTTGGTATAAACGTTGCCGGCGGTTTGGACGCAGTAATCGAAAACGCGAAATCATTGCCTGGTTACCTGTCAATGAACTCACTATATGACCCTGCAACAGGAAAAGAAACAAGCTATGGAATCCTTAAAATTGCTTCAATGATGGCTTGGGGACTTGGCTATTTCGGCATGCCGCATATCCTCTTGAGATTTATGGCTATTAAAGACAGCAAGAAAATTAAAACTTCAAGAAGAATAGCAAGTATCTGGGTTGTAATTTCATTGGCAGTTGCTATATTTATTGGCGTTATCGGACTTGCAATGAGCAATTCAGGTGCTATTGAAACCCTAAAAGATAGCGAAACAATCATTGTTAGAATTTCAAGCCTCTTAAGTACATACGGAGTGATCCCAGCACTTATCGCAGGTGTAATCCTCGCCGGAATCCTCGCTTCAACAATGTCAACCTCAGATTCTCAGCTTCTTGCCGCTTCATCAAGTGTTTCACAGAACATCCTGCCAAAGGTGTTCAAAATAAATATTTCAGAAAAAGCTTCAATGATCGTGGCAAGAATTACATTAGTAGTAATTGCAATAATAGGCGTTATAATTGCATGGGATCCTAACAGCTCAGTATTTGGAATCGTATCCTTTGCATGGGCAGGCTTTGGTGCCACATTCGGACCGGTTATGCTGTTTGCCCTGTTCTGGAAGCGTTCAAACAAATACGGTGCTATAGCAGGAATGATTGTTGGTGGCGTTATGGTATTTGTATGGAAGTATGTAATCGCAACTTTCGGCGGCATTTGGTCAATCTATGAATTGCTGCCATCATTCATCTGTGCTTCAATAGCAATCATAATTGTGTCACTTGCAACAAAAGCACCTGAAAAAGAAATTACAGATGAATTTGAACAGGTTGCCGCAATGAAATAAATAATCGTCTATACTACAAATAACATCCCATAAAAGCCATGCGCTTTTATGGGATGTTTTAATATTTTTATAGATATATAAAAAAGCTGTCCTGATAAGATCAAGACAGCTTTTAAAATTCTTACTTAATATAATTTATTCCTTTACAGCACCCGAAACCAAACCACTGTAAATGTATTTCTGAAGCGTGAGGAATATAATCAATGTAGGAATAATAGCTATGATAATTCCTGCAAAGATAATCTCCCATTTCGCACCAAACGGCCCAACAAAGTTGTATAAAGCGGTTGATACAACAGAAAGCTTAGTATCTGTCATATAAAGCTGTGGTGTGTAGAAATCATTGTATATGCTAACGAACTTAATAATAAGTACCGTTGCAATAGCCGGCGTCAGATTCGGCAAAATAATGCTGAAATATATCCTCGGATATGACGCTCCGTCAACAATTCCGCTTTCATCAAGAGAAACAGAAATCTGATTAAGGAACTGAATGAAAATATATATCGAAATAATATCTGTACCTACATAAAGAATAATAGGTGCCGCCATTGTGTTATAAAGACCCAGTTTGTTTACTATCTGGAATACTGTAACCTGCATTGAAATGTTAGGAAGAAGTGTAGCTACAAGAAATGCAGCCTTAACCGTTTTTGTAAGAACAGAATTAAATCTCTGAATTACAAATGCCGTCATAGTACCCGTAATAACCGAACCAGCACACGAAATAACCAAAATAATAGCTGTATTTTTCAAGCCGATAAGAACATTTCCGTCAATGAAAGCAGTCGTAAAATTCTCCCACCTTAATTGTTTCGGCAATTCAAATATACCCGAATTAGAAAACTCTCTGTTATCTTTAAATGCACCAAAGAGAATTACTATAATAGGAAGAATAACCAATGCACAACCTATAAGAAGAACCAAATACTTCAGAATTGTCAAAATTACTGCTCCCGCTGAATGCTTAGTATGCAGTTTTCTGTTTTCAAAGCTTTCCATATTCCATCCCCCTTATCTTTTAGATTTTCTGGGCTTATCATCATTCTCTTTAAAGAACGCCTGTTGTATAAGCGTTACAACAATAATGATTATAAGCAAAACAACCGCCATTGCAGATGCAAGACCCATTTTCTTGTAAATAAACGCAGTATCAATCGTCTTGATAACAAACGTAGATGTTCCGTTCTTACCGCCCGTAATAATATAAGGAACTTCAAATACTGAAATAGCACCTTTAACAGCCAAAATCAGCTGAAGCGAAATAATCGGCTTGATTCCCGGAAAAACAATATAACGAAATCTCTGCCATGGATTAGCACCGTCAAGGTCTGAAGCCTCATAAAGATCAGGACTGATTGACTGAATAGCGCCCATATACATGATAATGTCAAATCCAATGTATCTCCACATAGATACAAATACCAAACAGCAGTTAGCAAGCCACGGAGTAGTGAGCCATTTTACAGGATCACCACCAAATAATTCAATAATTGCATTTAACGTTCCTTCGCTTGTAAGCGGAGGACTTCCCTTTGAAAAGAATCTTTGGAAGATAAGTGCAACAGCAACTCCGTTCATAAGATAAGGGAAAAACAATGTTCCTTTAAAAAAGCCTTTGAGTCTGATTTTTGAACAAAGAATTGATGCTACCAGCAAAGCAATGATCTGCTGAATAAACGAACCTACCAAATAATAAAGGCTTGTTTGGAAAGTAATAAAATAGTCCGGATTCATAAATACAGTTTTGTAGTTATCAAATCCTACAAAAGTCGCATCAATACCAAATTGGTCACGATCCTGAAAGCTATAATATACCATATCAAAAGCCGGTATAAACTTAAAAGTAATTAATAAGGCTAATGGAACAAGCAAAAATAAAATAGTCGTGATAAGCTTTTGACCTTTATAGGTTCTGCACCACTCTAAAAAAGTATATTTACGAGCGTTTTTTTCCATTTTACCAGCCTCCTTTTCTAATCAAAGTATAAATTTAGGGGGAAATAAATCCCCCCTAAAAGTTTCAATTTTTAATTCAAGGGATTACTTGATAACACTATCTCTTGTTTCAGCCCATCTCTTGTTGCAGTCTTCAATGATAGCCTTAAAGCCTTCTTCACCCTTGCCAGCAAATGCTGCTTCTGCAAGCTTAATCTTGAAGTTAGCTGCGTCACCGTCAAATGTACCTACTTCTGAACCCTTGTCAACTTCATTGAATTTGCCCTGAAGCTCATCTGGAGCAAGCTCTTCTTCAAAGAGTACGCAATCCTTAAAGTTTCCGAGGTTGTTAGGAAGCTCTGAATTTGCAGCTGGAGGAATCATACCCTCATCAAATGCATAACCTGATTCAAGAGCAAACCATTCAACATACTTCTTAGCAAGTTCAATGTTTTCTGAATTCTTGTTTACGCCCAAGCAATAGTCAGCAGATGTCTGAGCATACTGTTTGCCGTCAACTGTGAATGGAGCTGGCATATAGCCAATATCTTCTTCATGACCTGCTGCCTTTTCTTCAAACTGGCTGATAGCCCATGAACCCATTACCATTGTACCGATCTTACCGTCAGCCATCCATTCCTTAGAAGCTTCCCACTGAGTTGTTGTTGGATCTTCTTCAATGACATCCTTATTTGAGAATACGTCATACATCAGCTTAAATACTTTGTAATAACCACCGTCCTCAGCAAACAAATCATTCTTGTTCTGAAGAAGTCCTGTGTTGTAGTTAGGATCACCTGAAGCTGAAAGAATCAGGTTAGACCACTGACCGATTGTCCAGCTTGCATCAGCAAACTGTGTGTAATAAGGAATTGCTTCGCCTTTATCCTTGATCTTCTGGAGATCCTCAAGGAACTCTTCAGGAGTCTTAGGAAGCTCTGTAATTCCAGCGTCTGCCCAAACCTTTGTGTTATAAAGAATACCTGTTGCTGTACCGCCTGTAGCAATACCGTAAACAGTCTTGTCGTACATCTTCTTGTCTACCCAACGATAAGTTTCTTTTAACTCATCGTATGTACCGAGAGGTTCAAAGAAGTTACCAAGGTCTTTAAGTTCAACTGAATCAGGAATAGCAAGAACATCGCCGTAATCCTTAGTTGTCATCATTTTTGATACATCATCAGCATAGTTTGTAAAGCCTGTGTATTCTACTTTACAGTTAAAAGCTTCTTCAAAAGCTTTTGTTCTTTCTTCCATTGAGCCGTCGCCGCCCTGTGAAAGACGGTCTGTACGGTTTGTAAGAACCTTAATAGTAGCGCCCTTTCCGTCAATTCTTTCTACAACTGCCTCAGCAGTGCTTGAATTGTCTTTCTTTTCAGAAGTTGAGCTTTCATCGTTGCTTCCGCATGAAGCAAGCATAGCCATACTCAACGAAGCCGCTGCTGCCAGTGAAATAATGCGTTTAATATTCATGTTTTTTCTCCTCCAAATATAAAGATTTGAACTTTGCGTCATTAAAGCAATTCGCTTTAATCCACCTGCTCATTATACATCAGCTTTCTCATTTTGTCAATGATTATAATAAATTTATTCTTTTTTGCACAAAAATACAGCAACTTTCACAAATTAAACCTCCAAAACTATATGCAAATTGCACAAAGAATTAAAATAATCATTTTAATTCTCTTAAAATTCGTCAGAAACCGCCACATTACAAAATTTAATTACTTAGCCAGTAAAACAGCGTAGATACGCAGTTTTCTTATAAATGTTGATCGAAACACATAAATATTAGTTAAAATCCACATAATAAAAGCAAAAAAACAACATCAAACCTTTGTGCA
>OIAK01000856.1_pt1 | contig 11890 bp, 7 predicted proteins | sample 1580741 | NCBI WGS metagenome assembly OIAK01 (sample SAMEA3882521, study PRJEB24775) | human gut metagenome | biome: human-associated habitat; feature: intestine environment; material: feces | place: Netherlands | collected 2009/2010
GCAGCTTTTTATAATCTGTGCACACAACACTTATGTATTCATGCATAATATCTGCATATCCATCTTTTTTCCTCATCAGCTCCGTTTCACCAATCTTACCATCTTTAAATTCATAGATGATCGTATCTGCATCCTCACCCTGCCCATTTACAGATGCAATTCCATACTCTTCATTATCCAAAATTCTTATCCTATAAACATTTTCCCAACTGTCCAAAAGCTGCATCTGATCATCTTCCAGCTTAAAAAGATCTACATACATATCAGTTTCAGGATTGCTATTGTCGGTACACCAACTGTATAATATGTATATATCCTTCGAATCTCCCTCTGCAATCTCTAATGCCGAACTATCCTCTCCCTCTGAATCAGCATTATTTTCGTACAAACATGTACTCTTGTTCCATCTCAGATCATACTTATACAGATAATTATCATGCACCGGATCTGTAAAATCCTTTTCATTTCTGAATTTATATGCCGTAAAATAAATGTTTCCATCTATCGCCTTCATGGACAAAACACTTCCACAATCAGCGGTATATAAGTTTATCCTCTTTGAGCCATCACAGGATATGCCATCCAGCCTCGCCCAACCCGTAAACTCAACTACACCATTTTCAGAGGTTGCATCAGTCACCCCAGATTCTACATACACGTAGCCATCATAATACATTAACATACCAGCTCCCTCAATATATGCATTACAATCCTCTGAATCGTGGTTACAATTAGCCTTACTGCATACCACGGCACTCTTATGGGTATCCGCATCAAGAAAATATAGTTTATTGCCCTTCTTATAATATAAGCCATCGTCACTGTAACATGCACTTCTGGTTGCATACGCTGCCTTATCAGGAAATTTCCTCAACAGTCTCGGAAGCACATATACTCCGGTAACAATAAGCAGTATTCCTAAAATCACACATGATATAATAATTACTTTTTTCCTCATAGCCCCATCCCCTTGTAAATAATTGTTTTTTCGATACTGAATACAGTATATTTTTTAAGATGTAATGCATTACATTTTGAGCTTACAACATTTTTCGAGTTCTATCAATCCTCTTGGCGTGAACAGCATAAAAATGGTCGTGAACTGCATTTTTATTGTGTTTTTAGTGTTTAATTAAATTATGAGCCGTGATATAATTACCATAATGACATGTTTTAAAGGGATTTTATATAGTCAAGATTATATGTTTGGGAAGAAGTTTTTTAAAGTAGCATTTCACCGCACTATAATCAATACCAATTCTCATATGAGTTTTCTTGCATATTTCAGAGAAACATTTTTGCCATTACTTAATAATATTACTAAATTCAGTCTTCCATTTTATGGGATTTTATGCTATGGAGGAGAACAATGAGCTTAAAGGTTGCAATACTTGAAGATAACAACAAAGATTTTGAAAATGCCTGCTCATTTATAAATGAGTGGTCTCAGGAGCGGGGTATAAATACAACTATAATAAGGTTTACAGATGATCAGATATTAAAAACATTTACGGAAGATAAATTTGATATACTATTTGCTGATATAGATCTTGATCACACCGATACAGGTGCCGGTTTCATTATATGCAGGGAATTACGCGAGCTTGGATACCATAACAGTCTAGTGTTCCTGACAAATAACAGGGATTATGCCCTTAAGGGATATGAGGTCAGTGCTGCAGGCTACATCTTAAAGCCTCTTTCCCACAACGACTTATCGGGTGTTATGAAGCGTGCGATAGATACCCAGCTCGGCAATTTCTACTACATAAACGACAGAAGTCATATTACACAGATTGCATTTGATGACATTGTATGCATAGAAAAGTCGGCACACCATATTCATATCTATACCACTACAGGACAGACCTACAGTGAACGTACTTCCCTGTCAGGTGTATTGACCAGGCTTCCATCCCAATTCATCCAATGCCACAAGTCAAGTATAATCAACACCATGCATGTTGAACACATACGGGGAAACAACGCATATATGTCCAATGGTCACAGCCTGCTTATAGGTAGATCATATCTTTCTTCGGTACGCAAGTGTATATCCTGAGCGAAAAAAACCACCCTGCCTCCGCATAGGAAACAAGGTGATCTTATAAACTGTATTTTATGTAGATTTATATGTTTTATTCACAAAACCTGTAGCATTAAATGCGTCCCATAATTTCATATGGACATTACTGCTCAAACAGAAGCTGTTCATATGTTGGGAATGGCCATGCATCCTTAGGAAGCTCCTTCTCAAGTTCATCAGCAGGCTTTCTCACTGCATCGAAGGATCCGAATACCTCATCATGGTAATACTTAGACCATGACGGAATATCATCTGCCAGTGCATGTGCTCCCTCAACCTTTTCTTCGAGGGCAACAGTTGCTGCCTTAAGCTCTGCCAGCTTATCTGATATTGTCTTTAAAAGTGATATCTGTACTGATGGTTCAATGCCAAGTGCCTTAATCTCGGCTGCACCCTTGGCAAGGTCTGCCTGATATGACATTACAGCAGGAATGATCTCTTCATTTGCCATTTCGATCATTGTAAGTGCCTCAATGTTGATCTTCTTAGCATAGTTCTCAAGCATTACCTCTGCTCTGGCTTCAAGCTCTGCCTTATTCATTACACCAAGTCTTTCAAAGATCGAAACGCTCTTCTCTGAGGCAAGGTATGGAACAGCTTCAACCATGCAAGGGATATTTGGAAGTCCACGCTTAGCTGCCTCTTCTACCCACTCTTCTGAATATCCGTTACCATTGAAGATAACTCTCTGATGCGCTGTAAGTAATTCCTTGGTCTTTGCCTTTACCGCTGCCTCGAAGTCATCTGCCTTTTCAAGCTCATCGGCTATCTTCTCCAACTGATCTGCAACGATAGTATTAAGTACCATCATTGGGAATGCGATGGACTGGGTAGAGCCAACCATTCTGAACTCGAACTTATTGCCTGTAAATGCAAATGGTGAAGTTCTGTTTCTATCTGTGGCATCCATTGTAAATGTAGGAAGTGTTCTTGTTCCTGATACATATTTCTTGCCCTTAGGAGATTCCTTAGCCTCGCCGCCATTTATGATCTGGTCAACTACTGCTTCAAGCTGCTCTCCAAGATATGCTGATATGATTGCAGGTGGTGCTTCATTTGCACCAAGTCTGTGATCATTACCTGCTGATGAAGCTGACAGTCTCAAGAGCTCTGCATTCTCATCTACTGCGGCAATAACAGCAGCCAGGAATAACTGGAACTGGAGATTTTTCTCTGGCTCCTTACCAGGATCAATAAGGTTTTCACCCTCATCTGTTGAAATCGACCAGTTGTTGTGCTTACCTGAACCATTTACCCCTGCAAATGGCTTCTCATAAAGTACACACTCAAGATCATGCTTGTGGGCAACCTTCTTCATTGTCTCCATAACCAACTGGTTCTGGTCTGTAGCAATATTTGTTGTTGAGAAGATCGGCGCAAGCTCATGCTGTGCCGGAGCAACCTCGTTATGCTGTGTCTTTGCAAGGATACCGAACTTCCAAAGTTCTTCATTTAACTCTGTCATATAACCTGCGATCTTATCCTTGATAGATGCAAAGTACTGATCGTCAAGCTCCTGTCCCTTTGGTGGCATTGCACCGAACAATGTACGTCCACACAGCTTAAGATCTGTTCTTCCTGCGAATTTCTCCTTATCTACAAGGAAGTATTCCTGCTCAGGTCCAACTGAAGCTGTTACTTTCTTAGCTGTAGTATTTCCAAATAATCTTAATACTCTTATTGCCTGATCACTTATGGCATCCATTGAACGAAGTAATGGTGTCTTGTAGTCAAGTGACTCTCCTGTATATGATGTGAATGCAGCCGGGATACAAAGGATACATGTACCTTCTGCTGTTGTCTTGACAAATGCAGGTGATGTACAATCCCATGCTGTATATCCTCTTGCTGAACATGTTGCACGAAGACCGCCAGAAGGGAATGATGAAGCATCCGGCTCAGCCTTTATAAGCTCCTTGCCTGTGAACTGTAATATAACTCCACCATCACCTACTGTACTTACAAATGAGTCATGCTTCTCTGCTGTAGTTTCTGTAAGCGGCTGGAACCAATGAGTATAATGTGTTGCACCAAGCTCCATAGCCCATTCCTTCATTGCTGCTGCTACTGAATCTGCGATAGATGTATCAAGAGGCTCCCCCTTATCTATTGTTGCCTTAAGAGACTTATATACTGCCTTTGGAAGACGCTCTCTCATTACCTGATCTGAAAATACATGTGAGCCGAACACGGCTGAAATCTTGTTCATCATACTCTTTACTTCCTTTCTGTTGAAACATCCTAATACTACTTATAAATAACAAAAAAAGGTGTCCTCAACTAATGAGAACACCTTTGTTCAAGTTCGTTATTTATTCGATAGCAGTAGGATACTCCTGTATGTCAAAAAAATCAAGACCTAATTTTAATTCTTAATAAAATTAAGTGGATTGTTGGGTGGTGTTTTGTTTTTTAAGGCGATACAGCCATAGGTATTATACTCCTTGACATTGAGCTTGATTCCTCCGACAATCTTACCGGTGTTGATCTTGGCAGTTATATCCGTACACTTCCGCAGTTTGAAAATACACCTATATTATTCATAACAGGCTATGCGGCAGAGGCAGCCCATGCTATTCATGCTACCAACTGCTTCGACTTTCTCGTTAAGCCTTTTAAGCCGGCAGAGCTTACATCTTCTATCCAGAGGCTTATAGACAAAAATATTATCTCCGAGAAGCCTATACCTTTTCGTGACCTGGCAGGAGTGCATTTCAGAGTGCTTCCGTCTGAGATAATATACATGAGCTGTACCAATCGTAATACACAAGTATATACACCTTCAGGAACTTTCACTGCCCATATGTCCCTGGCAGATATTATGCGAAAGCTCCCAGACTACTTTATAAGATGTCATAAGAGTTATGTAGTAAACAAATACTTTATAGCCAACTACGACAAGTCAACGCTATATATAACGGTCAGGACAGACCCCCAGACATCTATCCCTATCGGATACGCATATCATAAATCCTTCGTAAACCAATTAAGGGACTAATGTAATGGTCCTGTCACTCTTCCGATGCTCTTCTGCACACGCATATAAGCATAGCTGTCATAAGGAACATGTAAGGGGTGGTTATGCACTGATTTACGTTAAATATTGCCTGAACTCCGTAGGATATCACAGCAAGGAGAAGTCCCAATATATATGGCGACTTCTTTATTTTTTTCACTCCGGCTATGGCAGCGGTGACAACAACACCGCCATAAGAAAGCATACCAAATAACCCCTGTGTCACAAGATACTGCAGGTACTCATTATGGGCATTGTCATATACTGTTCCGGTGATCTGAAGCATTTCGTCATAAAACCGATCATCCATAAGTGAACGGATGGACTCATTACCATGTCCGAATATCTTCTGTACAAACGGAAGCTCACCATATAATCCTGTTACGCGTCTCCATATATATCCTCTGTAGGATCCCCATTTATCATTAAAATCAAACATGGCGAGATTATTTTTTCTTCCGTATATGATAACAGCAATTCCTGATATAAGGACAACCGCCAGTGCAATGATAAGCTTTATGCCGGTTCCGTTCTTCTGCTTATTTATGTAAACTTCACTTTTATTTTCATTTATGTAAATTTCAGTTTTGTTTTTATTTATGTAAACCTGAATAATAAGTCGTATGAACAATACCACTGCAAATATGATCACAAGCAATGCCGGATGCTCTGCCAGCCTGTTAAAGCCTGTTATCTTTGCCCCATTAGTACCCACTAGCATTCTAAGTAACACCATACCTAGATACCCGCCTGAGCCAAGCATCACAAGCTCAAATAACCGGTCCACTCTCTCCATATACACAGTTGCAAATAATACTGCTATTATAGCCGCTCCCACACCGGCGAACACCACGTCAGCATTTGCAGGGATAAATGCCATGAAACCTGCAAATACTCCAATGCCGTATACTATCCTCTTTATGTTACTTTTCTCTGTAACATAAAGTCCCATAAACAACGGCAATGCTATACATATAAAGCTTCCGAATATATCAATATTGCCAAATGTGGACACATATATATTCCTCTGCTTCCTGTTTATACCATCAAGAAGCTTAAAGGGATCAAATCCAATATTCTGAAGTATTGCAATAATAAATGTGACAGAGGAAACCAGGACAAATACCATACTTATAAGAGACCACATCTTCTCCATATTGCTCACTCTGGCAGACACAATAATATACATTATAAATATAAGTATCATAAATGCCAGACCACAGTATCTTCCCTGTGCTCCGGTAAATGCATTTTTCTTATCCTCCGCCATTATGAATGACATCACCCCCGAAACAAAGAACAGTACCATACAAATGTCAGTTCCATACACGCCATCACATATTACCGCCTTAAGCTTATCCATTGTGCCGACCTTGACATTTCCACCTGCATGTCTTCCTTTCATGCCTCCGGCATTTATACCGGTAAGTACTATCACAAGTCCCATTGCCCATATTACGGCAAATAATATCACGCCCACCTTAAATACGGTGTATTTTGTATATGTAATATCAAAATAATGATCATGAAGAGCCAATGGATATATGACCAGCATATACAACAAAAAGGCTGACGTAATACCGGTCATTAAACGACCGGAACCACTGTCAACCTTTATTGTTTTATTTACCGAATAGTGTTTGTTTTTATCTTGGCTATTTCTTTTATTCAAATCACTTTTTCTCTCTACAGCCTTCATATATAGCAATCACTCCGCAGCTTCTATTAATCTTGACTTTTGATATTATACCACCGGCATATAATATTGGCTACAGTAATGGAGATAATAATTTCAGAACTGCATCCACCAACATTCTTGACCGTCTTCTGTTGCACCAGCTTACATCTATCTCATCACATTCATCAAAGGTTTGGAGAAAATCTCTTTTGATGTCAGCGATAACCTTACTCATATATATAAGTACTCCACACTCAAAGTGATGGTAGAAGCTTCGGTTATCCATATTTATACTGCCGACTGAAGCGAGACTGTCATCACAAAGTATGACCTTGGAATGTATAAATCCCGGCTTATATTGATATATCCTTACACCTGCCTCCACAAGCTCCTTATAGCTTGACTGAGTCATCCTGTATATAAACTTCTTATCCGGTATTCCCGGGGTAACTATCCTTACATCTATCCCACGCTTAGCTGCAAGCTTTATAGCCATCATCAATTCACTTCCCGTAATGAAGTAAGGGGTAAATACATAGATGTAATTTCTTGCGTCATTTATCATCTGCAGATATATGCTCTCCCCTGCATGCTCTACACTTAAGGGATTTGAATAATATGGCTGAAGATAACCTATATGCGGGTGCTCCTTTATCTCAGGGATAAAGCGTTTGTAGCTTGCCTCTGTAAATCTTGAGGTATTCCACATCTGAAGGAACATTATGGTAAATCTGAAGGCTGCTCCGCCCTCCATCCTTATACCGCTATCCTTCCATGTGCCAAAGGGATGCGTGATATTGGCATATTCATCCGAAAGGTTAAAGCCTCCGGTATAGGCAATATTTCCATCTATTACCGCTATCTTTCTATGATCCCTGTTGTTCAGTATGGTAGCCATAAATGGGAAGATCTGGTTAAAACAGATACACTTTATTCCCATCTTCTCCAGCTCTTTCCAGTAATTCTTGTTTACATAAAACACAGAACCCACATCATCATATATGACTCTGACTTCTACACCCTCAGCGACCTTCTTCACCAGGACTTCAAGGATATCATCCCATACCTTACCATGATTTATTATGAAGAACTCCAGGAAAATGTATTTTTTTGCGTGCTCCAGATCATGAATCAAATCAGGAAATACCTTATCCCCCATTGAGTAATACTTCTCAACTCCACCCTTATATACAGGTGCCTTGGAGTATTTCTCGGTATATTTCATGAGCCTGTAGGGCGGATCATCTACAAGGATCTCTGCACTGTTGGAGTCAACCCCGTAGAGATCCTCGTAAACCTCCTGCTCTTTTATACGAAGAAGATTTTTCTTGAGCTTTCTTGGAATCACCACATGTCCATACAGTATATAGAGAAGTCCACCAAACAGCGGGAACATCATAATAGGAACTATCCACGCCAGCTTAATAGATGGATTCATATCCCTGGATATAATATAAGCTCCCACAACAATACTTAACATGGTAAGTCCTATATTTATATACACACTATATTATTTTAAGATTATAAGCTGAACAATGAAAAACACTATCTGGATCACCACCAGCAATGCGGTCATGACCATCCTGCTGAACAGCAAATTAAAAAACTTCTTCATACCCTATACCTGTTTATTCCTGTTTCCTCTATTATTATATGTGTTTTTAATCCTTTGTTTCTTTTTCCCTTATGATATTGAGACCACCTGGTACTCCAGCTCTTCTACTGTCTTCTTTAAGATACTGTCATCAATATCACTGTTAAGAGTTACTACTGCTGTCTTCTTCTCGTGATCTGCAACAGCACTGTCAACCTGTGGCAATGCCTCAAGTGCTTTTTTAACTGCTGCCTCACAGTGCTTACACATCATACCGTTTATATTCATTGTCTTTGTCATTTTTTCATTCTCCTTATTTACATTATTTTCTATAGCAGTATTCTCTGCTTTATATGGATTAACCGAATTTTTATTATTTATATCTGTATCCTCTGTGCTTCCATTTTTTTCCACATTATGATACTTCATAAATATAACATTTTCAACCACCGAAATACCATTAACTTTTTCTAAAGTTTTATTTTCCTTCTGTTGCCTGTTTCTGCCATCCAGCTTCACAAGGTTGAGTCTCAGGGCATTCATAACCACACATACCGATGACAGACTCATGGCAAATGCTCCAAACATAGGGTTTAAGGTAAGGCCCCAGATAGGATAATAAACACCGGCAGCAATAGGTATTCCTATAACATTGTAGATAAATGCCCAGAAAAGGTTTTCCTTAATGATTCTGAGCGTTGTGCGGGAGAGCAGAAGTGCATCGCTGATTCCGGTGAGTTCACCTTTTGCAAGCACAATATCCGCACTTGCGGCAGCAACGTCCGTGCCGGTGCCGATTGCAATGCCGACGTCGGAGAGTGCGAGCGCGGCAGCGTCATTTATGCCGTCTCCGACCATTGCAACAAGGTGCCCTTGTTTTTGAAGTTCTGCAATGCAGTCGTTTTTGTCGGAGGGGAGACAGCCGCTCTTCACATGCTCTATGCCGACTTGCTTTGCAACGCTTTCGGCCGTGTGCGCATTGTCTCCGGTGACGAGCCAAACATCAATGCCGTGTGCTTTAAGTGTCCGGACCGCTTTTGCGGAGGAATGCTTTATTGCATCCGCAACGCCGATTATTCCGCGGTACATGCCGTCAACGGCAAGCATCAGCGGTGTGCAGCCGGACAAAGTAAGCTCGTCGAGTTCGGCTTTATCGTATTCGATTTCCGTTTCGGAAAAAAGGCGTTCGTTCCCGATAAGAATGCTTTTGCCATCGACGATCGCTTTCCCACCGCGTCCCGCAAGGGCTTCGAATTCCTTCGGTGCGGAGAACGGAATACTTTTTTCAGAAGCATAGTCCGTGACTGCCCGCGCAAGCGGGTGTTCGCTGGAGGCTTCACCGCATGCAAAAAGGTGCAGAAACTCTTTTTCGTCAATGCCGTGCGGAATAACTTTTTCAACAACCGGGCGCCCCTCTGTGATTGTGCCTGTTTTATCAAGAATAATCGTGTCAATTTTGCAGGCATGTTCAAGAGCTTCACCGTTTTTGATAAAAATGCCGAGTGATGCGCCGCGCCCCATGCCGACCATGATAGCCGTCGGAGTTGCAAGCCCGAGTGCGCAGGGGCAGGCGATAACAAGTACTGAAACGAAAATCTTAAGCGCAATGCCGAAGCTTTGCCCTGCAAGCAGCCAAATGACTGCGCTTACGAGTGCAATTGCGCCGACAGCGGGCACAAATATGCCGCTGATTTTGTCTGCAAGCCCGGCAATGGGAGCTTTACTGCCCTGCGCCTGCTCAACCATGCGCACCATACCGGAAAGAACGGTATCATCGCCGACGCGGCGCGTTTTGTATGTGAAACTGCCGCTGAGATTGACGCTGCCGCCGATGACCTCGTCCCCGGGCTGTTTATCGACAGGAATGCTTTCGCCGCTGAGCATGGATTCATCGACACTTGTTGTGCCGTCGATTATTTCGCCGTCAACGGGGATGCGCTCACCGGGGCGAACGCGGATGATCTCACCCACAACAAGCTCATCAACGTCAACCTGCTTTTCGCTTCCGTCTTTTGCAACAACACATGCGGTGTCCGGCGCAAGCCCGATGAGCTTTGCAATGGCATCGCCCGTGCGGGATTTTGCACGTTGTTCGAGGTATTTGCCCAACATGACGAGAGTGATGATAACGCCGGCGGATTCGAAATACAGCCCTTCATGCATCATATGGTGCTGTCCTTTGAATATCAGTACGGTTGAGTAAACGGAATACGCAATTGATGCAATTGTGCCGACGGCAATAAGCGAATCCATATTCGGGTGCAGTCCGAATATCGCCTTGATTCCGCGCACATAGAATGCTCTGCCGGCAAAAAGCACGGGCAGCAGCAGAATCATCTGCGTAACGGCGAAAGCCCGCGGTTCGGTGATGAACGCGGGGACAGGAAGCCCTACCATGTGCCCCATTGAAATATAAAAGAGCGGAATTGCAAACACTGCGGCAAGGATAAGGTTGCTGCGCCTTTTTTTGATATCAAGCCGACGCCGCTCGGCATCGATAGCGGATTGCTTCTTCGCCGAAACGACCGGAGCAATGCCGAAACCGACTTTTTGCACGGCGGCAAAAATTTCATCGGAAAGGTCATTTGTACTTCGTACAAAAAGTTTTTCTGTTGAAAGATTGACGCTTGCAGCGTCAACTCCGGAAATGCGGCGAACGGCGCGTTCAACCGAGGCGGAGCAGGCGGCGCAGCTCATTCCGCTGATTGAATATTCCTTTATCATAGAAAGAAAACCTCCTGTAAGCATAATTGCGGATTGCCCGATGCAAGACATGATGTGTAAGCATGGGCTAACCGCAGCTCTATTTTACAACATTTTCCGTTTGGGGGCAACGGGTTTCGATAAAAAACAGCGTTGAATCCGCTGTCGATTCGGGGGTGCTGTTTTCATGGAAACAATAAATTCAAAGACCCTTTGCAAAGCCAAATTGTTATGCACACGCATGATATATGATTACTTTGCGCAGCCGAATTATGCAGAACAACATATAATGCACGGGTCTGCTCATATTATTATTGCATGAGGAACGAAACAGAATGCAAAAAATATCGCATGAGCAAGGCAACGGGTGCTTTGCTGACTAAGCTCGATCTGCCGGAGGGTACGCTTGACAACGTGCCGTGCATACGCATATTCGGAAGAAATACTGCGGAAATAGAGAATCACCGCGGCGTGCTGGAATTTTCGGATTCAAAGGTTCGGCTGCATACCGCACTCGGAATACTGAGCATTGCCGGAACCGAACTCAGAATCTGCTGCGCGGATAAGCAGACCGTTGTATGCACGGGCGAAATAGCTGCGGTCGAATATGAAAGCTCACGCTGAAGACCGTGGTCGGCGGGCACGGAAAATGATTCGAATACATCATTCTGCAAAGAAAAATAGAAGGAAATCGGAGCGGCGAACAGATATATGTTTTTGTGGAAATTTACTCGGGAATATTCCAAACCTATGCGGATGTTTATGCGTAATTTGCTTGCATTTTTCCCCGATTCGTGCTATTCTTTTTTCACT
>OIAK01000864.1_pt1 | contig 11821 bp, 9 predicted proteins | sample 1580741 | NCBI WGS metagenome assembly OIAK01 (sample SAMEA3882521, study PRJEB24775) | human gut metagenome | biome: human-associated habitat; feature: intestine environment; material: feces | place: Netherlands | collected 2009/2010
TAGTGCGCGTTTAGTTCTGCGGACGAAGAAGCAGAGCTTCATTATAACTTAAATAAAGTTTAGAAAGTAGAAAGTAGGTTAGTTTAAATATGGCTAAGAATGTTGCAAAGAAAACAACTAAAAAGCGTGTAAAGAAAAACGTTGAACGCGGACAGGCACATATTCAGGCATCTTTCAATAACACAATCGTTACTTTAACAGATGCTGAAGGAAATGCTTTATCATGGGCAAGTGCCGGTGGTCTTGGATTTAGAGGTTCAAAGAAATCTACTCCATATGCTGCACAGATGGCAGCAGAAACAGCTACAAAGGCAGCTTTAATCCATGGATTAAAGACAGTTGACGTATTCGTTAAGGGACCAGGTTCAGGAAGAGAGGCAGCTATTCGTGCCCTTTCAGCATGTGGTCTTGAGGTTACATCAATCAGAGACGTTACTCCGGTACCTCACAATGGATGTCGTCCACCAAAACGTAGAAGAGTCTAATCAGGAGGTATAGATTAAAATGGCAGTTAATAAAGTACCTGTACTTAAGAGATGCAGATCACTTGGTTTAGAGCCAAGTTATTTAGGATATGATAAGAAGTCTAGAAGAAACCTTACAAGAGCAAACAGAAAGGTATCTGAGTACGGACTTCAGTTAAGAGAAAAGCAGAAAGCTAAATTCATCTATGGTGTTTTAGAGAAGCCTTTCCGTAACTACTACAAGAAAGCAGATCAGATGAAAGGATTAACAGGTCTTAACCTTATGACAATCCTTGAGTCAAGAATTGACAACGTAATTTTCCGTCTTGGTTTCGCAAGAACAAGAAAAGAAGCTAGACAGATCGTTGATCACAAGTTCGTTACAGTAAACGGAAAAGTTGTTAACATCCCTTCATACCTTGTAAAGGCTGGCGATGTTATCGAAATTAAAGAGAGCAAAAAGAATACTCAGAGAATGAAAGATATCGTCGAGGTAGCTGGCGGAAGAATCGTTCCGGAGTGGTTAGACGTAGATGCTGAGAAATTACAGGGAACTGTAAAAGACTTACCTACACGTGAGCAGATTGATGTTCCTGTAGATGAGATGCTCATCGTCGAGTTATATTCTAAGTAAAATTAGGTTGATTTGCCGGGGATTTATTTCCCGGCTTATCCACTCTTTGATAACATATAACAACGATACCCGAGAAGGAGGGAATTTGAAGTGTTCGATTTTGAAAAACCAAAAATTGAAATCGCAGAAATTTCAGAAGACAAGACATATGGCAGATTTGTTGTAGAGCCATTAGAGAGAGGTTACGGTACAACACTTGGAAACTCTTTAAGACGTATCATGCTTTCTTCTTTACCGGGCGCTGCAGTAAGCCAGGTCAAGATTGATGGTGTTTTACATGAATTCAGCTCTATTCCTGGTGTTAAGGAAGATGTTACAGAAATCATCATGAATATCAAGAACCTTGCAATTCGCAATAATAGTTCTACAAATGAACCAAAGGTTGCATATATCGAATTCGAAGGTGAAGGCGTTGTTACAGCAGCCGATATTCAGGTTGATTCAGATATCGAGATTTTGAATCCTGAGTTAGAGATTGCACACTTGAATGGTGGAGCAGATTCTAAGCTTTACATGGAGCTTACAATCACTAACGGCAGAGGTTATGTCGGAGCAGAGAAGAACAAGAACGAGGATACACCAATCGGAGTTCTTGCTGTAGATTCAATCTACACTCCTGTTGAGCGTGTTAATCTTACTGTAGAGAATACCCGTGTAGGTCAGGTTACAGATTACGATAAGCTTACATTAGATGTATTTACAAATGGTACATTGGAGCCGGACGAGGCAGTCAGCCTTGCAGCTAAGGTGTTAAGTGAGCACTTAAATCTGTTCATCGATCTTTCAGAGGCAGCACAGCAGGTTGACGTTATGGTCGAGAAGGAAAACGATGCTCAGGAGAAGGTTCTTGAGATGAACATCGATGAGCTTGAGCTTTCAGTTCGTTCATACAACTGCTTAAAGCGTGCAGGAATTAACACTGTTGCAGAGCTTATCAATAGAACACCTGAGGACATGATGAAGGTTCGTAACCTTGGTCGCAAGTCTTTAGAGGAAGTTTTAGCAAAATTAAAAGAATTAGGTTTAGAGTTAAATCAGACTGAGGAATAATTCATTCGAATAATCCTTGCACTGATTCTTCTAAATAAATTAGTCATATATAAATTTTAAATATCATATTTATGTTTATGTGTGACAAAACTCATAGCGGCAGGGTCAGTAAGACCAAAGAGCGTGACCGTGTCTGATACATGAGTGGCAACTGATTTGAGCATTTGCTTTTTGAAATAAGGCAAGGCTTTATCACAACAAGATACGATGTCTGGCAGTAAGACCGAAGAGCGTGACCGGATGTCCCACAAATGGAGGAAATTAAAATGGCAAAATATCGTAAGTTAAGCAGAACATCAAGCCAGAGAAAGGCTTTACTCAGAGGTCAGGTTACACAGCTTCTTGTTAACGGAAAGATCGTTACTACAGAGGCTAAGGCTAAAGAGGTTCGTAAGATCGCTGAGGGTCTTATCGCATTAGCAGTAAAAGAGAAAGACAACTTCGAAGAGGTTACTGTAACAGCTAAGGTTGCCCGCAAGGACAAAGATGGCAAGAGAGTAAAAGAGGTTGTAGACGGAAAGAAACTTACTGTTTATGACGAAGTAGAGAAGAAGATCAAGAAGGATTCTGCTTCACGTCTTCATGCCAGAAGACAGATGCTTAAGGTTCTTTACACAGCTAAAGAGTCTGACGGCACAAAGAAGGGAACAAAGACTATCGATGTAACAAACAAGTTATTCGATGAGATCGCTCCTAAGTATGCTGATCGTAACGGTGGTTACACAAGAATCGTTAAGATTGGACAGCGTAAAGGTGACGGAGCTTTAGAGGTTCTCCTTGAGTTAGTTTAATATTTAATCGGTATAAATCTTAGACTAAATAAAACCAGAGATTTGAGTGGATGACACTCACTTCTCTGGTTTTTTATATTACTAAGATAATTATTCAAACTATTGAGAAAAACTGATGCGTCTTATTTGCATGTATAGTTCGACTGCCTTTGGTTTGAATTCGTAACTGTAACGCATAAAAATACCCCTTTCACTGGATATCCAGTAAGAGGGGTATATATTAATTTCACACGGCTTTTTATAAATGCGCTTAATTATTTATTTTTTGCTGCAGCCTGCTCGTCATTGTACTTCTGAACACACTTCTTGATTCTGTCATATGGTGAGAGAAGATCACTGATAGAACAGTCGTGGTTTAATGTATCAATGAGGTATGCGATGTATTTGCTCATGTCACAGCTGATATAGTACTCCTTAGAGAGAAGCTCAGGTGACTGGTAGATAAGGTTTGTTGTAACTACTCTATAGATGAGACCTTCCTCGTAGGCTTTGTCAAATGAAGCAAAGCCGTTTGTGAAGAGACCGAATGTAGAAACAACAAAGATTCTGTTAGCTTTACGCTTCTTGAGCTCTCTTGCTGTATCTATCATACTCTCGCCGGAAGAAATCATATCATCGATGATAAGAACATCCTTACCCTCTACATTTGTTCCGAGGAACTCATGAGCTACGATAGGGTTACGTCCGTCAACGATACGGCTGTAATCACGACGTTTGTAGAACATACCCATGTCTACTCCGAGTACGTTTGCAAGGTAGATAGCACGGTTTGTAGCGCCCTCATCAGGAGAGATAATCATAAGATGGTCAGCATCAATAGTGATATCCTTTACGTTCTTTAAGATGCCCTTAATGAACTGGTAAGAAGGCATTACATTCTCAAAGCCGTTCAGAGGAATAGCATTTACCACACGAGGGTCATGGGCATCGAAGGTGATGATATTGTCTACACCCATGTTGATAAGCTCCTGAAGAGCCAATGGACAGTCAAGAGACTCACGGCCTGTACGTCTGTGCTGACGGCTCTCATAAAGGAAAGGCATGATAACTGTGATTCTTCTTGCTTTTCCGCCGGCTGCAGCGATAACACGCTTTAAGTCTGCGTAGTGGTCATCAGGTGACATGTGGTTTGTCTGACCGCATACTGTGTAGGTAAGACTGTAGTTAGTTACATCTACCATGATGTACAGATCATAACCACGAACTGACTGGTTGATAACACATTTAGCCTCGCCGGAACCGAATCTAGGTGTAGAAGGCTTGATAATGTAGCTGTTTTTGTAGTAGTCCTTGAAAGCACTCTCGTTAGCATGCTGGTGCTCTCTGTGCTCTCTCCAGCCCTGTAAGTATGCATCTACCTTCTGGGCAAGACCTATACAACTGTCGGTTGCAACAAGTCCAAGTGTACCGGTTGGCATAGTCTCCAAAATTCTCTCATCGTTTGGCATTGTTATTCCTCCATATAACCATATAATAAATAAACTAAATATATAATATAAAAAGCGCTATTTGGAAAGACGCTTTTTAATTCGTATGTCATCTCCAAAGAGCTTGATAAAACTATAATTGCTTGAAATTCTTGAAAGTGTTCTCTCGGAGTAAATATCTGCTATCTGCTCCAGATTCAGATTAGTGGAAATAATAGTAGATTTCTGTCGCAGTATGCGCTCATTTACACAAAGGAAAAGCTGTGATGTGGTAAATGAGTTGGAAAGCTCGGTTCCGAGATCGTCTATGATAAGTAAATCACAGTCGAATATATTCTGGTGCGCTGCGATGGCATCTGCATCCTTTTCAAACACACCTTTGCTTAATATATCAAATAATTGGAATGCTGTAAAGTAAATTACGGAGTAACCTGCATCTAAAAGCTCTTTTGCAATGCAATTAGATAAAAAAGTCTTTCCGACACCGGTATTACCGTAGAAAAATATGTTTTTAGGTTTGTTTTCAAAATTGTCTATAAATTCATGACAGTTCGTCACTGCAAGCTTTGCTGTGGCAAGAGCAGACAGCCCTGTCGCAGGATTTTTCTGCTCATCTGAGTAATAATCAAATGAGAGCGTGGAAAAATTCTCACGAGACAAAATCTCCCTGATATTGGACTGCGAATAAACGGTATTGATAATAGCCTGCTTGAAACAATGACATTTCTGACCATCTATATACCCGGTATCATGGCAATCTGGACAGGTGTAAATAGGGTCAAAATAATCAAGCGGATATCCGAGTGTGGATAGCAGTGCAGCACGCTCCTCCTTATAGTCCTCGATTGCAAGGCGTAAAGCGGCGAGAGCATTCTCATCACCATCCATAAGCCTGTACGCCTGCCTGACAGATGCGGATGCAATCTCTGAGTCAATTTCCCTGAGGCGGGGTGCCTTGCGATAGGCTTCCTCAATACGCTTGTCATGTATGTATTTGTTCTGAAGCTGGCGTTTGTCGTAGCCTCGCATTATCTCATCATATTGAGCATTGGTAAGTGCCATATATCCTCCTTGGGATGTGTAAATCTAACTTGAAAAATCATACCGTAGAATTTAGAAACAGCTTCTCCAGCTTGTCGTAATCATTGTTTCGCTGATTGAAGTTGTTAAATTTATTCTTGGAACTTGAATTATTGCTTTTGGGTTTTGAGGAACCGTTTGCAGCATTTGTGCCTTGTGATGAGCCTGTAGCAGAGGCTTTATTGGCCTTGGCAAAGTTGGCATCAAGCACTTCAACATCCTTTAATGTATGTACATCCTTTTTCCTCCAGTTCGCGAGTATCGAGTCTGTGTACTCGAAGCTTGGCTTCTGGATAGCTGAAATGGTTTTACTGCAGGCGGCCTTTACAAGCTCTATATCGAAACCGTATTCGCCGACCCATTTGTTTATTAGTGACACCTCAGAGTCAACCAGATTGCGGCCTGTGATGCCTAGAGCCTTCATTACAGAATAGTAAATCTGTGAGTGAGCGGCTGCATCGTCCTTTGCCTGGTCTACGGTCTTTATGCCGGCATCGGCCCAGCCGAGAGCGACCTTGTTCATGTACCGAAGGCTTGAATGTCCTTTGGTAATGCAGTACTCTACGAGATATTCTACCAGGTCGGTAGAAAAATGAAGCTCGTCCAGCCAGTAGAGCACCATATTGGTGTCTGTGGATGAGAGCGTATGCTTCAGATATGTCTCTATAATAAAGAAAAGCTCTGAAATGTCAGGATTCTTTCTAAACTCCTTAATCTCATCAAGTGTGTATTCCTTCTGTGAAGAAGCAGCTTTGTCAGGAGTCTGGCTCTTAAGCTTTTCCACAACAGAATCATGCATCCGAGTATTCACGGTAGAAATATTCTGTGCAGCATTATTAACCACGCTGTTTTGAAAATTATTCTGCGTAGCATTATTAACCACGCCGTTTTGCAAATTATTCTGCGCGGCATTATCAGCCACAGTGCTTTGTATATTACTCTGAGCAGCCTGCATACCGGATACAGAAAGACTGCAGAGGTTGACTCCAATAATCTGACCATCAGCGCCGGTTTGCAGCTGCAAAATGCCCTCAGAGGCCCAGTAATTGAGGGCACGTATGATGTCGGCTTCAGTATTGCTGAAATGATCGGCAATCTCTGAAATAGTTGCTATGCCTGCCCCGGAGCCTGTCGCACGGAGCAGATAAAGGTATACCTTGACAAACTCACCGTTTGCCTTTGGCATGTATTGATCTATAAAAATATCTGACACAGTAGTGAATGATGTTGCTATGTCACTGCTAATGTTTATCGCTGTCATATAAAAAACTCTCTTTCGCTTAACCTGTGAGCAATTATAGCACAATATTTTAACCGTGTGAAGATGGTAAAAGTGCTACAAGCCTTGTAAACTCGGGCTTTCCGAGTCCACAAAAAAATGTGGATAACGTGGATAACTGTGTAAAATAATTGAAAAATCAATGTATCACAGGGTATATAAGCTGTTGAAAATTATTTAAAAAATCCACACACAAAATGAGAGTTGTTAACATTTTGTATGTGGATAACGTGGATAACTTATTTCTTAAGCAGGTCTTCGCCGATTTCTACTACATTTCCGGCACCCATTGTTATCAACAGATCACCGTTTACACAATTTTCTGATAAAAATTTCTCGATTTCCTCAAATGATGGGAAATAGTGCGCATTCACACCTTTTTCGAGCAATAAATCCAGGATATCCTTAGATGAGATACCATATGTGTTCTGCTCACGCGCAGCATAGATATCAGCAAGCACCACAACATCTGCCATTGAAAGAACATCGGCAAAATCATTTAAGAATGCCTTGGTTCTGGAATAGGTGTGTGGCTGGAAGCAAAGGACAAGCCTGTCATGTGGATATTTTTGTGCGGCTGTCAGTGTTGCGCGGATCTCGGTTGGATGGTGAGCGTAGTCATCAATGATTGTGACGCCGTTTACCTTGCCCTTGTACTGGAAACGTCTGTCAGCACCGCCAAATTTGTCAAGGCCTGTGAGGATAGACTCCTCATCAAGACCGAGTGTGGTGGATAAAGCTATGGCTGCGAGCGCATTGCTTACATTGTGAGCGCCCGGAACAGAGAGTTTTACGTCGAAAAGTGGACTACCCTGTCTCATAGCTGTAAAAGATGCACAAGCTTTATCGTCATAGGTTATATTTTCCGGATAGAAATCATATTTTGAATCAAAGCCATAGGTGATAATCTTTTGAGGAAGCCCTGCGACAATCTCCTCATAGCGGTCAATCTCACCGTTGATGATGGTAGCACCGCCTGCGAGAGTGTTTGATGCATACTCGCGGAAGGAATGCCTGATGTCGTTGATATCCTTGAAGAAATCCAGATGCTCAGCCTCAATATTTAAAATAATGCTGTAGCGTGGTCTGAAATTCAAAAAGCTGTTTGTGTACTCACACGCCTCAGAGATGAAGTACTCTGAATCGCCCACACGCAGATTGCCGTGGATAGATGACAAAATACCACCTACGGAAATGGTAGGATCTGTCTGGGCGGCGAGAAGAATCTCGCTGATCATGGATGTGGTGGTAGTCTTGCCGTGTGTGCCGGCTACAGCGATGGAATAATCGTAATTGTCCATAATCTGTCCGAGAAGCTCGGCTCGGGTAAGCATTGGAATACCGGCTGCTTTTGCTGCGGCAAACTCAGGATTGCTTTCGTGGATAGCAGCAGTGTAAACCACCAGGTCGATACCGGAGGTGATATTGTCTGCGCTCTGGCCATATATGACTTTTATGCCCTTGGCAGCAAGAGTCTTTGTGAGGTCTGATTCCTTTGAATCGGAGCCGGAAATTGTAAAGCCCTCCTCATGCAGAATCTCTGCGAGACCGCTCATGCTGATACCGCCGATGCCTATGAAATGGATGTGTATTGGTTTGCTGAAATCTATTTTATACATTAATTTTACCTGCCTGATTTATTATAATTTATATTGTAACTATTAAGAATCGCTGAGAACAAAAAGCCGATGCGTCATGATTGCATGTAAGCAACAGATTTTCTTGTTCTGAATAGTTACTTTATATTAATTATACAACTAAATATAGTATTTGCAAAGGAAAAATAAGGTGAAAGCAGGCATGACTTTCAAATGATAAGAACCATAGCAGGTTAAACAGATATACGCTAAATGACACTTGTGCAAAATGTCGAAAATAAAGAAAAATATTATTTGATTTTGTGAAAAATGTTGAAGTGATAATGCGGCTGTGGTATAATTTTTTTTATATAAAAATAATTCATCCGGACCATATGAATTTGATGGTTTTAAAGTATATAGCTGTAACTGCAATTTATGCAGCAGCAACTATAATTTATATGGAAACAATTGTGATTTATTATGGAAGCATTACAGATACGGTTATTACAGAAACAAGTGGTGGGAACCGGATGGCACAACAAAAATTAGGACAGACGAGGAGTGATAACGTGATTAAGAAAGAAATGATAGCCATGCTTTTAGCAGGCGGTCAAGGCAGCAGACTTGGTGTTCTGACAGCGAACGTAGCAAAACCGGCAGTTTCGTTTGGTGGAAAGTACAGAATCATAGATTTTCCGCTTAGCAACTGCATCAATTCAGGCATTGATACAGTGGGTGTACTTACACAGTATCAGCCACTCAGACTTAACAGCCACATCGGAATAGGTATTCCGTGGGACCTCGACAGGAATAATGGAGGAGTGGCAATACTGCCTCCTTATGAGAAGAGCGGCAACAGCGAGTGGTACACAGGTACAGCCAATGCAATCTACCAGAATATGAGGTATATAGACAGTTACAACCCGGACTATGTGTTGATACTGTCAGGAGACCATATTTACAAGATGGACTATGAGGTGATGCTTGATTTCCACAAGGAAAACAATGCCGATGTGACCATAGCAACCATGCCGGTGCCTATCGAGGAGGCCAGCCGATTTGGTATCGTCATAGCCGATGATGATAAGCGCATCAATGCATTTGAGGAAAAGCCGGTTCATCCGCGCAGTAATCTCGCATCAATGGGCATTTACATATTCTCATGGCCGGTGCTAAAGGAAGCATTACTTGCACTAAAGGATCAGGAAAACTGTGATTTTGGCAAGCATGTCATACCATACTGCTTTGAAAACGACAGACGTATGTTTGCATACGAGTTCAACGGATACTGGAAGGATGTAGGTACACTGGGCTCATACTGGGAGGCCAATATGGAGCTTGTGGACCTCATTCCGGAGTTCAATCTGTACGAGGAGTATTGGAAGATTTACACAAAGAATGATGCAATCGAGCCACTTTATATAGCCAAAGGAGGTCATGTGGAGCGAAGCATCATGGGTGAGGGCTGTGAATGCTATGGTCATGTGGAGCATTCTGTTATAGGTGCCAACGTCAAGATTGGAAGAGGCGCAGTAATACGTGATTCCATTATCATGTGTGACACGGAGATAGGCTCCAATGTCACGATAGACAAGTCCATCATTGCCGAAAATTGCAAGGTGGGCGACAATGTGACACTTGGCTTCGGACAGGAGAAGCCGAACGTATTGAATGAGAGCATATACTCATTTGGGCTGGTCACTATAGGAGAAGATTCTGTGATACCGGACGGGGTAAAGATAGGCAAAAATACAGCAATCTCCGGTGTTACATACGAAGAGGATTACAAAGACGGTGTGCTTGAGGGCGGAGAAGTTATTATCAAGGCAGGTGACGGAAAATGAAGGCAATAGGAATAATTTTGGCCGGCGGCAACAATAATAGGATGAAGGAACTGACAGCAAAACGAGCAGTACCGGCCCTGCCGGTAGCAGGCAGCTTCAGAAGCATAGATTTTGCGCTCAGCAGCATGTCAAACTCACATATACAGACTGTCGCAGTACTGACCCAGTACAATGCACGCTCACTGAATGAGCATTTAAGCTCATCAAAATGGTGGAATTTTGGCAGAAAGCAGGGGGGCTTATTCCTCTTTACACCTACAGTCACAGCGGACAACAGTGACTGGTATAGGGGCACGGCAGATGCGATGTATCAGAACATTGATTTTCTCAAGAGACGCCATGAGCCATATGTCATCATCAGCAGCGGTGACTGTGTATACAAGCTGGATTTCAACAGAGTGCTTGATTTTCACATCGAGAAAAAATCAGACATTACAGTGGTATGCAAGGACATGATGTACAACGACGATGTCAGCCGTTTTGGTGTGGTACGCATGGATGATGAGTCAAGAATCACAGAGTTTGATGAAAAGCCAATCGAGGCCTCATCCAACACCATTTCCACAGGTATCTATGTCATCAGGAGACGACAGCTCATAGAGCTTTTGGAGGCGGCAGCTGAGGAAAACAGATTCGATTTCGTAAATGATATCCTCGTGCGCTACAAAAATGTAAAGAAAATATATGGCTACAAGATAAATTCATACTGGAACAATATCGCCGATATTGATGCATACTTCAAGACCAATATGGATTTCTTAAGACCTGACGTCAGAAGCTATTTCTTCAGGGAGGAGCCGACCATCTGCTCAAAGGTGGACGACCTGCCACCGGCCAAGTTTAATCCGGGCTCAGACATTTCAAACAGCCTCGTATCAAGTGGCTGTATCATAAACGGCAGCGTGGAGGATTCGGTGCTTTTCAAGCAGGTATTTGTGGGCAAAAACACTACCGTGAAGAACTGCGTGCTGCTCAATGACGTCTACATAGGCGACAATGTGCACCTCGAAAATTGCATCGTAGAGAGCCGTGGAACCATCAATCCAAACACCTGCTATTGTGGTGAGGATGGAGTCATGATAGTAAAAGAAAAAAATGTAAGATATGTAATTTAAAAACAGACCAGGGGGACAAAAATATGCAGATTACAGACATCAGAATTCGTAAGGTAGAAAAAGAGGGCAAGATGAAGGCGGTTGTGTCAATCACAATCGATGATGAATTCGTGGTACATGACATCAAGGTAATCGAAGGAGAAAAGGGACTTTTCATCGCCATGCCAAGCCGCAAGGCAAACGATGGCGAGTACAGGGATATAGCCCATCCGATTAACTCTGCCACACGCGAGAATATCCAGAATATGATTCTTGAAAAGTATAAGACAGAGATTGAGAATGTATAAAACAGTCAAATGCTGTAGCAAATGTAAATAATAATTTTGGTATGTGTATATCAGACGAAATCGCGCAAGTGCATCGGAGGAGATTGGCTTGCGCGGTTTTTATGTAATAAGGGTTTGATTAGAGAATAAAAAGTAAGCATATATTCATTTTAGACCCTCGTCTTTTACCCTTGTCTTTTAGAGAGAAATTTGATGACAAACTGTCCTCTCTGTGTTACAATCAACTCAAAGCATTATATTTCTGTAAATACGACACCACAGCATATTTTT
>OIAK01000865.1_pt1 | contig 11818 bp, 6 predicted proteins | sample 1580741 | NCBI WGS metagenome assembly OIAK01 (sample SAMEA3882521, study PRJEB24775) | human gut metagenome | biome: human-associated habitat; feature: intestine environment; material: feces | place: Netherlands | collected 2009/2010
CCTTGAATCAGTGCAAATAAAAAACAGCGCCGGGGATTATGACGCTGCTTTTATGGGAAAATCTCAGGGGATTGAGATTATTTAATCTTATTAAATTTATTAAGTTTTGTTATATTGCTATATACTTTTATCATTTAAATTCTATTTTTCTACAATTCGTAAGTTTACTTCTTCTACTAATATAAATAATTGCAATTGATTTTTTGTGCAATAAAATTAATTGTTTTTTCGGTTTTGTTATTTTGCACAAAAAAACTATTGATTTTTTATTGAAAACTACCGTTTTTTTCAGCTGTTGACTTGTGGGGAAAAATATGATATAATTCTTACATAAAATTGAATATTGTGAATTAATATATGAAAAAACGGTTTGAAAGGTTGTTTGCCGAGTAGATTAATAGGGAATCCGGTTTGAATCCGGAACAACCGCCATTACTGTATTTGACAATGAGGGAGTATGTTAAAACCATTGGACTATTCCGAGAAGGATACTCTCATTTTGGCACTTGATGCCATTACATCATAAGTCAGGAGACCTGCCGTGTTTTCATAGGTTTAACACAGACTTTGGCGATGAAGCGTGCAACCGATTTTATTGATTTATTACGGTGAAACTATCACTGTTTTTTTCAGCGGCTGTATGCTTTTTTATTAAGCCGTTTGATTGCTGTGCCATGCCGTAAACTTGAATATAAATCTGTTGTACACTTTTGAGATATCTCAAAGGTGTATTTTTTATTTTATAAAAAAGGAATAAATATTATGAACAAAAAAGAAAATGCAATTTTAATGCTTAAACAAAAAGCAGATATGTTAGGAAGATTACCTAAAAAAGATGACTTTGACGAAATATCAGTATCAAAAATTAAAGGCGTCCTCGGTCCATGGCCAAGAGCCTTGGAAGCCGCAGGCTTAAAAGAGCCGAAAAATAAATCAATCTCCAATATTAAACCTGAAAAATAAATTCACCCATTTTTTAATGCCCCACGGCTTGACATAAAAATAAATTAATGGAGGAAAGCAAATGAAAAAACTTAACAGATTTGTTGCAGGCTTTTTATCAATTTTAATGATTACTGCAATCTTACCTATCAGCGTTTTTGCAGAGGTAAACACATCAAACAAACATTCAGTGACCGTATATCTGACTTTAAGCGAAGACGGTTATTATGTAACCGGAAACGATGATAATTCCACCACTATGGCAAGAGTCCCCATTACCGTTGACTATTTTGACCTTGCCGATTATGGACTTCAGAACTATTATCGCTATGAGGCTGACAGCTTTGAAAACGGCGGTCAATATATAAATAATATAATTGTTGAACAGCCAACCCTTCTTCACCTGTACATAACTGCATTGGAAAAATATTATCTCGGCGGAGAAACCCTTATTACCGGCACTGACGCACTGACTATATCAGGAGCCGCAACAACAATGTTTATGACTAAGTTCTGGGGACATGATTCAAATATCATGTGCTTCGTTGATCATAAATACCCATTAATGACAACAGGCTTGGGTGCAACTGCCGATTACATACTTCTTGAAGACGGTATGGAAATCGACTTGACAATGAATTCAAACTATGATTTCTGGATGGACGGCTATTTTGCATACCTCACTCCGTCTGAAGAAACGATTGATGTGGGTACAACTGTTGATTTTACTACCATGCTTTCACCTGCAATGTCCTGCTTCGGTTATCCCCTTCCCGATGAACAAGCTTCCGGTATGTATACCGCAGTTTTGGATGAAAACTGGAATGAAATTGCCGACTTAAGCAATATTGCCGCCGAGGACGGTACATTCTCCTATACATTTGATAAAGAGGGTAAATATTATGTGATAGCCCTCGATCCCTATGCCGGCGATCCCGATAATTCAACCATAACTCCTGCAACCGCAGTAATTCAGGTAGGAGAAAACGGCCTGTCTTCCGTAAAGGTCGAAGCCAACGGAAATAAAGTCGACTTAAATGAAGATTTCAATAAAGATACTCTGGACTATACCGCTAAAATATCACCGTCAGCAACAGAAATTACCCTTTCGGCTGAAACCTTTAATTCAGGAAGTATTGTTTCAGTAAACGGCAGTACCCAAGCTAATGAAGACGGCTCGTTTACAGTGCCTATAACATCAGCTGTCACAAAAATTGAAATCAGCGTTACAGGAAAATCAGGCAACGTTAAAACTTATATTATTACAATAAAAAGACCTGTTGAAATTGACGTAAGCATTAAAGCAAATCCCGAAGATGCAACAATATTTGTTATTGACAGCAGTTCTAACCGTATACTTCCCTCGTCAAACGGCCTTTATCGCCTTGTGGAAGATGATGAATACAGCTATATTATTTCAAAAAACGGATATAAAACTGTCAGCGGCAGCTTCTCCGCTTCTTCTGACGACTTGAATATAACTTTGAAAAAAGCAGAAGAAAACAGCGCCATTGATAAAGATATCCCCTCAAATTGGCCTGCATCCAGAGGGGGAACCAATAATAACTGTGTTGTTGACACGAAAACCCCTAAAAATGCCGACGAAGCAACTCTTTATTGGGCAGTAAAAGCAGGAAGCGGATATGGCTTCAGCGCAACAGGATCTCCTATTTTCGTTGATGATAATCTTGTTTTCTGTTCAAATACAACCCTATATAAAATGAATAAATATACCGGTGAAATAGTTGATAAGGGAGAAATGGTGACAACATCAAACTTTAATATCGTTTCTCCCCTCTATGCAGACGGCATGATATTCGTAGCCCTTAAAAACGGTACGATTCAGGCATTCAACGCTGATACCATGGAGTCTCTGTGGGTTTATTCCGATTCACTTAAAGGACAGCCCAACAGCCCTCTTGTTTATAAGGACGGATATATTTATACAGGCTTCTGGAACAGTGAAACAAAGGATGCAAACTTCGTCTGTGTTTCAGCAACAGATGAAGATATAAACAATAAAACAGAATCTAAGCTTCCCACATGGACATATAAGCAAAAAGGCGGCTTCTATTGGGCAGGAGCCTATGTAAGCGACAAGTTCCTTATCGTTGGAACCGATGACGGTCAAAGCGGCTACCTTTCCGATACATCATCCCTGCTCTCCCTTAACCCAAAAACAGGTGAGCTGATAGATAAAATCGAAGATCTTAACGGCGATATCCGCTCATCAGTTGCCTATGATAAGGATACCAACAAATATTATTTCTCATCAAAGGGCGGAAGCTTCTATGGAGTTTCAGTAGATGAAAACGGTAAATTCAATAATCTTAAAGAAATCATCCTCACTAATGGTTTTGAAACTGAATCAAAACCTGCTATGTGTACATCAACTCCCGTGGTCCATAACGGAAGAGCATATGTGGGCGTTTCTGGAACAGCTGGATTCTCTCAATACAGCGGACATAACATCACAGTTATTGATCTTGAAAGCTGGAAAATAGCCTACACAGCACCAACAAAAGGATACCCTCAGGTCAGCGGACTGCTCACCACTGCATATGAAGACAGCGACGGATATGCCTATGTTTATTTCATTGATAACTACACTCCGGGGCAAATCAGAGTTCTTAAAGACAAGCCGGGAGTTACCTCAGTAGTTGACGGAGTAACCGAAACATATGTCAACAGAGGCACTACATATACTTATGAAAATTGTGCTCCGGTTTTGTTTACTCCTACAGGTGCTCAAGCTCAGTATGCAATATGCAGCCCTATATCTGACGAAGAGGGCACTCTCTATTTTAAAAATGACTCTGCCTATATCATGGCATTGGGAAGTAAAATCAAAAGCATTGAAATAACCTCTCAGCCTGACAAAACCGTATATATTGAGGGAGAAAGCTTTAATGCTGACGGAATAAAAGCTGTCGCTCACCTCTCAAACGGCATAGACCGAGATATCACAAAATATATTTCTTTCTCAGATTCACCATTGACTAAGGATTATACCGATATAACAATTTACTATAATTATGTTATGTACGGCGATAAGCTTGACACCCAAAACGGTAACCAAGTAGGAATAACTGTTGACCTTCTTGAAACATATGTTGATATTGCCGTTATCTCAGAAACGGAATATAAAACCCTGTCTGATACAATAAATTTAATTGACAATATCGGTGATGTAACTATAAACAGTGAAAGTGCAGTTTACGAAGCAAGAATAGCTTATGATAAATTAAACGATAACCTGAAAGAGCTTGTTGATAACTATAGCATCCTTTTAAGCGCAGAAGCTGAACTTGCAGGAATTAAAGGCGAAGTCGAAACTATAGAAAAGCTTATTGAAGATATCGGCGAAGTAACCTTTGACAGTAAAAATACAGTTGAAGCAGCCCGTACAGGATATGAAGCCCTTGATGATGAGCTAAAAAAAGCAGTTTCAAATTACGATAAGCTGATTTCCGCAGAAAACGCTGTTTCAGCCATTGAAGCAGATATTGAAAAAGTAGAAGAGAAGATAACCGCAATCGGCAATGTTACTCTTGAAAAAGAAGATGCAATAAATTCAGCGAGAGAAGCCTTTAATGCCCTTCCGGAACAATCACAGGGCGGAGTAAAAAATGCAAAGGTGCTTACAAAAGCTGAGGAATCTCTCAAACAGTTAAAGAATGAAATTGAAAACGTTATCTCCATGATTGATAATATCGGAGATGTGACTTTATCAAAAGAAACTGAAATCGACAATGCAAGAACAGCTTACAATGCTCTTAATGATGAGCAAAAAGAGAGAATTTCAAACTATGAAGCTCTTGTTAAAGCAGAAGAAAAACTTGCCGAGCTTAAATCATCAAAGCCTGATGATAATAATTCATCAAAAAACGCCTCTGACAGTAATGTAAGTTCAAATAACAGCTCATCATCAGCTTCCAATAACGTTACATCAGGCGGAGACTCCCCTGCTACCGGCATTTTTAATGAAAACAATCTGCTTCTTGTAATAATATTACTGTCCTCGGGTATAATACCCTTGGTCCATATTTCCAATAAGCAAAAAAGAAACAGTAAATAAATTTAAATAAAGCGTATAGCGACAGTACCTTTTTGACAAAAATGAGGCTGTCGCTTTAGCCGTTTATTAAGAATATAAAAAAATCGTAAAAATTTTATTAGGAGGCGATATTTTGAAGGGTAAAAAACGAATCATGAAAACAGCGGCATGCCTTCTGATTCCTGTTGTTATTGCAATTTCGGTTATCGCCGCAGGCTTTTTCAAAACATCTCCCCCTGATAATCCCCTACTGAATCAAGCCGATACCGTTGATATAGATGAAAATAACGGCAGTATATTCGGTCTGCCTCAGGACTTCTTATCCAATATAAAACAGCCTGAAATAAATACTGACAGCTCAAAAAGCTCAGAAGATTCGTCAAGCAGTGAACAAAGCTCCTCTGAAAGTGAAACGGAGCCGGATAATAATAACGTCGAAACTAACAAAAACAAAACCCCAAACATCTATGTAACAGAAAATATCTATGTTCCAAACTTTCCCCATTCTTCTGATATAAACAGTCAGAAATCCCAGGGAAACAACTTGAATTCTCCCGTAAAATCAGGTGATTCAGGAAAAACAAACAGTGATATTTCAGGGAATAACCCCACCCCGTCAGGTAATAAAACCAATACAGAATATTTTACCACAACAATTAAAAACGGTGAAACTTTGTCCTCTCGCAGTTATTCCTTTAAAATCATCCATAATCAGAAAAACCTTAAAGTAAAAAGCTCTGCGATCACAATAAACGGAGAAAAACAAGCTGATTTTAACGGACGTGTATTTCTTTCTGAGGGAGAAAATCATATCCGTGTTGAAGTAACCTATACCGATAAGAATTCAAAGGTAATCTCCACTTATCGTGAATATAAGGTTTTTGTGGATCTCGGCGATATTATTCTTACCACAGACCTGAAGAACCAAACTGTAGATAACAATACAGTTTCATTTAATGCTGAAGCTGTTTTAGACGGAGAAAATGTGCCGGTAACAGTTCACTGCAATAAAAATGTATGTACCGGTAATAACGGACATTATACCGCTCAGCTTTCAGAAAATGAAAATATTATTACTTTGTCAGCCCGGTGGAATAATAAAAAAAGTTCAAAAACATATGAAATAATATATTCACCAATAAAAAGCTTTGAAATTAAAACAAGCCTTAATAACTGTACAGTCAACGACAGCAGCTTTTCATTTTACGCCGTTACTCAAAACGGCAGCGATAAATCAAGGCTAAGCATTACTTTCAATGGCTCTGCATTATCAATTAATAACAGCGGCAATTATTCCGTGAAACTGACAAACGGCAGTAATAAAATCAAACTGAAAGCAACAGATTTTATAAAAGGTGAAGCGGTGACAATAACACAAGTCTATACCATAAAATATGTCCCCATCGCCGATGAACATACAGCACCTTATATTGAATATATAAACGTCGAAAACGGCATGACAACAAAGGGCGATAGTTTTACTCTTAATATCCTACCCTTTGATTATCACGGCAATCCTATTTATTATGACGGAATAACCGTCCGCCTGAATGGTAAAGTTATTCCTTATAAATGGGTCAGCAGCTATATAGGCTACGATTTATATTTTGCCGGCGGTGCAAATGATCTGGATATACGAATCACAGATAAATACGGAAGATATTCCGACTATTATTATAAAATAAATTGTATAACCGTTGCCGACGGTGAACCGTTGGGAGAAATAACTATCAGTGTTGACGCCAACGTTATCGGACTTGACTATCTTGTCAAACCCACGAAAATTACCATTCGGCAAGGTGAAACAGCCTCATATACTATCACAAAATTTCTTGAAGAGCAAGGCTTTGCCTGCGAATACCGAGGTTCACTGGACGATGGCTTTTATCTTGCAAGAATAAGTAAACGTGGAATAGGCGTTGGTGCAGAAATACCACAGGATTTGTTTGATGAAATTGATAAGCATGGCTATGAGTGGAAACAACAGCGCTATGACGATAGTATCGGCGAGTTTGACTATTGCCAAGGCTCAGGGTGGGCATGCAGCATTAATGATAATTTCATTGGTTCAAGTTTAGCAAGCGCCAACTTAAAGGACGGAGACACCGTTAAAATTCGTTTCACACTTGCAAACCTGACGGACATTAACGGAACCTTCGGGAAAACATGGTGGTAACAGGAGGATCAAATGTCAGACAATAAAATTTATAAAAAAACTGCCTCAGTCATGCTGATTCTTATTATGCTTTTTTCATTGCCCTGCAATGCATATGCAGAACATAACGATTATCGGAAGCAGGATATACAAGCAATAATTCAGGAAATAACAGCCTGGAAAAAAAGCAGTCTCGGAAATAATAAAAGCGAATTTCTGCTTGATTCTGATTTAATATCTTCCTCAGGAACTCCATCAGCCGATTGGTATGCCATTTCAGCGGGAAGAATGGGTATTCAGGATAATTATTCTTCATACCTCGCCATGCTGAAAAACAATATCGAAGAAAAATATAAATCAGACCAAAAGCTTGACCCGCAAAAAGCTACGGAATGGCATAGAATCTCTCTTGTTATTCTTTCATTGGGAGGAGATCCGACAGAAGTCAGCGAAAGCAAAATTAACCTTATTGCCGACGGTACATATAACCGAAGCTCTGAATCACCTCTTGATTCACAAGGCATAAACGGGCTGATTTGGGGATTGATAACACTTGATTCTATGTGCTTCAAGGTGCCTGAAAATGCTGCTGATATACGCCAAAGCATCATAACAAAGATACTCGAAAAACAAAATCCCGACGGAAGCTTTTCTCTTTTAGCCAACTCTTCCGACATGGACCTGACCGCAATGGCACTGATCGCACTTTCACCCTATTATTGCACAGAAGAAACAGTTACGGTCAAAGGGAATCCGATAAAAATAAGAGCTTCCATTGAAAAAGCAATAACCTGTCTTTCAAAAAATCAGAAAAATAACGGAGGATTTTCCGATGACAGCGGTTCTGAAGCGATATCTCAAACAATAATTGCCCTCTGCTCACTCGGAATCGACCCCTTAAACGATTCAAGATTTATAAAAGATGACTGCAATCTGCTTGACGGACTGATGAGTTATAAAAATAACAACGGCGGCTTTTGCCATAGCCATGACGACAAAAAAAGCAATTCTATCTCAAGTGAACAAGCTTTGCTTTCAATGATCAGCATATACAGATATCAGAATGATCTGCGGAATCTTTATGACTTCCGTGCTGAAATGACAGCTGAACAAAAAGCTGAAATCTCTGAAGTTGAAAATATGATTTACAATATCTCAGATAACAAACAGTCTGTAATTGAAACACTTGAACGCTATCTGAAAATCACACCTGAAGAAAGACGCTATGTAAAAAACTATTATCTTCTTTCTGAAAAAGCCGATAGACTTAATATTGAAATTGATAGTGAAAGTCTAATAAAGGCTATGAATAAAAACACAAACGGTAATGGCACGGTTATAAATATTTTTAATCAGAAAAATACAGAAAACCTCACTGTTTTCAACGAAAATGATATTAAGCAGTTCAATTCCCTTCCGGATGATCTGACAACAGAAAACTATAATGATGTAATATATCTTTTTAATAAGTTAAACAGCGCAAAAAATAAAGCTGACCATATTAATATCCTCAGTTCTTTAGAAAAGAAAAAAGCTCAGGTTGAAGATCTTCGTCTTAAAATTGAAAGCATAAACGAAAGAATACTCAAAAGTCTTTATCCTTTTGACTCTGTGTCTTTAGATGATAAAACTGAAGTTGAAAGCATATACAGCGATTTAGAGATGCTGAGCGATTATGATAAAAAACAAATTCTTGGTTATGACGATTTAATGAAAGCAAGAACAAAAATTAAAACAATGCAAAGAAATATCATAATTAAAGCCGCCGCTTTAATTGTCTTGCTTATACTTGTTACATTGCTTTTATTAAGAATCAGAAAGCATCATATGTCCAAAAAGAACATGTTATCAAATGAAAATGACGACTGGTAAAGGAGCAGCATTTATGGAAAATAAAACAGCACAAATTTTGACCGAATTAAGAAAAGCAATTATAGGTAAGGATGATATACTCATAAAAGTTTATATGTCTATTCTTGCAGGGGGGCATGTCCTAATCGAAGACGTTCCCGGCGTGGGAAAAACAACTCTTGCACTTGCTTTTTCAAAAGCACTGGGACTTGATTTCAAAAGAATACAGTTCACTTCCGACAGCGTTCCTTCGGATATAACAGGCTTTTCGGTCTTTGATAAATCTCAAAATAAGTTTGTATATCAAAAAGGTGCCGCAATGACAAATCTTCTTTTAGCAGATGAAATTAACCGAACATCAAGCAAAACCCAGTCCGCACTTCTTGAAACTATGGAAGAAAATCAGATAACTGTAGACGGCGTTTCTCATCCTCTTCCCTCTCCTTTTATTGTTCTGGCAACACAAAACCCCGTAGGTTCTGCGGGAACTCAAACGCTTCCGCCCTCACAAATGGACAGATTTATGATAAAGCTTGAAATGGGATATCCGGACTTTAAAAGTCAGGTGAATATACTTAAAGACAGACATAATGAAAACCCTCTTGACTTGATTCAGACTGTCTCATCTTCACAGGATATTCTTGATATTCAAAAGAATGTACAAAATATACATATAGATGATGAAATATATGAATATGTCACAAGACTTGCAGAATACAGCCGAAGCCTCGAAAGCGTCGAACTGGGAATAAGCCCGAGAGGAGCGCTCAGCGTCTGCCGAATGGCAAAAGCACAAGCCTATGTTAATGGACGTGACTATGTAGTTCCTGAGGATATCCGATCAGTTTTCTGCGATGTCTGTGCCCACAGAATAGTAATAACACAACGTGCTAAGTTATCAGGGAAAAATGCTCTTTCTGCCGCTTTAGAAACGCTTAATAACACCCCTGTTCCCCAAATCGGAATAAAAGGCAGAAAGCTATGATTAAAAGCTGGATTTTTTATGCCCTTTGGCTTGTCACTGTTTTTATGACGGCTTTGTTTTCGGCTTCGTCGGGAACATTCATGCTTATGCTTATATCGCTTTTATTGCCTGTAATAATCATCGTTATCCATAGGTTCAGCCGATATAATTTTGATATTTTTATTGATCTTCCTGACTCATTAGAAAAAGAAATAACTGCCCAAGGATCATTAAAAATAAAAAATAAAACATGTTTTTTTTGTCCTTTAATTAAAATAACCATAAAGGGTCAGAATATCTTAACAGGTGAATGGCAAATTTCTGAACACAAATGCTCTTTGCTCCCTAAAAAAAATATATCCGCTGAATTTAAAATGAAGGAAAGCTTCTGCGGCAAAATATCCTTTGAAGTAATTCAAATCAAAGCTTATGATATTTTCGGGCTTACATATAAAAAATCATATGCAGATATAAAAAGCTCAGTCATTGTCCTGCCCGATATATTGCCATTGGACATTATACCATTAAGCATGAGCGGTGACAGTCTTGATGCTTCAGATTATTCATCAGACAAGCCCGGCTTTGATTTAAGCGAGCCTTTTGAATATCGTGAATATAACCAAGGTGACAGCCCCAGAAGCATCCATTGGAAGCTTTCTCAGAAGCTTGACAAGCTGATCATCAGACAAGGCGGAATGCCGTCACCCACTTCTGCGGTGCTGATTTTAGATACTTGTTTAAATAAAGCTTCTTCCCTGCCCGATTTTTCAAGACTTTCAAAAACAGCAGAAATTTTTATTTCCCTGAGCAAAAGGCTTTGCGATTGCCAAACTGCGCATACATTATGCTTCTATGACCATCAAAAGGAAGAAATGTTTCAATGCATGATTTCATCTGACGATGACTGGTTCAGCGTTATTCCCAAAGCACTTTCAGCAAGCTTTATTGCAGATGATAAAAGCACGCTTCAACACTATGACGAAAATATCACTCAGCAGTTCAAAAACATATTTTTCATAACCCCTTCTGAAAATGTAAGATCAGATTATGAAAATATTGATTTCAATGTGCTTAAAGCAGATGATTATCAAATGACAGACTAACCGTATGAAAGGAAAAAATATGTCTAAAGCAGATATTGCTACATTAAAATTTCATATCAGCAAATACCCCAATGCAAGACAGGATAATCTCATCAACCTGATGTTCAATCTGTTGCTGTCTGTATGTGCTTTTTCAGGCTTCGGCGGTATTTTCTGCAAGGTGTTCGGCATCAGCATAAATGCTCCTGCTGTTATTATCTGCGTCTGTGCTTCATCAGCGATTCAGCTTTTTTTCAGAAAAAAACTGCGCCTGACAGGTCTGATTTTACCTGCTCTTTCGTCATTTATACTTACCGTTTTTTGTTGGGATTATTTAATAAACGGATTTATTTATACGGCTAACAGCATATTGAACACAACAGGCTGTAGATTTTCAAAAATCATGCCTCAGCTTGAAAGGATTTCAAACACAAATGAAAAAGCTTCTCAGACCTTATTTTTGATTGCAATCTCAATTATCCTTTCATATGCTGTTATTTTTTCATTAAAAAACAACGATATAATAATCCCTCTGATTTTATCTGTTTTATCAGCAGCAGTATGCGTTATCTTTGAAACCAAGCTGTCTTTTATTGTTATATGTCCCGCCGCACTTTTTGTTATAGGTGTGATATTTAAAAAGCTGTCCGGTAACCTTGTCAGCATTTTGAGCTTTATTAGTTGTTTGGCTATCTGCATAATTTGCACACTGATATTATCATTATTCGGAATAGAGGACAACAGTGAAATTAACATTTTAAATCAAT
>OIAK01000871.1_pt1 | contig 11736 bp, 7 predicted proteins | sample 1580741 | NCBI WGS metagenome assembly OIAK01 (sample SAMEA3882521, study PRJEB24775) | human gut metagenome | biome: human-associated habitat; feature: intestine environment; material: feces | place: Netherlands | collected 2009/2010
ATCACCGTCTGTCAGCATCAGATGCATATCTTTGATCAGCTCTCCGACTGTATCTGTTGCCTGATATAAGTTCTTTCCGGTATACCAGACATTTCCGTCTTTCACCGCCTTGAATTCAGAGAACAATTCATTCTTTACTTCCAACTCACTGATACTATTTATCTGTCCGTCGATCGTCCCGTTGTAGATCAGATAATCTGCATCTACAGCAGTCGCATAGAATTCCTCCATCGTCAATTTAACAGATGGTGCGTTGCTGTCCGGATTCTTCAGATCTTTGAACGCATATCTTCCACCTGCGATTTCGATCATTGACGGAATATAATCGTCAGATTTTCTCACAACGATTGAACCATCTGTACTCACATAGAAATAAGCAACCGTCTTTTCCGTGTTTTCGAATCCTTTCAGTTCCTCGATCACATGAGCCTGCTGGTCAAAAAATGTATCCGCTTCTTCCTCTTTATTCAGAAGCGCCCCATAAAGCTTGATCCACTCGGTTCTTCCAAGCGGATGTGACTCATAACTGGAGTAGTCTACAAATACCGGAATCCCAAGATCTTCGATCATTTCCTGTACCTTCGGTGTATGAAGGATCATCGTTGATTCGATTGCCAGATCACAGTCTCCGTCAACGAGAGTCTCATAATCCGGTTCGCTGTATTTTCCCGCAAATGTCATCGCTCCGGATTCCATTGCTTCCTTTGCACTCTCTACATACCAGCCGGAAGCCTCAAGTCCGGAGAATTTTACCTTGTCAATTCCGCCGATTGCATCAAACAGAGACATGGATGCTGTCGCCGCCATATAAATATTCTCTGTCGGCTGCTGGATCACAACAATATCATCCGCCAGATTTTCCGGTTCTTCTTCACCTTCCGGAACAATCAGATATTGCTTATCTTCATGGACATCGATCAACTTATATCCATCCTTATAATAGTATACATCGAATTCTGTCGCGTAAGTCAGATCCATTGTAGATTCATAAGTAAGTCCTTCAATCTCCGGTGCTTTTTTTGTCTTGTCGGCTACATCTTTGGTCTTATCCTTTGTTACATCTGTACCTGCTGAATTATTACCGCTGTTTCCACCAGAGGCTGCGGTAGAACCGCAGCCTCCGAGCAGAAGTGCAGCTGAAAGCATTAACGCTGTGATTCTGCATCTTCTTATCTTCATTCTATTTTTCTCTCCTATTTCTCTGCCGCTGCTACTGCCGCATCAAACTTCTCGTTCGTCAGCTCTTCACATCCGTAGAGAACACCGTAAACCTTGATCCACTCCTGCTTTCCAAGTTCTGTCTTTTCCTCGGAAGAACGATCAACGAGTACCGGAATTCCAAGCATTGCAAGCTTTTCTGTCAGCTCTTCGAACTGTTCCGTATTCTCTTCTACTGTCAGAGTCTCTTTTGTATCTTTACTGTCTTTATCTACTATTTTGTCAGTATCTTTCGCTGCATTTTCCTCAGAATCTTCTCTTGGAAGAATATCTCCTGTAAACAAAGCAAGATTCACTTCACTCTTCACAAGGTTCTTCAACTTCAGCTTGTCCGCTGTTCCTGCATATGCAACTTCAGCATTCTTCTCTCCGTCTTTTGCTTTCATCTTATCAGCAATCTCGGATACTGTACAGTCTTTGCTCTTCATTCCAACTGCCGCAACATTGTCAAGAAGATCGAGATCTTTCATCATATTCAGAATCTCATCAGACTCTGCATAAGTATGATCTGTCGGTTTTTTCACAATGATCATATCCTGCTCAAGACCAACCGGAACTTCCACATCCTCCGGAACGATCAGATATTTCACAACATTTCCCTTGTAAAGCTCTGCTGCCAGTTCCTGTTCGCTTGTGCCGTTGTTATCCGAAGCTGCGGATTCCTCGGCAGAAGCATCTACTTTGCTTTCTGCATCTGAGTTCTTAGAATCTTCTGATCTATTGATTGTAACAGAAGCTACTTTCTTCTTGGAAGACTTCTCTTTATCTTCTGCAGACTTCTCATTTTCAGACTTTGTTTCCTCTGCTTTTTCAGGGTCTCTTGCTGTGTCCTTCGTCATATCGATTTCAAGAAGTACAATCCCCTGATCATAATGATAAATCTTGAAATATTCTGCATAGTCAAGCTTTGTTTCTGACTGATATTCCAAACCTATGATTTCAGGTGCTTTTTCATCCAGCTTCTGGTTACTGCTTGTTGAAGCATCTGTTCCGTTTGCAGATGTTCCTCCATTCGCCGCTGCAAGATAAATGAAAATCGTATATTCTATCTCATGTGCGACAGACATTTTATCTGTCATTCCAATAATCTTATTATTCTGATTCAATGCAACCGGGATAACAACTGTCGCTGATCCGCCGCCCTTTGTTGTGTAATACTTATTTCCGTTCGCTTTCACATACTGATAATGATCACTGCTGAACACGAGCGTTGCATAAGCCTGTCCATTCTGGATCGTCACTTTATTACAAGTAATCTGAACCTTACCTGTTCCACCTGACCAGGTAAAACGATCCGGAGTATATACACCGTCTTTCAGTGTTGTTCCACTGTCTACATGAGAAGTAGAACCACTTGTATCGGATTCGTATTTCGATACATTATCTGCTTTTCCATCATTTCCATCTGTTTTTCCTGAATTAGTTCCAAATACAGAACCGCCTGGGAAAGCAGAATTGTTCGTTCCTGTATTGCCGGAACCACCTGTAGTTCCAGAGTTTCCTGTATTACCGTTATTTCCTGTATTTCCGGAATCTCCCTTATTCTCAGAATCTGTGGAATTAAGATCAGCAATCTTCTTCATTGTCTCTGACTGGAATGTCAGTGTTCTGTCATACCAGATTCCTTTTTTAATAGAATAGGCTGCTACTGCGATTTCCTTATCCAACGCTTCTACCGGAACGGTATAAGTATATTTTCCTTCTTTATTCACCTGATATGGAATCCAGGATGACTGATCTGCGCTTGCAGCCTCTTCCTTTGTTCCCATATACAGATAGCCGTAACCGGTTCCGCTTAATGTAAGCACGGCACTCATTTTTCCGTCTTTTGCTGTCAGGATACAATCCACTACTTTAAACATGGAAGAACTGGAAGTTACGTCCATACTGTAGATTCCGTTTGCTACTGTTGCTTCCGGTGTCGGTGTTGGCGTTGGTGCCGGATCCGGTGTTGAGGTTTCTCCCGGATTCGGAATGTACATCCATAAGTACTGTTTGTCATACCAGGTCTGATCTTTTGACTTTCTCAAAGATACCGGAATTGTCTGACCTGCTTTTTCTTTCGGCACATTGAAATGAAATGTCCATGCACCTTCTTCATCCTGTGTTCTTTCTATAACAGATGCCTTCAACAAATCATCTTTTGAACCAAGATATAGCGCATCAAATCCTGTGTTGTTTGTCTTGATCGTAATATCAAGTTCGCCATCCTTTTCAACAACTGTTGATTCACTGACCTTGAACATCTTGAACTCTTCAGCGTCTTCTTTTACTACTTTCACAGATTCTCCAGTTACAGAAGGTGCCTCCTGCAGTGGCGGAAGTTCCGGTTCCGGAGTATTCGTAGAATCGTTAGAATCCGTAGAAGGTTCTGACTTGCCTGTCTCATCTTTTATCTGTGTATCCTTGTTATCAGTTTTTTCGTCCGCAACCTGATCTGAGACAGTTGTGCCTGGATTTTTCCCGGTGGTTTCTGTATCTTTCTCTTCTGAGTTATTTTCTAAGTTGTTTTCTGAATTATTTTCTGAGTTATTCTCTAAATTTGGTTTTGTTTCTGCTTCGATTGAATTCTGATTATCTGATTTATCCGAAGAATTATCAACTTTATCAGATTCTTCTTTCTGATCTTCTTTTGTTAAATCGTCATTTCTTTTATCTTCTTTAACATTTCCTGCGTCTTCTGTCTGACTCTCATCTTGTTTCTTATCTAGATCAGCTTCTTCCACCTCAACAGTTTCCTGTAAATTTGTCTCACACTGCTGCTCATTTTCTGCCGCATATGTTCTTGTATAAGACAATGGTGAAATCACCATAGAACCTGTCAGCATAAGCGCAAGCCATCTGCTCTTATTTTTCATTTCTTTTTTGTCTCCTATTAAGTTGTGAATTATAAAATACGGAAAATGGATAGAATTATCTTGAATCAAATGAATGATTGCTGGTCACACGTAATGCGAACAGTAAGAATGGTTCTTTCGGTACAATCAATTACTCGTGATCTGGAATTCGTATATTCCCCGCACCAACGGCCGGCAGGTTTCCTGACTTACAGATTTTCTATACAGAACACCTTCCCGGTCTCCCAGTGGATGTGCGGACTCTCCACACTTGTCTGTATAGGAGCGGTCTTCTGAAATCTAATTTCTAAGAAGACCGCATCTCTGCTCACAGTGACGAGTTCGTACAGGTCTTGCACCTGTTTCCCTTTTACCTGTTTCGATCAGGGATGTGGATAAACATTCCCTGATCAAACAGCACCGAACGCTATTATTTCTGACTAACTATAACATTTCATTATATTGAAGTCAACTATTCCGCCTTCACGGCCCAGCGCATCTTCGTAGATCTTGCCCTTCCGTTCTGTGCACATTCCTGCGCTGACGGACGTACAACATCCCTTGCATATTCGGAATAGATTCCTTCTTTATATCCTGCTTTGAGTGCTTTTTTTACAAGCTTGTCCTCTCCAGAATGGAATGTAAGAATTGCTACTCTTCCGCCCGGTTTTAATGCTCCCGGGAGTTTCTCCATGAATTCATACAGCACTTCGAACTCATTATTGACATCAATACGAAGTGCCTGGAATGTTCTCTGGCAAGTCTTTTTGATAATGTCCTTCTTTTTCTCTTTTTCCGGAAGGAAATCCAAAGTTTTCTCAATGACCTGGCGAAGCTTTGTGGTGGTATCCATGTGGTTTCCTTTGCGGATTTCATCTGTGATCGCCTTGGCAAGCTCTTCACAGTATGGCTCGTCTGAATTCTCATAAAGCATTCCAGCGAGCTCTTCCTCGGAAATGTTGTCGAGTCGTTCTGCTGCGCTGATTCCCTTCTCCTGGTTCAGTCGCAGATCCAGCGGTCCGTCAACTTTGAAGGAAAATCCTCTCTTCGGATTGTCGATCTGCATAGAGGAAACTCCAAGATCCGCAAGGATAAAATCAAATCCTCCAACTTCTTTTGCAATCTCATCGATCGTGCAGAAATTCTGTAGACGGATACTTAAAATGTCTTCTCCGAATCCCTGATCTGCCAGACGTTTTCTTGTCTTCGCAGACTCTTCCGGGTCAACATCTGTTGCATAGATGTGCCCCTCACCTTTCAGACGTTCCAGCATTGCTTTCGTATGTCCACCGTATCCGAGTGTCGCGTCAAATCCTGTCTCACCCGGCTGGATTTTCAGAAAATCAAGGATCTCATTTACCATGATGGAAATGTGCATTCCGGCAGGAGTATTTCCCTTTTGGATTACATGCGCGATTGTATCCTTGTATTTCTCCGGCTGTAACTCTTTATATTTCTCCTCGAATTTCTTCGGGTATTTTCCTTTATATCTCACACGACGCTTGTGCGGTGTCTGTGATTCTTGTATGTTCTGATTGTTCTGTTCGCTCATTTAGCTCTCCTGTTCTTATCTTTACAACGTATGTACAGTATACCATGAAAGTTATTCACAATATACCATGAACTTTGAAATGTTTTCCACATAAGTCTTCATATTTTTCACCTATTCGCATTTCTTTACCGGAACCTGCATGGATTCGCTATTTTATCCGGCGGCATATCTTACTGCCACGTTCATCACTCCCGCAAGCATCATCACAACCACCGGATTCAGTTTTGTCTTACGAAGCAATAACAGACAGATTCCAAAGATCACCACCATAGACCATTTTGTCGTCGCAAACTGCACAATTCCATCTGTCCAGAATGCAGTGTGCAGAATTGCGATTCCTGCGGATGCGATCAGTGCAACAACTGCCGGTCTTAAGGATTCCAGCACGCTCTGGAACATTTTCATTTTCTTATATCTTAAATAAAACCATGCGATCAAAGTTACGATAATACAAGACGGCAGAATGCACCCACAGGTCGCCGCAACAGATCCCGGAACTCCCGCAATCTTGCTGCCGACAAATGTTGCCGCATTGATTGCAATCGGCCCAGGTGTCATCTGGGAAATCGTGATCAAATCTGTGAATTCTGTCATCGTAAGCCAACCATGCTGTGTCACAACCTGTTCTTGGATCAGAGGCATCGCCGCATAACCGCCGCCAAAGCTGAACATTCCAATCTGAAGAAAGCTTAAAAATAATTTCAAATAAATCATTTCTCTTCACTTCCTTTCTTCGTGATCTTTTTCTCAATTAATGCGCGGAGTACTCCGACAATTCCACAGATCAGAATCACATAGACTACATTTACCTCAAATATGCAGGAAGCTATAAATGCCCCGACCATAAGTACGTATGACAAAGCATCTTTCTTCTTCACAATTCCGGCACCCATGTCATATGTCACAGATGCGATCACGGCGCCCACTCCGGCCTGCATTCCTTCGAGCATTAAGCTGATGATCTGGTTATTTCGAAATGCCTGATAACCGGCAGAAAGTATCGATATAATAAGAAATGGTGGGATTACTGTCCCGGCAATTGCTGTCAGAATCCCCGCAATTCCAGCCAGTTTATACCCAATCACGATTGCTCCGTTCACTGCGATTGCTCCCGGTGCCGACTGCGCGATCGCCACAAGATCCAACATTTCTTCTTCCTCAATCCAATGATATTCATCTACGAACTTTTTCTTCATCAGGCTGACGATCACATAACCTCCACCAAATGTGAACGCGCTTAAGTAAAAGGTTGACCAGAAAATCTTCCACAATTTTTTATCTTGTTTTTCCCCTTGCGTTTTTTCTTGTTGTTCTTCCATATATTGTCCTCGTATATTATGATTATGCGAATTGCGTAGCACTAGAACTCCCGCCACACTATATGCTATTGGCAGGCAAAATCCCCTAACTATGATATTCTTTCTCTTATAGTCTATCGCAATCAAAATGATTATGCAATCGCCTTGAATTTTTTACATTATATTTTCCTTTTTGAAACCTTAATTTTATCTGAATTTTCCCTATTTTGAAAATGATTATGATACAATGAGAACAGTAATATTTATCATAAAGGAGATTGAAGTTGAAAAACCTATTTTTTCGATTCTCTTGTGCCGTTCTCCTGTGTTACTGCCTGACCGGATGCGGTAGCATACAGCACAAATCCAGTACGGACACGGCGCAGGCGCAGGGTACTAAGGCACCACCCAAGACAGCGGATGATTTTTCTATCTCATCAGATTCTGAAAATGAAACTGTAGATGAAACTTCTTCTGCTGATGCCGCCACCCCATCTGCTTCTGAATCTGAATCCGTAACTCAGCAGGAATCGCTGACCGGCGCAGCGGCTCTTTACAGCAATGGACAGGAGATCAGCTTTGACCCTTCCTGGCAATACGCAGACTTTTCTGCAATCAATTCTGGAACAGCTACTATTTATCTTGCAGATTCTGACCGCAAGGATATCGTCGTTGGCGTGAATGCCGGACATGGAACTTCCGGTGGTGCTTCTGTAAAGACACAGTGTCACCCGGATGGTTCTCCAAAGACAACCGGCGGAAGCACTGCTCAGGGTGCAACTTATGCGACTGCAGTTTCCGGTGGAATGACATTTAACGATGGAACTGCTGAAAGCACTGTTACACTTCAGATGGCTCAGATTCTGAAAGAAAAGCTGCTTGCTCAAGGATATGATGTCCTTATAGTGAGAAATAGCGACGATGTCCAGCTTGATAATGTTGCCCGCACCGTACTCTGTAACAATGTAGCTGACTGTCACATCTCACTCCACTGGGATGGAGATGGATTGGGATATGACAAAGGCTGTTTCTACATTTCTGTGCCGGATGGTCTGAAAAGTATGGAACCTGTCGCTTCCCACTGGCAGGAACATGATGCACTTGGGGCATCTCTTGTAGAAGGACTTCGTACAGAAGGAATGACCATTTACCAAAATGGTTCTATGAATATTGATCTGACACAGACTTCTTATAGTACAATTCCGTCTGTTGATATGGAACTTGGAAATGCAAGCTCTGACCACAGTGATTCCACACTAAATAGTCTGGCTGATGGTCTGGTTCTTGGACTCAATGCTTATTTTGGAAATTAGAATTCTTATTGAGTTATTTATTTTATTTTTTAAGGAGGTTATTATGGAGCCACTCATTCGTGTTAAAAATATGTACAAGATCTACAATCCTGGAGAAAATGAAGTCCGCGCACTGGATGATGTTTCTCTTGAGATCAACCAGGGGGAATTTATTGCCATTGTCGGACATTCCGGTTCTGGTAAATCTACATTTATGAATATGCTCGGCTGTCTCGACACACCCGATTCCGGGGAATATTTTCTGGACGGAAAAGATGTTGCCCATCTCTCAGACAATGAACTGTCTGATATCCGCAATCACAAGATCGGCTTCATCTTTCAGGGATTTAATCTGATTCCAAACCTGGATGCACTTGGAAATGTAGAACTTCCACTGATCTATCGCGGACTTGGAAAGCAGCAAAGAAAAGAGATTGCCGGGGAAGCTCTGTCGAAAGTTGGACTGGAAAATCGTATGGATCACAGACCGAACCAGCTTTCCGGTGGACAGCAGCAGCGTGTCGCTGTAGCCAGAGCAATTGCCGCACAGCCGCCGATCATCCTTGCCGATGAGCCGACCGGTAACCTGGACAGTAAGTCGACTATCGAGATCATGAATATTCTGAAAGATCTTCATGAGTCTGGAAGAACAGTTATTATCATTACACATGATGATGAAATTGCTAATCAGGTTGATCGTGTTGTCCGCATTATGGATGGAAAGATTGTGAGTGATAGTGTAAATCCGTAGCAATTTAAATCTTTACCTGCAATTACAGAGAGAGGGCAGTACTTTACGATTTCTCAATCGTTGAAGCACTGCCCTCTCTTTATGTTTCTTATTAGATATTTCTTAGTAGAATTTCTAATTACTTCTATTCACTTTTTATTCTACTGATACAAGCTCAATCTTGAAGTTCAGTTCTTTTCCTGCCATCTCATGGTTTGCATCAAAAGTGATTGTTGTCTCTTCCTTAGCTGTTACCTTTACCGGAAATGGCTGTCCATACTGATTGGACAGGTAAACCTGCTGTCCCACTTCAAGGTCTTCAGATCCCGGGAGTTCCGCAATCTCTACTGTGAAGATAGCTTCCGGATTCGGCATTCCATAAGCTTCTTCCGGCATCAGATGGATGTCCACTACCTGACCAACTTCCATATCAGCTACTGCTGCATCAAATCCTTTGATCATCTGTCCTGCACCGCATACGAACTCAAGTGGCTCTCCACGGTCATAAGAAGAATCAAACTGAGTTCCGTCATTGAATGTTCCTTTGTAATGTGTACGGCATTTCTTTCCAACATTCTTTCCTTCCATTGTAGTGTGTGATCCGCATCCGCCACCGCAGCTGCTTCCACAAGAATGTCCCTCTTCATGATCTCCACAGGAATGTCCTTCCTCATGGTGATGATGATCACAAGTAGCTCCTTTGGATGCAAGCTCGCCTTTCAGGTATGCCTCTACTGCCTGATCCGCATCTCCCTGAGCGCCTGAACACAATTCAACGCCGGCCTCTGCAAGTGCTGTCTGAGCTCCGCCACCGATTCCACCACAAATCAGAACATCTACGTTCTGTCCTGCAAGCAGTCCTGCCAGTGCTCCGTGTCCTTCCCCATTAGAACCGATCACTTCACTGGAAACCACCTTATTATCTTCCACTTCATACACTTTGAAAGTCTCTGTCTTTCCAAAATGCTGGAAAATATTTCCGTTGTCATAAGTTACTGCAATTTTCATTGTAAAATCCTCCGTTTCAAAATTCCCTGTCAGACTAGTATAATCCATTACGCAGGTAAAAGCAACCTTTGTGTGGATGCGAAGTTGCTCCTTGTAGCAGTTACTGTTCACACGGTGTGCGACCAGCAACGCAAACAGTATCATTGACACAATCTTCTCAAGACACTATACTTGTTATAAAACTTACTCTAGACCATCAGAAAGTGAGCACAACCATGGAATATGAACACATTACCCATTCCTTTGAACCAATATATAATGAAGACTCCGAGATTCTGATTCTTGGAACTCTTCCTTCTGTAAAATCACGGGAAAATAATTTCTACTACGGACATAAACAAAATCGATTCTGGAAATTGTTGGCGAAACTTTGTGAGGAGGAAACTCCGCAGACAGTTGAAGAGAAAACGGCCATGTTACTCCGCCACCATATCGCCATCTGGGATGTTATTCAAAGCTGTGACATCAAAGGCTCCAGTGACAGCAGTATCAAGAATGTGACACCAACTGATTTGAAACAAATCTTAGATCATTGTCAGATTCGACAAATCTATGCAAACGGAAATAAAGCCGGAGCTCTTTATAAGAAATATCAGCAGCCGCTGACCGAAAGAGACATCCTTGTGCTTCCTTCCACCAGCCCGGCCAATGCTGCCTGGTCACTGGATCGTTTGTACGAAAAATGGAGTGAGATACTGAGGTAAATTATATTGCCTCAGTTCTCACTCCATTTTCATTCGAATAAATTACTATTTCAAACAACTTAGATTATTCGCTAACCTGCGCTCTTCTCTGCTCAAACACTGCTGCCAGTCTCGGCAGAATCTTATTGCATGCCATCGTGTATGCCGCGCCAAATACATTTGCCCCAATACGAAGCGCTACCGCATACGGCATTCCGAACAAGCCGGATGCAATCGACAATGCACCAAATGTATTAAATGCTGTCTGCCATGCATACCCTGCAGAATATCCGACTCCGATTCCTCCGATCATTCCGATGTATGGATACATTGACTCCGGAAGCACCAAATACAGGATAACAAATAACAGACATCCTACTATATTAAATGCAGCTCTCTTTCCTGCTCGTTCTTTACAGTCATCTGGGAATGGAAGACAAACAGACATGCTTGCGATCCCCGCCCACATTGCTCTCGGAAGTCCAAGCAATGACATGAATAACATTGCACTGGAAACAACTAATGAAAGACGAATGTACCATCTGTTTCTTGCAGAGCTGATATTGAACTCGCGGAACAAATCAAGAAATGATCTTCTATACGGTCTGTTCTTCTGATTCTTATAGAAGATTGCCATACACAATACCATTCCAACCAAAAGGCCAGCCACGCGATACAAATACTCCTGTCCGGTCACATCATATCCCTGGAGAAGAAGATATCCAAGAACAAATGTAGAATGATTGTACATGATCACATTGTGACATCCCAAAATCATAAGAAGCAAAATACATACTATATTAATAAAGAATGCCGGAACCGGTGACACCATATTCGAAAGCTTCGGTCCTGCAATCAATATTCCAAAGATTCCGACGATGGATGCCAATCCGTGCGTTGTACGAATTCCAAAATCTGCCTGTCGAAGAACAAGCACCGCAAGAAGCACTGTAACGCCTACTACACTGTTGTTATTCCCTGTGAAATGACTGTATAAAGAAACTACCGCCACACAAAATGCCATTACAAGATAGACTTTAAAATTATAGATGAGAATGTGGCGTCTTTTCTCTTTTGGATCGGTTGTGTTTTTGATCAAGGCTTTGGAGCCGGTTGAA
>OIAK01000872.1_pt1 | contig 11717 bp, 7 predicted proteins | sample 1580741 | NCBI WGS metagenome assembly OIAK01 (sample SAMEA3882521, study PRJEB24775) | human gut metagenome | biome: human-associated habitat; feature: intestine environment; material: feces | place: Netherlands | collected 2009/2010
TACGCTTCCATCCTTTTGAATAATTACGTCTATTTCTCTTTTTGATGTTTCATTCTTGTAGAAATATAATCGATATCCCTTCTTATAAAGTGCATCTGCTACTGCACATTCATATATTCCACCTTTTGAATTACCCTCAAGAGTATTTTCTACAATGCGCTGCTTCAATGAAAAATCCTTCATTGCCATCAACAGAGACAGATCGGTTGTATATGCCCTGAAAAAATCATCTCTGGTATAATCATCCAGATCAAACCGGACATCTGTTACTAATTTGCACAGATGTACCATGTCTGCACGCAGCAGCCACTCAATGCTGGAATAATATTTTTGCGCTCTGGCTCCATGTTCAATTATCTTATATTGAAATTTATGATTTTCCTTGTCCAATAGCTGTTTTGCAAGTGAGAGATAACAATTCTCTGCTTTCACTTTTTCTTCAGAGCTGGCATAATGTGCTATATCATACTGGTACCCCTGCAAAAGACTCCTTTGTATCCTGTCTACCTCTCGAAAATCCTTTGTGTCTACATACTTCTGTACAGCCTCTGGCATACCACCCACTGCAATATACTGTCTATAATAATTCATCATCTGCACATTAATTGCTTCAGGAATAGCAGTTTTCGAAATCATGTAGCTGCACACATTCTTTATCATGTCGTCAGTAATTCCAAATCCCCAAAGAAATTCCTCAAAATCCATACCATGCATCTTAAGATAATCAACATAACCAACCGGATAAGAAGATGCACGTTTATAGTCGATTCCAAGAAGAGAACCCGATGCAATAACATCAAATCGATTGTCCGTTGCCCAGAATTTAAGCGACGTTATCGCTTCCTGACACTCCTGAATCTCGTCCAGAAAAATCATAGTTTTTCCAGGAATAATCTTCTTTTCAGGAAAGCGGAACCTCATAGCCATAACCATATTATCTACTGTAAGATCGCCCTCAAAAATATCCTTTGCAGAGATCATCTGTTTAAAATTTATTTCGACTAATTCCTCATAATGTTCCTCTGCAAATCGTTCTACGACATATGTTTTTCCTGTTTGTCTTGCCCCTTGTACCACAAGACATTTTTTTTCTTTAGACTCAACCCATTTTTTTATAAATTCACTTGCTTTTCTTTTTAACATAACTTCACCTCTCGTATTGAACATCAGCCCATAATAAATCGCCTGCGGCGAGGGCTGACGCTACATGTCAAGTTATCATAGAAAACTTGACACAATCATAAATCTGACACAGTCTAAATATTCCTATTGAAAATCACCAAAAACAGTTGTATCAGCAATCCAGAAAGTCAAAATGTAGTTTTGTCAACATTTTTGAAAGTAAAAATATCATCATATCAACATTTTGCAATGTAAAAATGTAGTTTTATCAACATTTTAGAAAGCATAAATGTAGTTTTGTCAACATTTTTGAATATTATAACACAAAATGGGATGCATTAAAAGCCCAACTTAAAACAGACTAGAACTTGTGAAAGTCACGGTCTGTATATTTTCCAACTGCTTAGATTTAATGTCATTATCCTAATCCTGCTGTAATGGGCTGTAGTCATCTATATCATACTGTGGCACATCCTGTACCACTCCCCAGCCAGTGTATTTACTAGGAAGAGCCCTGCCGCTCTCATCATAGGTCACAGTCTCCTCCGACAAGGCAGATACTACTCCCATATTGTAATCAACTGTGGTTACATACATGTTTCCATTCATTCTGCCATAGCAATAATAAAATATACCTTTATCAGTATATACAAACCCTCCCTCAATCTTTTCAATCTCATTCTTAGCCTTTACAAGCCGGTCTCCCTTATTTATATACACTTCAAAACAATTCTGTAATATAGGCTGTCCATTATCTAAAGGATAATATATTACAAGATCCTCAGCACCATCCCCATTAAAATCATATAACTGATATGTGACCTTATACGAATCATTATTGTATACCGGCTGACCCTCATACTGTGTAGTATCAACAGACTTCAATGTCTTTATGAACATATCTGCCTGTCCGGATTTAGTCCTATCTGCCTTCTTATCCTGTCCATTATCATCAAGCTGATCTCCGAAATTATCCTTTATAGAACCTGCAAGGATCTCCCTAACCTGATACTTTCCATCCTCCTTAGGTGATAGAACTGCAGTTCTCACAACATCATAGTTATCTTCTGGATCTGCTATCTTTCGAAGCATAAAGTTATACTCCACATACATATCCTCTCCCGGCATGTATCTGCTGTCAAGAATCTCCGCATCATTGTCTCTTGAGCCTGTCACTGCTGTATATATGCTGATTTCATCCCCATTAACCTCTGCATAATAAGGATCATTGCAATTCTTTTCTGTACACAGATCATCTGTCACAACAGACAAATAATCATTTACGTCCTGCAGCTTGTATACTGTTTTTTCTGCTTCTGTCCTCACTGGCTGCAGCTCACATTTACTACGTCCATTAGTCAGATAAAGAAGCGTGATATCACCATTTTTGATCTCCTTAATATCATCATTCATGCCACCTTTTTCTGACACATATGCCAGCATGAATTCAAACTCCGGCTTAGTAAGTCCACCCTTTAAGATCTTAGACCATTCGTCATCTGCTACAGGTGCATATGCTGCCTCTGTAGTGACCTCTGTGGTCTCTTCTGTAGTTACCTCGGTTGTTTCTGATGATGCGATTTCTGTAGCAGCCTCTGTAGTGACCTCCGTAGTAGTTGAAAGCTTATCTTTTTTATCCTTGTGATTTACAATGGCACCTGTAACTACGCCGCTTGCTACACCGACAGCTATTACACCACACACCACCTTAAAGCCTATTGTTCCTACTATTCCACCCTTGGCGGCTCCTGTAGCGCCTGCTGCTGCCGCTGCCTTTCCGGCTCCGGCCGCTTTTCCTGCTCCGGCAGCTGCTCTTCCTGCCTCTGCTGCTTTTCCTGCTCCGGCGGCTGCCTTTCCTACGCCTGCCTCGGTCATGCTGCCAGCCACACCATTACCTGCCATTGCTTTACCTGTGGCTGTTCCAACAGCATTTCCTGCCATTTCTCCGGCCTGACTTCCAACTGCACCGGTATTCACTGCGGCAGCTGCATTTGCATTTAAGACATTTCCGGCGGCTGAACCTCCAACTGCCGCTCCGGCTCCGGCAGAGGCTCCGACTATAACTCCACCAACCGCTGACTTATCATCATCCGACTCAAGCTCAGCAACCTTTCTTGTTGCTATATCGTCAACTACATTTACCAGCCAGCCGTCAAACTGATTAATATTTGTAACATATTTAATATTTGCAAATATAAATTCATAGGCTTCCTTAAGGATATCCTGTATAAACTTCTCCTTATCCTGCTCAGCCATTTCTATATTTGAAATATTTCCATACACCCGCGTATACTGGTCTTTGTAAGTGTTGTAGTAAATGTAATTTAACCCCTCCTGATCTCCTGCCTGTGCAGCAGGAATTGCTTCGCTAATATTATTTATCATTTTAATCCCTCTTTCGTATGTGTTTTCAATATGTGTTTTCAACACACGAGCATAATCTCTCGGCGACAGTTCGTAAACACCATTCTAAATGCGTCTTCAACACTTGGTGCTTCCTCCTATGCATGGATAATACCCCAACACACTATACCATTTTTTTGCGATTTTTTCATCTCAAAATACAAAACAGCCGCTACCTAAAACAGCAAAATGCTTACAATTTGGTTCGGGAAGATTAAATTTCACAATAAAAAACCTCCACGGGTCAGATCTTATAGCTTGTCCAACATCATGAAGGTTATTTTTATAAACTTATTTAATTTGCCTTTTTACTCAGAGCCTCATCCAGGGTATGCCAGCCAAGCACCGCACATTTTACCCTTGCAGGCATGTGGGATATATCCTTAAGAGCTGACGCTTCTTCAAGCTCGTCTATTTCCTCGTCGCTTGCCTCACCCTTGATCATCCGAAAGAACAGATCACCAAGATGTCTGGCCTCTTCCTCTGATCTGCCTATTATCATTCCAAGCATAATGTCCGCTGACGCCTGGGAGATGGCACATCCGTCTCCTACAAATGCACCATCCTCTATAATTCCATTTTCAACCTTTAACTTAAGCCATATATCGTCTCCACAGTTGGGATTGACTCCCTCAAGGACGATATTCGCATCCGGGAGATCATGCTTAAAATCCGGTCTCATATTATGCTCTGTAAGTATCTCATTGTAAAATATTCTATTCGCCATAGCCCATACTCCTTCTGACTCCTGCCACACTCTTTACAAATGCGTCAACTTCTTCCTCTGTATTGTAGAACATAAAGCTTGCCCTGGTAGCATTGTGCACGCCAAGATAAGTAAGAAGCGGCTGGGCACAGTGATGACCTGCCCTTACATCTATGCCATCTGAGGCAAGTATCTCACTTACATCGTGAGGATGAACTCCATCTATTAAGAACGCTACTATTCCTGTGTGATTTGCAGGGTCATCCGAACCGAGAACAGTAACGTGAGGAACCCTGGCAAGCCCCTCCATTGCTCTCTTTGTAAGTACCTGCTCACGCTCTTCTATATAGCCAAATCCAACGCTCTCCACATACTTTATGGCAGCCGCAAGTCCAACAGCTCCGGCAGCATTGACAGTTCCTGCCTCGAACTTATGAGGAAGCTCAGCATACACTGCTCCTTCTCTTGTAACTGACTGGATCATCTCGCCACCTGTAAGGAACGGAGGCATTTTATCAAGCAGTTCCTTTCTGCCGTAGAGAACACCTATACCCATAGGTCCCATTAATTTGTGACCTGAAAATGCAAGAAAATCAACGTCCAACGCCTGGACATCTGTAGCCATGTGTGGCACGCTCTGGGCACCGTCAACCACTACAACCGCTCCAACCTCATGGGCAAGTCTTACAACCTTTTCTATAGGATTGACACAGCCAAGAACATTCGACACCTGGGTCATGGCAACCAGCTTAGTCCTGGAATTGATCCCTTCTTTTAAAGTTTCCTCTGCAAATGTTCCGTCCTTCTCACACTCAAGATATCTAAGGGTTGCTCCGGTCTGCTTCGCTACCATCTGCCATGGCAGCATATTGCTGTGATGTTCCATGATGGTTATGGCAATCTCGTCTCCTGCCTTAATGTTGTTAAGTCCATAGCTGTAAGCAATAAGATTAATGCTCTCTGTGGTATTTCTCGTGAAGATGATCTCCTGCTCTGACCTGGCATTGATGAACGCCTTCACAACAGTCCTTGAATCTTCATAGCGTTTGGTAGCCTCAAGACTCAATGGATAGAAACCACGGAGAGGATTGGCATTTGCCTCCTCGTAGAACTTCTTCTCAGCTTCTATGACCACTGCAGGTCTCTGGGATGTAGCTGCATTGTCTATATAAATGGTGTCGTTATTCTGAAGAAGGGGGAAATCCTTCCTATAATTCTTCTCTGTCATATCCCATCACCTCCGCTAACTGCTCCTCTACAAGCTTCTCAGTAACCTCGTCATTTATCTTTCTGTATAAGACTTCCATCTTACCCTTGGTCATGATATCCTCTGCCAGCTCCTGATCAATGCCTCTGGAAGCGAAGTAGAAAATGGTCTCCTCATCAAGCTCGCCGATGGTTGCACCGTGGGAGCCTTCCACATCCTCCTCAGCACAGAGGATAACAGGAATTGTTTTATTCACCACATTGTCACCAAGAAGGAGAACATTCTCTGTCTCAGCTCCAACTGACTGTGATGAACCATTCTTGAAATCAATGGTGCCACGGAAGGTCTTCTCTGCCTCGTCCTTCAGGGTTCCATCCACCTGGATCTCACTGCCTGTCTTCTTGCCAAGGTGATTTACCACAAGATTTATGTCAACCACCTGTTTATTCTGTCCCAGGTAGCCTATTGACTTTTCTGTATGTGCCTTGTCACCCTTAAGGTCTGTTCTTATACCATTGTAGAGATTTCCCTTACCTGCAAATATCTGCAGCATCTCGAAGTCTGCATTTTCCTCGCACACACAGCCCACATCATTAAGTAAAGTCTGATCTTCAAGGAATATCTGCACAAGTCTCACCCTGCTGTTCTTCTCTGCCTGAACCAGTGTACGGAAGGCAATGCTGCCATTTCCACCCTTGCCAAATGTCTCTATAACAGACACGCTGGAATTTTCCTTTCCATGGATCTTCAGGACTCCGGCAGATGAAGTTTTGTCCGATGTTATGTCAACATGAACCACTTTCTCACATACACCTGAATTACTGTCTGCAGCTTCTGTATTGTCTGAATTTCCAAAGCTAAGTGCTGCCACATTAGCTTTACCGTTTTCCCCTGCAAATATTACATCCGCAGCCTCTCCGGCACCTGTCTTTATATCTCCCCAGATGTCAGCGTCCTTAGCTTTTTCATTATTATCTTCTTTTATCTCTATATTACATGGCTCTATATCCATGTTCCATTTTACATTTACATCATTGAGCCGCAACCAGTTCCAGGTTATAGATGGCAGCGGATTTATCTTAAATTCTTCTATTTGTCCCATTGTCAGTTCCTCCTAATCTTATATCGGGGTAAAGGGGTGCCTCCTCTTAACCTATACTGCCCTTCATCTCAAGACGTATCAGATTGTTCATCTCAAGAGCATACTCAAGCGGCAGCTCCTTAGATACATTATCTGCGAATCCACTTACAATACATGCCCTTGCGTCCTCCTCGCTCATGCCTCTTGACATAAGGTAGAACACTGCCTCATCACTGATACTTCCGATCTGTGCCTCATGACCGATATTTGCCTTTCTTGTACGAACATCCATGGCAGGAATAGTATCTGACCGAGATATGGAGTCAAGCATAAGTGACTGACATGAAACAGCCGACTTGGAGTTCTCCGCTTCCTTGGTAACCACAACAGATGAACGGAATGTGCTTATTCCTCCATCCTTTGATATAGATCTGGTGTTCATGTATGAACTTGTATCCGGTGCCGCATGTACTACCTTTGCTCCTGTGTCCAGGTTCTGTCCCTTCCCTGCAAATGTCACACCTGTAAATTCCATTCTTGAGCCCTTTCCCTTAAGTATGCTCATAGGATACAGGTAGGATACATGAGAGCCAAATGAGCCTGAAACCCACTCAATGGTTCCGCCCTCTTCAACAATGGCTCTCTTGGTGTTCAGGTTGTACATATTCTTTGACCAGTTCTCAATGGTAGAATATCTGAGCTTCGCATTCTTTCCTACAAATAACTCAACGCAGCCTGCATGAAGATTTGCCACGTTGTACTTAGGTGCTGAACATCCCTCTATGAAATGAAGGTCTGCTCCTTCATCAACAATGATAAGTGTGTGCTCAAACTGTCCTGCACCTGCTGCATTAAGTCTGAAATATGATTGAAGGGGAATATCGACCTTAACTCCCTTAGGAACATATACAAATGATCCTCCGGACCACACTGCTCCATGGAGTGCTGCAAATTTGTGATCGTGTGGAGTTACAAGCTTCATGAAATGCTCCTTCACCATATCTGCAAATTCTCCGTTTAAGGCACTCTCCATATCTGTGTATACAACACCCTTGGCAGCAACCTCTTCACGGACATTATGATATACAAGCTCTGAATCATACTGAGCTCCCACACCTGCCAGGGATTTACGCTCTGCCTGAGGTATACCCAGACGCTCAAAGGTGTTCTTAATATCCTCAGGAACATCCTTCCAGTCTGCCTTCATATTGGTATTTGGTCTTACATAAGTAACAATGTTGTCAATGTTAAGACCTTCTATAGATGGTCCCCAGTCAGGAACCGGTATTTCATTATATAATTTCAAAGAGTCAAGTCTGAACTGTCTCATCCATTCCGGATCATGCTTCTCGGCAGACAACTGTTCAACTATCTCCGGAGTAAGTCCTGCCTTTAACTTGTATGCGTCCTTATCGTCATATTTGAAATCATATATATTTCTGTCTATGTCTTCTACATATGTCTTTTCTTTCATCTTCGTCTACAGACTCCTTCCCGGTTATTCTGTCTTCTCGTTCTCATATCTGCCGAAGCCTTCACGATTGATCTCATCAACCAGGGAGGCGTCACCGGTCTTGATCATTTTACCCTCAACCATTATATGGGTGTAATCAACTGAAAGTGACTCAAGGATCTTGGTGCTGTGGGTGATTATCAAAAGACTGCCGTCACAGGTCTTCTGATATGCCTCAATTCCTGCTGATACAGTACGAACAGCGTCTACATCAAGACCTGAGTCTGTCTCATCAAGGATTGCAAGTGATGGCTTAAGCATAAGCAGCTGCAATATCTCTGCCTTCTTCTTCTCACCACCGGAGAAGCCTACATTCAGATCTCTCTCTGCATATGAAGGATCCATCTGGAGAAGCTCCATTGTCTTCTCTAATTCCTTTTTGAAATCCCAGAGACGTATTCTCTTTCCTGTCTTCTGCTCAAGAGCACTTCTTATAAATGAACTAAGGGTAACTCCCGGAACCTCAAGAGGGTTCTGGAAGGAAAGGAACATACCTGATTTTGCTCTGAAATCTACAGCTTCTTCTGTAATGTTCTGTCCCTTAAACCATATCTCTCCTTCTGTTACTGTATATCTTGGATTCCCCATCAATGCATAGCCAAGTGTTGACTTACCTGTTCCGTTAGGTCCCATAAGTACGTGAGTCTCTCCTGTTCCTATGCTAAGATCAACGCCATGTAAGATTTCCTTATCCTCAACATTTACATGGAGATTTTTAACTGTTAATAACTGATTGTCTGACATGATATGTCCTCCTTAATATTTTTATCATTTTATTCCTATTTAGACGATACCGTTTTTTCCGTCATTTGCAGTGCAGAATCCACAACATCCTGCAAGGTGATATCTTTAAAATAATTATCTATAACCTCTGCCAGTCCCTTCCAGATAGGTCTTGTATAACATGCCTCGCTGTTGCAGCACGTGTCATCATCCTTCACACAGGCCGCCGGTGCCAGGGATCCTTCCATAAGATTAAGGATCTCGTCAAGGGTATACTCTGACGGCTCCCTTGTGAGCCTTAAGCCTCCACCGTGACCGCTGACTGCTTCTATAAGCTTGCCCTTGGACAACACTCTGGTGATACTCTCCAGATATTTCTGAGACAGGTCTTCTGCGTCTGTTATCTCTTTAAGAGGTATGCAGCCGTCTCCCTGATTTATCGCCAGATACACCATAACTCTTATGGCATACCTGCCCTTAGATGAAATGAGCATATATCCATCACATCCTTTGCAAAATTTTACTATGGAGATAATACCGCCCATTTACCTACTATGTCAATAGGTAATTATGAGAAAATGCAAAAAAATACCTATAATACAGCTTTCATTACATATTTAATATGCTTTTGACTGTATTATAGGTACTTTCGGTTTTTTTACCTTATAAAATTACTGAATGACTTTATTGCTTCTTTTACACATGCAATTCTGCCTCAGACCTGCCGGTATGATCCTTCTTAACCACTATCTGCTTCTCTATCTTCTCCTTGAGTTCAGACACGTGGGATATAATACCAACAAGCTTGTTGCCTTCCGTTACACTGGTCAGTGCATTATATGCCTGTGGCAGGGTCTTCTCCGTATCAAGGGAACCAAAGCCCTCATCCACGAACATTGTATCTATCTGGATTCCACCTGCTGACGCCTGAACTTCATCGGAAAGTCCCAGTGCAAGGGAAAGGGACGCCATAAATGACTCGCCTCCGGAAAGGGTCTTTACATTTCTCCTGCTTCCGTTGTAATGATCGATAACACAGAGATCAAGACCTACCTGACTCTGTTTGTTATCACTCTCCCTGACTCTCTCAAGCTCATACTGTCCATCCGACATCTTAAGAAATCTTTTATTTGCCCGCTTTATCATTCTGTCAAAATACGTCATCTGAACATAGGTTTCAAACTGTATCTTATCTTTTGATGAAACTTTTCCCGATGCCGTATCAGAAAGTGCTGACATCCACCTGAACCGCTCATCAAGTTTTGAAAGCTCCTCAGACCTCTTAGTTATGTTGACTTTCTGGGTCTTATTTGTTGCAATGCGATGATTAAGGTTTTCTATTTCTTTTCTCAGATTACTAAGCTTCTGCTGTACTTCTTCCCTCTCAGTCGTAAGCTTTTCAAGTTCGATTTCAGGTGCTCCCTGCAGTGACTTTTCAAGGGTTTCTATCTGTGCCATATATGCTGATATGCCTTTATCTATATCATTATATGTCTTTTCCGTCCTATCATAATCATCCTGCAATTTCTTTGCCCGCCTTGCATATATCTCCATCTGAGCTGCAGCTTCCTTACGGCTGGCAAACTTTAAACTACATGCCAGTTCGTCACACTGCTCCTTATCACTGTTAAGCTTCGTTTTTAGAGACGCACACTCCTTATCAAGCTCTGTCACTTTGCTTTGGATATCCACAAGGTTTTTCTCTGCCTCAGGGATAATATCTGCAAGCTCATCTCTTCTGGCAATCTTCCTTTTTTCAGAAACAATTTCCTCATTGATTTCAGATATTCTCTGGGATTTTTCCTTAATATCCGTTGTAAGCTTCTCTGTGATCTCCACAATGTTCAGCACATTTCCCCGACCGGCGTTATTACCTGTGTCATCAACATTATCGTCAAATACTATTTTTATTTCAGGATAAATCTTAGCTGCCTGACCGGTTATATTATTCTTAGCTTCATCAACTCTTGACATCTTAACATTAACATCTGTAGAGCTTTCATTTGCAGCATTATGGGCGTCCTCACTGATCTTCTTTGCCAGGTCAAGCTTTTCCTTGGTAAGCTCCTTGTTCAGATCACTGATAACTGCTAGCTTTGGATGTTTTGTGGAACCACATACAGGACACTCATCCCCATCCTTCAGATTACTTGCGAGGATACCGGCCTGCTCATCTCTGTATGCCTTGTCCATAGCCTCATATGCCTTGCGTTTCTCATCATATTCAGCACTCAGCTCAAGATATTCTTTTCTGGAAGTTTCCACAAGCTGCTCACATTTATGAAGATCAGAAATCTTATTCTGAAGCTCTTTCATATCCTCAACATTAATGGACAATCTGTCTTTCTCTGACTCAAGCTCTGCACGTTTCTCACCGGCAGACATAAGCTTCTCATTTTCAGCCTTAAGCCCTTCAAGCTCTGTATGCTTTGCTGTGATCTCATTTTTATTCCTCTCAAGCTTGATTTCGTTCTGCCTGAGTTTTGTTTCAGTATCACTTACCTGAAGCTTCAATTCATTTAATCTGTCATAATTTGGAAGCTCAGTCTCAATAACTGCTGCCTGTTTCTGCAATCCTTCCACGTCACCAAGGGCTGCTTTTGCTGTTTTAAATTCAGCCTCCGCATGCTGTTTTTTATCCTTTGCCTGCTCAAGGGATACCTTTGCCTTATCCAGTTCCTTCTTTGATCTATCTAATTCCTGAGCCTTACCGATCAATTTATCAAGTTCTTCTTTTTGGTTATCTATTTCATTATACTTTTTCTCATGAACATCCGCCGCTTCGGTGTCATTTGCAATCAATGTATCAATGAGTTCAACTATATCGGCGGTCAAGAGTCCACCTGCCTTAGCCTTATCCACCTTAATAGATAAAACATCATCCTCATGGCAGACAATTCCTGAGACGTACTGGTCTATGCTCTTCTTCATATCATCCCGAGTGCGTCTGATCTCCGCGGTC
>OIAK01000880.1_pt1 | contig 11623 bp, 8 predicted proteins | sample 1580741 | NCBI WGS metagenome assembly OIAK01 (sample SAMEA3882521, study PRJEB24775) | human gut metagenome | biome: human-associated habitat; feature: intestine environment; material: feces | place: Netherlands | collected 2009/2010
TGCCGTTTTGGGATCATTTGAACCACGCTGAAAAAGATCTGCTTCAAAATAACGCCTATATTCGTTCCTTTGACAGAGATTCATACATCATTCACTCTAAGGCAGGCGAAGACATCGGGCTTATGATGCTGGTCTATGGCAGAATTCGGGCGTATTTACTGTCGCCGGATGGCAGAGAGATCACCCTGTTTTCTCTTCACGATCAGAGTATTTGCATATTCTCTGCTCTGAGCCTGTTCAACCAACTATCCTTTCAGGTGTTCCTTACCTCAGACTTCTGCAGTAAGGTTCTCGTTGTTAATATGTCAATTATGGAGCAGCTGATGCGAAACAACCTGTATTTTCGCTGCTTTGCCTATGAGCTGATTGCCGAACGATTTAACCTGGTTATGGATTCAATGCAGTGGATTCTGTTTCACGGTCTGGAACAGCGTCTTGCCGTTTTCCTTGTAGACGAATACGACAGGTACGGAGAGACACATATACACCTTACTCACGACTATATTGCACGGCACATATGAACAAGCCGCGAGAGAGTTACCAAAACTCTGAAAAAGCTGAATGACAAAAAACTGATTCACAAATCAAGGGGCTGTATTGAGCTGACAAGCATTGACGGCTTGCGTACCCTTGCCTTGTCTTCTGACTTTTCTGGCAACCTACCTTGACATTCGACCGTAAGAAACACACGCTGTGCTCTCTTCATAACATTGCCATCATTTTATCTTCTTTATTGAAACTGTCCACTCTGTATCCCGGCACAGGGTGAACAGTTTTTTTATTTTCATTTTCATCGCAGCCTCGGTTTCACATTACTTTATCGTCTCGCTGTTGTTGATGACCGACGCGGAATAAAGAAACAGCGCATCGTCCGCTTTCGTGAAGTCAATCAGTTTTCCGAGAGAGGAGGGCGAGATATAGCGGATATCGACAAGAGTTATTTTGGAATACCCTGCTGCAAGAAGCGGTGCTATACTGCTGCCGAACGAATCCCGGAAAACGATGAGCCGGCGTTCCTTCGCGGCATTCGGATTTATAATCCTGATGATTGAGCGCGCACCGCCGAGGAACACTTCATAAGGATCTCTGCCTGCGGCAGCGCTGAGGTCATAAACAGGAATGTCAGATGATGTTTCGGCATTATACACCTTAAGGTCCCGTATCACGGCGTTATCGAGATAGAAAAAGCGCTCCGGAGCGTGCGGGAGAGCAGACTGACCGTAATAGACGCCGTAAAAAGAAACACCCGTATCATGCTTTTCACACTGTCCTATCCGCTTCGCTCCCATTTTATCCGCAATTTCATCGGCAACCTTAAGTATTCTTTCCTGCCGCCAGTGCGAATCGGTATAATAGAAATCATCCGCCGACAGGAGTCCGGAAATATCAATATACTTTGCCTCCGGAAATCCGTTCCCAAGGCGTTCGACAAGGGCCTTGTAATCCTTGTCCGGATAGCCGTTTGGCGATGCGATAAAGACATTTTTATCCGGTATCACCGACAGATATGTCTTTGTTCCGCCATTCCGAAGATAAGTGTCATACACATACCGAAAGCGCCGGGCGGCACGATCGACAGAGTCGAAGTCCGTCGGAAAATCCAGCTTTGAGAGGTGCTCTCCGACGGAATATAGTCCGTTGTTATCCTTTTGCATAAACACCATTGCATTTGCGGCGGCTTTGAGTGTTCGAAAGCCGTCCCGCAGCGGAAACTGATCAAGCATATAGTTTTCAAAGCCGTTCATAAAGCTGCCGTTTGCAACCGACGAAAAGGACAGCGCAGGGCTTTTCGCAAGATGCCGTCTTTCGACTGTCGATTCATCGGCATCGGGCAAAATCCAAAACAAAGCAGCAAAAACCGCAATGAAACCAAGTGACAAAACCAATGTAAGTATTTGTTGGGCTTTCTTCATAATACTTCCTCCGGGGAAAAGTTAAAACCGCAAGTCAGAACCGGAAATAAACGAACGGGTTGAACGAACCGTCGATCAAATACGCCGTACATACGGCAATTGACGCGACAGTTGCTGCCGGCGTCAGAACGGCAAGAACCCAGCTGCCGCCCGCCGTCTCTCCGATCTTCTCATAGATCCGCTTTGGCAAGGGTGTCGCACCGACGGCGGCGACACTGAGCAACACAAGGTTGCTTTTCAGATAATAAAGCGAGGCCGTGTTCGCGGTGGGGATTCCGGCAAGCCCGAACAGGGACTTAAAGCTCATAAATGCATCGGCAATACTTGCCGAATCGAACAGTACGAAACCGAGCACGACAAACAGCATCGTGTAGATGTGCATAAACACGGCAAGCCGTCTTTTCGGGTGCAGAATGTACTTTTCAAACAGTAAAAGTATTGCATAAAGAAGCCCCCACAGAACAAAATTCCATGATGCTCCGTGCCAAAAACCGGTGGCTGCCCACACGACAAGGATGTTAAATACATGCCGTATAGGCTTTACGCGGTTTCCGCCGAGGGGGATATAAAGGTAGTCGCGGAACCAGCCGCCGAGAGAGATATGCCAACGACGCCAGAATTCGGTGATGGAGGCCGACTTGTAAGGAGAATTAAAGTTAAGGTTGAAGTGGAAGCCTAATAACAGTGCGATGCCGATAGCCATATCACTATATCCGGAAAAGTCACAATAAATCTGTAAAGCATACCCATATACACCAAACAAATTCTCAACCCCGGAATAAAGAGCCGGATTATCAAAAATACGTTCCACAAAATTTACACTGATATAATCGGAGATTACAGCTTTCTTGAATAATCCGCTGATGATAAAGAAAACACCAGTGCCAAACATCTCCGAGGAAACAAACAGCGGTTGCCTGATTTGAGGAATAAAATCGCGGGCACGTACAATAGGCCCCGCTACCAGCTGCGGAAAAAAAGACACATAAAATGTATAATCCAGCAACCTGTTCAAAGGAACCAGCTCACGACGGTAAACATCTATGGTATAACTTAAAGACTGGAAAGTGAAGAACGATATTCCCACCGGCAAGAAAATATCCAACGGCTGGAATTTCCCATTCCACAAAGGAGCCAGTATCTGATAAAAGAAATTGGTGTACTTGAAATAACAGAGCAATCCTAAATTTATTCCCAGACTTGCCAGCAGCAAAACCCTCCGTTTCCATTGAGTTTCGGTATTCGCCATACGCCCTGCCAGCAAGAAATCCGTCACTGTCACCACCCCCAGCAAGAAAAAATAAAAACCGCTACTCTTATAATAAAAATAATAAGAAAACAGCGTTACAAACAGGATGCGTGCCGTATCCTTCTTCTGCAATAACATATAAATCAGGCTAAAGCCTAAAAACAGAAACAAAAACAAGCCCCTGCTAAAAATCATCGGTTGCTTGGCATTATAAGTCAATACCTCAGCCAGTTTACTCCAATCCAGTTGCCACATATTCATTATACGCTTTAATCAGTGCCTGATGTAATAAATTACCTTGTAAACGATATCCATCGGGAGTGAAATGAATGCCATCCGCACGAAGCATGTGGTGCTTCGTCCAGTTACGACAAGCATCTGTCTTTCCTCCTACTATATTATACATATCCCAAACTGCCATTTTATTCTCTTGTGCATACTCCTTTATAATACGCGCCGCCGTTACGGTTCTCGGATTAATGGTACGTGCACGACGACGTCCCACGTATGCTCCGGGAGGTGTAGTCAGTAAAAAAGCCGCTTCAGGACAGGCTGCTTTCAACATACCCAACAGTCTGCCTATCTGCATTTTGTGAGCCTGAGCCAGATAACGGCGGCTATGTGCCTCATTGGTTCCAAAAGAAACAATAATCAGATCGGGATGCAAAGAAGCTATTTCTTTTATTTTTTCATCATCAGAAAAAGTAACAGAAGTAGCTCCATTAATGCCAATCATATGATAAACAATACCCGGTTCGCCCGTTTCATGTGCCAACCCACCGGTACGATATGAAATAACATCAGGATAAACAGCCTCAGCACCAAAATCATGTTCCAGACGACGACGGGTTATTAATGGATAAAGATGCCCCCGCACATGAGAATCACCTATATGGACTATCCGTACCGGTCCTGTCATATCATTCAACTTTTGAAAGAAAGGAGAAAGCGAACGGTTCTCATCTTCTATCACATTATCCAAAGAATGAGTAAAACTCGCCGGAAGTGAATCATGTACTGTTATCAGCCGCATGCCCCGATGCATTTCCTTTGTTTCACCGGGTATGCGAAGCGGCTCCAACGGCCGGGACAATGCCGGAATAGCATCCTGAGCATAAAGACATGGAAACAGCAAGAACAGGAACAATACCATTGCTATACCGGACAGACCAGGAAATCTGTTATTCCTACTCATAGGCTTTCCGTATTTCATATTGCTCTTTGCCATACATCAATGTTTCAAATAAGATACCTGCCAAATGCTTGCCTCCCTTAAAATTGATATGGGTATAATCAAGATTCGCCATTTTTTGCCCGATCATATCGACAATGCTTCCTTGACCTCCCATTGCCTCATACATATTCCAAAAAGCGATATGGCTATCAGCCGCAATGGACTGTTGATAACGGATAAGATTCTTGACTCCGGGCATGGTGCGGAGATCTCCATTCTCGTTTTTATATTCACGGTCACCCACACTGACCAGTAAAATGCTGGTTTCAGGAAAAGCTGTCTTCAAATGTTCTATCACCGAAAGCATCCCTTTCTTATAGCCATCGTATTTTACTCCCCGTTCCGTAGCCACATTCAAACCATATTGGACCACAATCAAATCGTATGGACGAAGACGTTGGAAATCGCAAAGCGTATGTAAAGGAATACTACGTAAATGAAGCCCACTGCTACCACGTACGCTAAAATTATCCAAAGATATTCCCTGCCTGCCGTCCATAGCCACTCCATAGAAAGTAACAGAATCAGCTTGTTCCACACTCCACCGTACTTGTCCTATCCTTCCTCTCACCGAAACAGCCTGCACACCTCCTGTTCCTACTTCCTCATGCAACTCTCCTTCCGCAGCATTATTCACTTTAGAACGGACAGCGGCAAAACCTTTATTCAGGAAATAAAAAGTAGAAACCTCACAGGTATCCAGTCGGGAAGCGTATTTACTCTGTCCTTTCAACTGTACATAAGCACCTTCACGAGGAAAAAAATAATGTCCGGAAATATCTTGCTGCATTTTATCAAAACCAACGGAGTCATTGGATGAATGACTGCTCCATCCCCCAAAAGTATGGCGTACCGTAGGACGGTAACCGCTGATGGAAGAGGTTACAGGAACATATCCCACTCCGCAACCACCAAATTCTTGTTGAAGCATTTCGCGCAAATCGGCAGTAAAAATATCAGCTTCTATAAAAGAATCACCGAAGTAAGCGATACGCACAGGGCGTTTCATGGTTTTCACTTTGGAAAGTGCCTCATAAAAATGTTTCATTCCCCGCATGGTGGAATCCGAATAATCCTCAATACAGGTAATACCCGTTTTACATGTATCCACAAAAATAGGTTTTACAGGAGGAGGAAGGACAATGGTGTCGGAATCACATACTTCTTCTTCCACATCCGGACGGATATCAGCCAGCAGGTCCACCTTGCGCAACGGTTTGCCGCCCACCGACATGGAGGGGAGGAAATACAGCCCCATTAACACTCCTACTACAATAAGAGTGAGAAGAAAAGTGGCCGGTATATAGTTTTTCATATTGCTATATTTGTAAATTAACCGCAAAAGTAGTGATTTTTTAGACGGAGTACTTCATGATAGAGGCTAAAAAAAGAAAAAAGACTGCGCCAGAAAGAGGGCAACAGTCTTTTTCTTTAATGATGAAAAGACAGATTCAAATCGTCTTTTCTATGTTCCACACAAAAGCACGTAATCCCAATTGTTCGGTTTCCTTATCCATTTTATGCAAAGCGTCCAATAAAGGCTCCACTTTAGTATCATCTACCACTGTCATAATGGCCGAGCACATACTGGGCCACGCGTGACTGCCATAATGCGGTTCTCCTTTTACAGAGCCGCGCCCCTGCAACTGCTGCCAATAACTGAATCCACGACAATTCTGACGGTCCAACAACGCCAGAATACGTTCGTAAAAAGCTTGGTCGAAAGTGATGAAAACTGATTTCATTATTCCATTTTTTATTTTAAGTTCTGTCATCCGGTCTCCTATTCATTTCAATCCGGATAACAACTATATTAATTATTCTTTTTTGCCTTTGGTCATCTCCGTCTTATGTGCTTGATAATAGTCATTCAGTTCACGGGAAGCTTTCATCTTCTTACGGTTACGCTTGATACCTGTACCCGCAAATGAACAGTAGAGCACCGGAACCAAAATCAAGGTGAGCACGGTAGATACAGTCAAACCACCGATTACGGACACCCCTAAAGGCTGCCACATTTCAGAACCTTCCCCTCCTCCTATCGCCATCGGCACCATGCCCAGAATAGTGGTCAAAGTGGTCATTAAAACCGGACGTAAACGACTACGGCCCGAAACAACGACCGAATGAATAACAGACATACCCCGCTCACGACATAAGGTAATGTAATCAATAAGCACGATACCATTCTTCACTACGATACCAATCAACATGATACCTCCCAACAAACTCATGACATTCAATGTAGTCCCCGTTCCATACAATGCCATCAATACCCCACTGAATGCAAACGGAATAGAGAACATAATGATAAACGGATAGGTCAGAGACTCAAACTGGGCAGCCATTACAATAAATACCAATATAATAATCAAAACAGCCAAAGTTCCCAGATCGCTGAATGAATCCTGCTGATCCTCATAAGACCCTGCCACCTGGATACTGATACCGCCAGGTAAATCCATCTTATCAATAATAGACTCACCCGCTGCCACCACACTACCTAAAGGCGCACCTGAAATCACAGCAGATACTGTTACAATACGTTCACGGTCTTTACGTTCAATAGTAGGAGGAGCTGAACGCTCCACTACCGTGCCGATATCTTTCACCCGAATCGCTTTACCTTCATTGGTATAAATCAGAATATTCTCCAAACTTTCAATACTGGTACGGAACTGGGGAGCATAACGCACCTTGATATCATATTCGTCACCATCTTCCCGATAGTAAGAAGATAAAGCACCATTAACACGGTTACGCAGATACAAAGCTGCTGTAGAAAGATTCAAACCGTGTAAAGCCAGTTTTTCACGATCAAAATCCACCTGATATTCCGGCTGATAATCCTGACGGCTGATATTCACCTCAGACACACCGTTCACTTTCAATAAAGCTTCTTTCAATTCAGCGGCTGCCTTATCTGTTTCTGTAAAATCATATCCATAGATTTCAAAATCGGCAGTGGCCTGTCCACCCATGCCTCCACTGCTACCACCCAGGATAACCTGGGCTTTATCCAGTTCGGGATAGGCTTTCAGATCCTCACGCATACCATCGCAGACTTCTGCCAACGTAACAGAACGCTGATCGGGATTATAAAGGTTGATATTGAATGAAATGATATGGCTACCATTATCCTGAATAGAAGCCCAAGTATTATCCGCATCAGCCTGTCCCACAGTATAGTTACAGATACGCATCACCCCTTCATATTTCTTCAGCCACCTTTCGGTCAGCTCCTGGGCCAATGCCTGGGCACGCTCTACGCGAGCTCCGATAGGCAATTGTAATTGAACAGAAATACGACTGTTGTCTTGTGACGGAAAAAACTCTGTACCAATTCCTTTCGCACAAATCAGACTCAGCAGAAAGAACCCGAAACAACCGGCAATAATGGTCTTGCGGTGACGGACAGCCCAGTTCAAACGTTTCTGATACCAGTTATCCAATCCATCCAACGCACGTTCTATCGGTTTGTAGAATGTGACAAACCACTTACTTTGTTTTTTTTGCAAGCGAAGCATCTGCGCACACATCATCGGAGTAAATGACAGAGCCGAGATAGTAGAAATAGTCATAATGACACACATCATCCAGCCCAACTGACGGAACAAAACTCCCGACATACCACTGACCATCGTCAACGGGAAGAATACCGCAATCATGGTCAATGTGGATGCGATAACAGAAATTGCCACCTCATTTGTTCCATGGATAGCCGCCTGTTTCGGCTCGGAGCCACGCTCGATATGGGTCGTTACGTTTTCCAAAACAACAATAGCGTCATCCACCACATTACCAATCGCAATAGAAAGGCACGACAAAGAAATAATATTCAGAGATCCCCCATCCGTGATAGCCAAATAAATAAAGGAGGCAATCAATGACATGGGGATAGTGATACAGATAATCACCGTAGCACGCCAACGACCTAAGAAAACAAATACCACCAAGACCACAAACAGAATGGCATACATAATAGTTTCCGTCAAACTGTCGATGGTATTCAAAATATTATCCGAAGTGTTCACAATAACCCCCAGTTTCACATCACTGGGCAGTGACTTCTGTAACTTAGGCAACTGCTCCATTACTTTCCGGGAAATGTTCACTGAGTTTGCTCCCGATTGTTTCTGTACAACAATCATGGCTCCCTGCACCCCGTTATTATAGGTTTCCTGAGCACGTTCTTCTACAGAATCGACTACCGTTGCCACGTCACGCAAATACACCGAAGCACCATTGCGTATACCCACTACGATATTCTCCATTTCTTTCGGGTCCTTGAATTCTCCTTCCACACGCAAGGAATAGGTATTACTGCCCACATCGAAAGTTCCACCCGGAGTATTCTTATTTTCAGCCCCGACAATGGAACTGATGGTCTCAATCGTCAGATCATATGCTTCCAGTTTGTTGGGATCACAATAAATATTCACCTCACGCTTCGGCGCACCGGCAATGGACACCGTTCCCACACCGGGAACACGAGCCAAAGGATTTACTACATTATCATCCAATATCTTATACAGAGCCGGCTGACTTTCTTCTGCCTGAACGGACAACAGCAGGATAGGAATCATATCCGTACTGAACTTAAAGATAATCGGAGTATTGACTTCATCGGGAAGCTCCGAACTCACCATATCCAATTTATCACGCACATCATTAGTCAACACATCAATATCATAGCCATATTCGAATTCCAAAGTGATAACTGATATATTTTCTGAAGACTTGGATGTAATATGTTTCAAATTACTAACCGAGTTCAACGTATTTTCCAACGGACGGGTTACGTTGTTCTCTATATCGGAAGCACTGGCACCCTGATAAGATGTCATAACCATAATGGTATTGGTATCAATATCGGGATACAAGTCTACCGGAAGTTTCGACAATGAGAACAGACCAAAGATCGCTACGGCCAAAAAGCATAACGAGGTCATAATCGGTTTTTTAACCGCTCCTTCGTATAAACTCATGTTTGTTAAATTAAAAATTAAGAACTAAAAAATCATATATAGGTAAATAAATATGGAGTATTATCAACTAATTCTCAATTTTTAATTTACTGCCACTTCCACACCATCGGCCAAACGGGTCTGACCGGCAACCACCACCTGCGAATTATCCTCCACCCCGGAAATCAATTCATATTCGGTTCCCATCCGACGTCCCAATTCTACTTTATTATAGGAAACCTTACCGTCTTTGTAGACATATACATAACGGTCGCCCGAACCGGCACGTTTCACAATAGCCTGATCAGGAACCACCACATGCCGCAATGTACCAAAGCTCACAGTCACACGGCCAAACATTCCCGGACGTATACGCTGACGGGTATTAGCCAATTTTACCTCTACAGGAAAAGTATGAGTAGCAGCATCAATAGTAGGATACACCAAACTAACTTTCCCTTCGAATTCCTCATCACCATACACATCAAATTTCACCTTTACGATCATACCTTTAGTCACTTTCGGGAAATAAGGTTCGGATACATTGATCAACAGTTTAACCGGAGTGATCTGTTCAATGACCAACACAGGAGTGGAAGCGGAAGAATATAAATCACCGTTATCAAAATTACGTGCTGTAACCACTCCATGAATAGGGCTTAACAACTGCGTATTCTCCAACAAATTATTATAGGAAGTACGACGTACATCTAAAGCTGTTTTTGCTGCATCCCATTCAGATTTGGAAGCTCCACCCACTTTGTACAGTTCATCCATACGTCTGAATTCCGTTTCTTCATTTTCTAATTGCAATTTCATTTGTTTCAGATTTGCCGCATCCATCTGTACTAATTTCTGTCCTTTGGATACATGGTCTCCCACTTCAACAAAAATACGGTCTATACGCCCGGGAGAGGTCGGAGCTATATTATTTTTCGCTTCCGCTTCAACAGTGGCAGTATATTCCTCTATCTGATCTACATCGCGGGAAGTTACGGAAGCAAGCCGGACTACCGGTTTGTCCTCCATAGCGGTATCAGCAGCTTCCTTACTCTCCGTTCCACCTGAACATGCCCCCAGCATAGTTACCACCAGCCAAGCTGCGAATTGAAAATATTTTCTCATACTGTTATCTTTATGTTAATGTGTTATTGTTCCGTTACTTCATCAATGCCTAAGACTAAATCCAAATCAGCTTTAGCTACCAGATAGTCATAGATGGACTGGTTATAAGTCAGTTGGGCCTCTGTTAAAGCCACTTCCGAACTATTCAATTCCAAGATAGTTCCTTTTCCAACTTCATATCTTTTTTCGGCAATAGTACGCCCTTTCTCCGCCTGAAAGACAGCTTCTTTATTACTTACCACCTGTTCCGTACTAGCGGCCATATTATCCAAATAACCGGTAGCTTGCATAGTGAGTTGCCGCTCTGTATTGATACGGTTCTCTTCCAGTTGTTTCATCTGGATACGGGTCTGTTTCAATTGAGTAAAATTACTTCCTTTGAACAAAGGAATGCTTAGATTCAGGCCGATAGTAGAATAGGGCCTCCAATCGTATTCCTTGAACTTGAAATTATCATTCATTGAAGTATACATATATTGGAAACTGGCAGAAAGGGTCGGCATAAAGTTGGTATACTGCAACTTCAGCGTCTGCTTTAATTGCAATGCATTCAGTTCCAATTGCTTCAACGTACTGTTATTTGTCAAATTGTCTGGACGAGGCATTGCCTGACGAGTAAACATAGACATTTCATAATCCTTCAGATTGCCTTCAACCGCTACCTTTACATCAGACTCCATTCCCATCAAGACCTTCAACTGCAAATTTGCCAAATTCACTCCGTTACGGGCAGACACCACGGTAGGTTTCAAGCTGCGCATCTGCACATCCGCACTAATCTTATCATATTCACTGACAGTCCCCTGTTCATATTTAGCTTTCACCACATTATAATTATCTTCACTCTGCTTATAACTTTTAAGCAGCACTTCATAACTGTCCTGTGCCAAAAGCAACTGAAAAAATGCCTTGGTCACTTGATTTACCATATCCAGACGTGAAGCACGTGATTTCTCTACCGCCAGGTTCACATCTGTACTTGTCAAACTGATACTTTTGTAAAGAGCCGGAGCAAAGACAGGCAGACTGACAGACAGACCACCACTATAAGTATTATCTGTACCGACTTCAATCACCTCTCCCATCATGGCGAATGACTGCTTTTTTATGGCTCGTGAATAACTGCCCACCAAAC
>OIAK01000882.1_pt1 | contig 11598 bp, 9 predicted proteins | sample 1580741 | NCBI WGS metagenome assembly OIAK01 (sample SAMEA3882521, study PRJEB24775) | human gut metagenome | biome: human-associated habitat; feature: intestine environment; material: feces | place: Netherlands | collected 2009/2010
CATTGGCGCCGAAGATACTTGGCTGGAAGCGGCCCGGGAAAATAGGTTGATGCCGGCACTTAGGATGAACCACCCAATAGGGTGGTTTTTCCATATATATTAAAATGAATCGCAAGGGGGAAAGCAGCATGAGCCGGAGCCACCATATGTTCCTGTTGGAGGGCGCTTATTTCGTCAGCTTTTGTTCGCTGTACGCCTATACAGTCACCATCCTGCTGGATTATGGCTACACCGAGGTACAATGTGGTTACATCACTATGCTGCAGTACCTGGTTATGATGATCGCCGGCCCTATTTACGGCCGGTTGATTGACCGTTCGATTTCCCCCAAATGGTTGTTCATTATATTGGTAGCGGGTGGGATGATCGTCACACCGCTGCTGCCCTTCTGTTTTGGCCGCGGCTTTCTTTGGACGATGCTCTCCTTCAGCCTGATCTCGGCGCTGGATTACTGTGCTTCCAGTGTTTTTGATACCTGGACCAACCAGATGACCTTGCGGGATAGCACCATTGATTACGGCAATATCCGCAGCGCTGGTTCTATCTTTTATGCCACCACGGCTTTAATTTCCGGCTACCTTATTGCCCCTTTGGGGATCAATTTCCTCTTTTGGCTGCACATGGGGGCGCTGGGCCTTTCCATTCTGCTGGCCCTCCCACTGTCTGATCCCAATAAACTTCCCCTTCTCCATCCGGAAAGTGACCCGGAAACCAGTGCTGATCTGCAAAAGGAGTCCCTGTGGGCCAGCTTTAGGAAGCTGTTGGGCTGCCGCCCCTATGTGGTTTTTCTCATCTGCGGCACGCTGTACTACTTTTCCACCCGTTCGGTCAATGGCTTTATGCAGGTCATCATCAATTACATCGGCGGCGATGCCTCCACCTACGGCCTTTCGGTGTTCCTCTACTGTGTGGGTGAGTTCCTCCTGATGCGCTTGGCCAGCCGCCTGCTGCAAAAGGGCCTGCCGCTGCCGGTACTGTTTATCGTTTCCCTCGCTGCGCTGGGCGCACGCATCCTGCTGCTGGGGGTGCTGCGCAGTATGGCCGGGGTCATGGCCACGCAGATTCTCATGTCCATCGGCTTTGCCGGCTTTCTCCGCTTTAATATCGATTATGTCGCCTCACTATTCCCGCGGCAGTATGCCGGGCGGGCTATCCTCATCAGCGTGGCGGTTACGCAGGGCATCGGCAGTATCGTGGGCAACCTGGTCGGCGGCTATCTGTTGGCCAATGTCGGCGTGCCAGTGTATTGCTTCATCTGCGGCGGTGCCATGCTGCTGGCACTGGTCATTTTCATTATGGGTAAGCCCTTTGCAGTGACAGAGCAAGCTTGAGACATTTCCCACAAAAATTCGACACGAAATTTATATAACATTTTTGAGCAATGGCACTTGTTTCACCCCCCCCTGTTTGGTAAAATATAGTTAAGATATAGTTAAGATAGAAGCAGTGATTGACCAAACAGGAGGAACTAACATGAACTGGCTTTCTAAAGCAAACGCAGCCATGAACCGCATTCCTGCCCTTGCGTGGATCGTAGTGATCATCGTGGTGCTGGCACTGATGCTTTCCCTCAACCACCAGCAGGCAGAAAAGCTGCCCCTGGAGCATGTAGCGGGGTTGTACCAATCCGATATGGCGGCGAGTGCTGACATCTCTTACATTGCGCAGATGTACACCGATGGTCGCTACGAGATCACGCGGACGGAGGATACCGGCGACGGCGGTTCCAAAGATACTGTCATCTCTACCGGCACCTATGAGGCAATGGAGTTCGGTTACCGGATGGAAGATGGCACGACCGGCGAGTGGCAGGCCATTACCCTCGATCACACCGGCTTCTATTGGCGAGATGCCGCGCTGGACCGCCTGACGCATTTCCACCAATTTGCCGTTTACGGTGTAAAATTCTGATATTTCGATACATAAATAATCCCCCTGCGTTTCGGCAGGGGGATCGCTTTGTTTATAAGAAAAATCAGAATTCCAGCTTCTTTTCAATGTAGCTGCGCAGCTCGCTGATCGGGATGCGAACCTGCTCCATGGTGTCGCGGTCACGCACGGTCACGCAGTGATCGGCCGGGGTGTTCTCATCGCCCACGGTCTCAAAGTCTACGGTGATGCACAGGGGAGTACCGATCTCATCCTCACGGCGGTAGCGCTTGCCGATGGAGCCGGCGTCATCGTAATCCACCATAAAGTACTTGGAAAGCTCCTGCTGGATCTCACGGCCCTTATCGGCCAGCTTCTTGGAAAGGGGCAGTACAGCGGCCTTATAGGGGGCCAGCGCCGGGTGCAGACGCAGTACGGTGCGGATATCATCATTGCCGTTCTTATCCTGGCCCAATACTTCCTCATCGTAGGCATCGCACAGGAAGGCCAGGAAGCTGCGCTCCACGCCGAGGGACGGCTCGATGACATAGGGAATGTAGTGCTCGTTCTTTTCCTGGTCGAAGTAGGTGAGATCCTTGCCGCTGGTGTTCTGGTGCTGGGTCAGGTCGTAGTCGGTGCGGTCGGCTACGCCCCACAGCTCGCCCCAGCCAAAGGGGAACATGAACTCAAAGTCAGTGGTCGCCTTGGAGTAGAAGCACAGCTCCTCGGGATCGTGGTCGCGCAGGCGCAGGTTCTCATCCTTCATGCCTAGAGAGAGCAGCCACTGATGGCAGAAGTTGCGCCAGTACTGGAACCATTCCAGGTCGGTATTGGGCTGGCAGAAGAACTCCAGCTCCATCTGCTCAAACTCACGCACACGGAAGATGAAGTTGCCGGGGGTGATCTCATTGCGGAAGCTCTTGCCGATCTGACCAATGCCGAAGGGCAGCTTGCGGCGGGTCGTGCGCTGGACATTCACAAAGTTGACAAAGATGCCCTGTGCGGTTTCCGGACGCAGATAAACGGTGTTCTTGGCATCCTCGGTAACGCCCTGGAAGGTCTTGAACATCAGGTTGAATTGGCGGATATCGGTAAAGTTGTGCTTGCCGCAGGTGGGGCAGGGGATATTGTGCTCCTCCACAAAATCCTTCATCTCCGCCTGGGTAAAGGCATCGATGGGGCGGGGCAGCTCAAAGCCGTTCTGGGCACACCAGTCCTCGATGACCTTATCGGCACGGAAGCGCTCGTGGCATTCGCGGCAGTCCATCAGAGGGTCGGAAAAGCCGGAAAGATGGCCGGAGGCCACCCAGGTCTGGGGGTTCATCAGGATGGCGGCATCCTGGCCGACATTATAGGGGTTCTCCTGGATGAATTTCTTCCACCAGGCGCGCTTGATGTTGTTCTTCAGCTCCACGCCCAGGGGGCCGTAATCCCAGGTGTTGGCCAGTCCGCCGTAAATCTCGCTGCCGGCGTAAACAAACCCGCGGTTCTTACACAGGTTTACCAGGGTATCCATCGATTTTTCGGTATTTTTCATGTTTATACTTTCCTCCTCGGCATAGAACCATAATATAATATTTTACTTCCATAGGGGAAATAAGTCAAGTAAACCCGGCAAAAAAGAGTAACACCTCCCCGCGGTGAAACAGGGAGGCGTAAAAGAACAAATGTTTCACGTGAAACATTTTTACCGGTTCTTTTCCGGGTGCAGGTGGGTTTGCTGCTCCTTCAGCTCCCGGTAAAACACATCCAAAATACCAACATAGCCGGGCTTCCAGGGCTTATTGCGGCCGCAGTAGTGGATAATGACGGTGTTTTGCCGCACCCACTCCAGACTGTGGTGAGGGTGCAGGGGATTGGCATTGTAAAAAGCCAGGATGCGGTCGCTGAGATTATACCGCTGACTATCGAGGAGCTTGACCCGGCTGCCATACAGCGCGGTAAGGATATCCTGATCCGGCAACAGCAGGGCGTCAAAGTGCTCCAGCGCATACTGCCGGATCGCCCCGAGGTCGATCTCCCGGCGCAGGCCGTCCAGCTCCATCAGGATCACACCGGTATTGATATAGGGGACCGGTTTTTCCAGCCCCAGGCGGTGGCTGTTGGCGCGGGTCAGGAGCTCCCGGGTGTGGGTGCAGGCCATAAATAGGTTCCCCTCAAAATCGCTGCGGTACAGCGGTCCTAGTGGGTTGATGACCACAATATCGGCATCCAGGTACAGGATACGGTCCAGTTCCGGGGGAAGCAGCAGGGGCGCGGCCAGCCGGTAGTAGATTTCCTGCGGATAACGGTCGGTTTCCGGGAAGTCCTCGAATAGTTCCCGCGGAACCGAGATAAAGTGCAGGGCAACAGCGGCCGGCACCTGCCGGCAAAGCTGCTGCTGCGTTTCTTCCGCTAAATCGGAGGAGAGGAGGTATACATCATAGTGTTTTTCGCCCCCATGCAGTACTATGGAATCCAGACAATCCAGCAGCGGGCCGGTGTAGCCGCCATTGATGCAAAACAGTAAATTCATGCGGTACCTCTTTGCGGGATCATTCATTCAGGATCTTCATGAATTCCTCGCCGGTGATTGTTTCCTTTTCGTACAGGTACTTGGCCAGCTCGTCCAGCTTCTCCCGCTTTTCGTTCAGGATGCCGGTGGCCTTTTCATGCTGCTTCTTTACGATGGAAATGACCAGCCGGTCGATCTCCGCCTGGGTGCCGGCGGAGCAGGCCAGGGAGGTATCCCCGCCAAGGTACTGGTTGTTCACCGTTTCCAGTGCTACCATATCAAATTCATCGCTCATGCCGTACTGAGTGAGCATGGCACGGGCCAGGCGGGTAGCCTGCTCAATATCATTGGAGGCGCCGGTGGTGATGGAACCAAACTTGACTTCCTCCGCGGCGCGGCCGCCGGTGAGGGTAGCGATCTTATTTTCGATCTCCTCTTTGTTCATTAGATAGTGGTTGCCCTCATCCACCTGCATGGTGTAGCCCAAAGCGCCGGAGGTGCGGGGGATAATGGTGATCTTTTGCACCGGGGCAGAGTGGCTTTGGCAGGCAGCCACCAGGGCGTGGCCAATCTCGTGGTAGGAGACGATCCACTTTTCGTGGTCGGTAAGGATGGCATTCTTCTTCTGATAGCCGGCAATGACGACCTCGATGCTCTCCTCCAGGTCGGACTGGGTGACCTTAGTGCGGCCATCCCGTACAGCGCGCAGGGCAGATTCATTGACGATATTGGCCAGTTCAGCGCCGGAAGCGCCGGAGGCCATGCGGGCGACCGCCAGAAAATCTATATTATCCTCGTGCTCCACCTTTTTGGCGTGGACCTTGAGGATGGCTTCGCGGCCCTGTAAATCGGGCAGCTCCACCGGTACCCGGCGGTCAAAGCGGCCGGGACGGGTCAGCGCGGGATCAAGGGATTCGGGACGGTTGGTAGCCGCCAAAATGATGACGCTATTATTGCCCTCGAAGCCATCCATTTCGGTCAAAAGCTGGTTGAGGGTCTGCTCCCGTTCATCATTGCCGCCGTACTGGCCGCCGCTGCGCTTTTGGCCGATGGCGTCGATTTCATCAATAAAAACAATACAGGGGGCTTTTTCCTTTGCCTGGTCGAACAGATTGCGCACCTTGGAAGCACCCATGCCCACAAACATCTCCACGAATTCCGAGCCGGAAATGGAGAAGAAGGGCACATTTGCTTCGCCCGCAACTGCCTTTGCCAGCATGGTCTTGCCGGTTCCGGGAGGGCCCACCAGCAGGATCCCTTTGGGCATGGAAGCACCGATGGCCTTATATTTACTGGGGTCATGCAGGTAATTGACGATTTCTTGAAGATTGTCCTTGGCTTCGTCCTCACCTGCCACATCGGCAAAGCGGATCCCTCCGTCGGTGGAGGGGACATAGACCTTGGCGCTGCTGTTGCCCAGGCCAAACATCATGGAATTGGGACCGCCGCCCATCTTTTCGCTCATTTTTTTATAGAGCAGCTGGCCAATGACAACAAAGATGACGACTGGCAGGATCCAGGTGAGGAAGAAGGTCATCAGCGGGGAGGCTTCCTCCACGATCTCGGTGGCGAACTGGGCGCCGGAGGCATACAGACGCTCGGTGAGGTTCGGGTCGTCCATCACGCCGGTCTTGTAGACATTCTGGCCGTCTTTATCTGTGAAAAGGATCTGGTTGCTTTCGATCTCCACCTTGCCGATCTCGCCCTTTTCGGTCATGGACATAAAGGTGCCGTAGTCCACTTCCTTGATCTGCTGCCTGGCGATAAGCGGCACGATAAAGGAATTGAACACCATAAGAGCCAGCAGGACGATGCAGTAATAGTAAATAAGCGGTTTCTTTGGGGATTTGACTTCTTTCATGGGCAGTTCCTCCGTTTGGATAGCTTGGTGTTTATTGATACAAACACTTACTCAATTCTATTTTAGTGCGGGAGAAGGGGAAAAGTCAATGCACAGATAGGGGAATTTGTGGCAGAGATGGGCGGGCGGCGGGGAAATGGGGTATGATGCCGGGGATGACCATGGGCAGAGCAAAGAGGGGCCACAGAAGCATGACGATGAGGGTGCCGATGGTGGTGAAGAGAAAGCTGTAAGCGGCAGCATTGGGAGCGACGGTAAACAGAATCGGGCAGTCAAGCGCCGGATGGACGCAAGGCGTGCTCTACTGTTTGCTTAATATCGCAAAAGACCGCCCCGAAAGGCGGTCTTTCCTGTATGGTCGGAGTGAGGTGATTCGAACACCCGGCATCTTGCTCCCAAACCTATGTCTGAACTTTCAGCGAGGGGTCTTGCGCCCTCTTTGGCACTTTCCGGCACTCCTGCGGTTCCTCTTTGGAACTCTATTGGCCTGTTTATTTCAGGCACCGCTTTCGGCTTTTGGGATTTGTGTGGGATGGAATTCTGTATATTAAAAGTGCTTCCGACCGGGTTTACCTCCAACAGCGGGTGCTTTTTGCCGCAGAGAGCAGCTCAGAAACTGCGCCGCATAAACAAAGAAATAAGCGCGATGACAAAGAAACAGCAGGCTGACTTGGATGATAGCCAGCCTGCTGAGCGAAGATGTTTATTCGATGTTTTGTCTTTCAGCAGCAATGCGTGTTCTTTTACCAGAGAATGCAATGCCGATTTTTATAATTGACGTAACATTCATTGCCTGCAAATCAACGCTGTATGCATGGTCGTTAATCTGTTGCAAGGCAACATTGGCAAGGTCTTCAAGCTGTGTTTCAGAGCGGTCTTTCCCGGCCTTTAATTCAATCAGAATACCAGGCAGCCGCTTATTCAAAGGAAGCATCTGAATATCAAATCGTCCATCACCAGCTTCGCGATTGGAGGTAATGCGATAGCTGTTGTCCATCACAGCGCACATACCCAATATCAGACCATGGTAAAATGTTTCGTTGGCAGCATCGTGGAAACTTATTGTTTGGAGCAGAAACTTCTCCAAGGTTTTTTGCAGTGAGTCGCTATCTACCTTGTAGATAGCTTCCTGAATAGCAACAGCAACGGAACGAGGAATAATATTCTCAAGCTGAGAGAGGATCTCCTTGCTGTAGACGAAAGAAATCTCTTTGTTGGGCAGAGCCACTTCGCACATATAATCCTCGCCGTAAGACTGGTCGCAGCTCACAGCCTTCAAATAACCTGCCACCAGCAGGAAGCTGTATACAGAGGACGGATCATTCTGGATCTGCGGATAAATGACGCCAGTGTCGATGTGTGTAACGAAGGATTCGCCCTTCATCAACAGCTCCAGACGCTCCATAATATCCGGCGTTGCAGAAGCCAGCACCTCACGGATGATGTCATTGCTTCCGGTGGACTGCCAGAATGCTTTGGGACGGCAGTTATTATTGAAGTATCCAATGACAGACCAGGGATTAAAAATCTCGGTATTGCCGAAAAGGTAACCATCATACCACTCGCAAAGCTCCTGATATTTATCAGAAGCATGATAGTAGTCCGCCATCTCATGTACTTCGCTTGAAGTGAAGCCGAAATATTCACTGTAGCGCTCGTCTAAAATCGAGTTGATCTTCAGGTTGTTCAGGCCACTGAAGATACTTTCCTTGGCAACACGCAGGATGCCGGTCAAGAAACCATAGCTCAGATGCGGATTGTCTTTCAGGCCGCCGGAGAACAGGTTTCGCATGAATCCGATAATCGTGTCGTAGAAACCGCTCACATGGCCCTGCTGAATGGGAGTATCATATTCGTCAATGATGACGATGGGTGCGACATTGTGGTGCTTATGGAGGAGCAGCGTCAGTGTCCGCAGGGACATTTGATATTCCACTTCATCAGCAGCTTCTGTTGCAAGAAGGGAATACTCCTCTTTTTCGTAATCACTAAGCGCAGAGCTGGATGCCAACTCGTCGTGACGGCGGAATTCCTGCGCGATCAGCTTTTGGAGCGTCTGATAGGTTTCTTCCCAAGAGGTGTATTTGACATCCTTGAAGGACAGGAAGATCACAGGGTACTTTCTATGGTGGGCAAGATAGGATTCTCCGCAGGACCAGATTTTCTTATCTCTGAAGTAAACGGAAGTGTCCTCGGTCGTCTTTTCGAAGAAAGTGCGGAGCATATCCATGTTCAACGTTTTGCCAAAGCGTCTGGGGCGGGTAAAAAGGGATACTTTGGGGCGCTCGTCCAGAAACTCCTTGATCATCAGGGTCTTGTCCACATAGTAGTAGTTCTTGCAGGCATCCCGGTAATCAGATACGCCAATGGGCAACGGCTTGCGCGCAGATGATATCGTGGGCTTTACTTCACTTCGGTGACCACGCTTATCCACCGGCTTTTGAGTGCTGTCCGGGATAAACCACCGCCTGCCCTCCTTATACGCGCCGGAAATGCGTCCGGCTTTGCAAAGCGCATTGACCCGCCGTTCGGTAATCCCCCAAGCGGCAGCCGCTTCTTTGATCGTCATATAGGAACACCTCCATTGCAGTTCGTTAAGAATATTATAACCGCTGCTCCGAATAAAATCAACTATATTATTCCGAATAATACAAGCGTTATTCGGAACAGTTTTTGTCTGCAAATATTCCGTTCTTTTCAGTAGCTATTTCCTGCTTTCTGTGATATTGTTCGTTTGCCAAAAGGAGGCGACGATATGCAGAAAGAAAATACCCTGACAGTCGGGCAGTGGTGCGGCCAGTGGTTCACCGCCAATCGGCACAAATGGAACGGAAACACCGAGGGCGGGTACCGCAATCTGATTTACAGCCACATCCTCCCCAGCATCGGAAGTACTGTGAGCGAAGCGGTATCGGCTCCGCACACAAAAGCCAGTCTTATCACATACGAGAATAATAAACTTAGAACAAGGTATGCAGAATATTTGAAAGCGAGAGAATTGCCCCCAAGTGGTTCTGATATTTCCATCACAGATACTATTGCAGAAATAACCACTGACGATGAACGAATCGTGCTATACTATATACTTCATGAAAATGTTCGAAAAGTCTCTAAATCTACTATTTCAAGCTGGTTAAACAAATGCGAAATCCGTGGCGTAAATGTCGATAACGCGTTTGATTTGCTGTCATCTTTTGATAACGGGGCTGTTAATAACGATACTCTGGAGTTTGGCATCGACACCTTCCGCAAATACTCTGCAAACGCAGCACAGATACTTCCACCACTTAAAAAATGCGTAGATCAACATATTGAATTAGCCGTCAACATATTCAAAAAAATCTGGTCAGATGACACGCTTGATATTAATATACGGCTGTTTATTGCTTATATCGTGGAAGAGAGAATGCGCGCGTTTGGTGACCGTTGGATGGCAGAAGGAGAAATCGAAAATATAAGGCAGTGGGAGAGCAAAAACACACTCGATTCCACACTTTCGAGAAACTATGGAAGCTGCCTTGAATTTTTTATTCAAAACGAACTTGTGTATGCAAGCAGTTGGACAAGCTATGGAAATCCGCGAGAGTATACTTTATTCCCTTCTCTACAGGAACTTCTTTTTAATTGCCCACATAAGATTATGGAGGAATTGCAAAAAGTCAAAGGTATCTATCATTTGGATTTACCATTTTGAGGTTTAAGAAGCCCAGCACCGCGTCGTTTGACGTGCTGCTGGGCTTCTTACTTAGTTCCATTCCTCAGCTAAGAGGAAGTCGCGGATATTCCGGTGCTTGATACCGTTTCGGCTCATATCGAACTCATCGAGAGAAACAACATACTTCGGGAAGTTGTCACGAATGTTATCATACGCACCAAATTCACGGTTGACCGTTTCTTCCGATGCCAGCAGATAAGTGACCTGAACATACAGCTTTTCGCCGCGCTTGTCGCATACAAAATCAATTTCCTTATCGCCCGTTCTGCCAACGGTCACTTCATAGCCCCGGCGCAGCAGTTCCAGATACACGATATTCTCCAAAATGAGATTGATGTCCCGCATATTGCCACCGAAAACGGCCTCGCGGATACCATGATCGGCAATATAATACTTCTCGTTGGAGGCAAGGATCTGTTTGCCCTGCAAGTCCTCCCGCTTCACCTGATAGAAAAGGTACGCCTCGCAGCAGTATTTGATATAGTTCAGGATCGTTTCCGGGGCAACGGTGTGCTGCTCATTTTTCAGGAACTTCGCAAGCGAGGTCGCGGAAAGGGTCGTTCCCACATTGGAAATCACATAGGCAATGATCCGTTCCAGCAAATCAACATCCCGGATTTTATTCCGCTTCACGATGTCCTTGAGCTGGACAGAGTTGAACAGATCGTGAAGATATTGCTTGGACGGCGCATCCGCATAGCGGAGGTTTGCGAGGTAGGGCATTCCTCCGGCAAGCAGGTACTTTTGGAAACACTGCTGAATGGACGCATCAGGCGCAATCGAACGGTACAGCTCCATGAACTCCCCAAATGAGAACGGATAGATCACAAACTCCACATAGCGTCCACCTAAATAGGTCGCAAGCTCACCGGACAGCAGCTTTGCATTAGAACCGGTAATGTAGATGTCGCAATCCAGCGAAACGCGGAGAGAGTTGACGCACCTCTCCCAGTCCTTAACCTCCTGTATCTCATCGAAAAAGAGATAGACCTTGCCTTCTATTTCTGCGGCTCTTGCGGTGATCTCATCATGCAAAGCCTGCGCGGTTTGCAGGTGGGAATAGCTCATATCTTCAAAATTGATGGAGACAAACTGCGTCGGGCTGACACCAGACTCCGTGAGTTCCTGCTTGATCAGCTCCAACATGACCGACTTCCCGCAGCGGCGGATACCGGTCATGACCTTGACCAGCTCCGTTCCGATGAACGGACGGATACGGCTCATATACAGTTCGCGTTTGATCATAAAACTTCACCCTCCTTCCGTGGCTGACCACAGTATATCACATTTGCGATTGAAACTCAATGGAGAAATTACAAAAATATAAGTTATAACTGATAAAATACAAAATTCGACAAATGATTTCAGATAAGGCTTTGCTATTCAAGCAAAGCCCTGCAAAGGTAAGATTCCACCCTTTATTGGCACACGAAATGCCGTTATCACAAGGCAGAGTGGCAAGATAGGCAGGAAATCCAAGCGACGTACTGGCGATATTTTTCTCCATATTCGCCCCGAAATGCAGCAGAAAATGAAACAACCATCGGCATATCCGTTGGACGGTCATGCCGATGGCTGTGTGTTCCATCAGAGCTTTAATTCGATTTTGGGGGGCGGTAGTAGTGTGTCATTTTCGCATCTGCAATCCGATTTTCCATA
>OIAK01000891.1_pt1 | contig 11484 bp, 9 predicted proteins | sample 1580741 | NCBI WGS metagenome assembly OIAK01 (sample SAMEA3882521, study PRJEB24775) | human gut metagenome | biome: human-associated habitat; feature: intestine environment; material: feces | place: Netherlands | collected 2009/2010
ACCCTCCAACCGCTTTGCAGTGTCAATCTGGGAGCCGGATGTTATCAAAGGGTGCGCCAATTCTTTCACCTGGGAGTTAAGACGGTGCTGGTGGCATCGGGATTGTTTGTGCTGGTAGGGGAACTGTTCCCCAGGGTGATTGTGGGCATCTTTACCGAGCCGACACCACAGGTAGTCAGCATGGCGGTTTATGCAATCCGCATCTACTTCATCGCCTATCTGCCAATGGGAATCAACATCATCACCTCCACCTTCCACCAGTCGTTGGAATCCTTCCGGGAAGCGACACTCATCTCGCTGGCAAGGGGTCTGATATTTTTGGTGCCGGCGCTGTTTTTGCTGGGAGAGGTGTTTGGTGTCAACGGCATCTGGGCAACCGTTCCGGTTTGCGAGGGATTGACCTTGCTGCTGAGCGTCCTGCTGCTGCGCAGGCTGTTTGCCGCCCGATTCCCAGAGGAATCATCATCTGCATTATAAAAAACGAATCAGCCGCACAGAAGACCTCAATGCAGGAGCAGCGGCTTTTACAAAAAGAGGCTTACAATGAAACTGATTTCATGGAACGTCAACGGCATAAGAGCCTGTATGAACAAGGGCTTTATGGACGTTTTCAATGAGCTGAACGCAGATATTTTCTGCCTTCAGGAGACTAAAATGCAGGAGGGTCAGCTCGTTTTGGAGCTTGACGGCTACCGTCAATATTGGAGCTATGCCCTGAAGAAGGGCTATTCGGGTACTGCAATATTCACCAAGGATGAGCCGCTAAGTGTCAGCTACGGTCTCGGAATTGAGGAGCTTGACACCGAGGGCAGACTTATTACGCTCGAATTTGACGATATATATTTCATCACGGAGTACGTTCCGAACGCTCAGGACGGACTGAAAAGAATCGACCACCGTATGAAATGGGAGGACGCTTTCAGAGCTTACGTCTCGGAGCTTCAGAAGAAGAAGCCGGTTGTTTTCTGCGGTGATCTCAACGTTGCCCACAATGAAATCGACCTGAAAAACCCGAAAACGAACAGAGGCAACGCAGGCTTCTCCGACGAAGAGCGAGGAAAATTCGGCGAGCTGCTCGACGCAGGATTTATTGACACCTTCCGTTATTTTTACCCGAACCTTGAGAACGCCTACAGTTGGTGGTCATACCGATTCAAGGCAAGGGAAAAGAACGTCGGCTGGCGTATCGACTATTTCTGCGTTTCAAAGGCTCTTGAACCGAGGCTTGAAAGCGTTAAAATACATTCGGAAATTTACGGCTCGGATCATTGTCCGGTCGAACTTGTTTTAAAATAAGAGGGATTTACAATGACAAAGAAAAACAAAAAAGTTATCATAATTCTTTCGGCCGTGCTTGCCGTCTGCCTTGTTTTTACGGGGCTTACATTCAGCAAGAGCTTCACGGGCAAGCTTTTCGGCGGAATGAAAATCGACGGCGGAGAACCGCTTTCATCTGTTGTAAGCATGGAATACAAGTCCGACTATCCGCTTGTTCAAACTCAGCAGGAAAATGTTTTCTACGAAACTTACCCCGACGGAAAAATCAAATATTTCAAATATTCCGACAAGGAATTTGTTGAGATTACAAATGTAAGAACGAAAAAAATAAGCATAACCTGCAGCTATCAGAAAATCCCGATGACACTCTATTATCTTGAGGATACAGATGTCGGCACTATCGGCTACGGACTTTTTAATTCCAAGCAGGAAAGCGATGTTCAGACCTTTTCCTATGTTTTTGCCCGTCTTATGGACTGCCCGTCCTCTTACAAAGAGTCGGCAAGGACAGATTATATTCTGCTTCTTGACATGGAAGCCGAGGACGCTTACAAGGTTGACAAAACATATTCCGACATATATTCATTTGATATGAATTCGGGAACGGCAACTCTGATCGTTTCCTCAAGAGACAGAACGGTTCAGGAGGACGCAACTCAGAACGAAACGTGGACGGTGTTCACCGACAGCTCTGTAAACAGCATGAGCAAATACGATTGGTTCGCTTCGACGAGATATCACGACACCAACGCAGAGACGGTTCTCTATGACTTCATGTCGGTTGAAAGCTCAAGAAGCGTCAGAAAAGCGGAGTCAACAGAGTTTGTCAACTCCCCGTCATATCAGTTCCGTGAAAAGGACGGCGCGTATTACTGCTTTGCGAACGCCGACGACGGCTTCAAGCTTGTTAAAAACGGCAAAAAGGACGAGCCGCTTAAAAAGTTCAGCGGAAAGTTCTCGGATTATATTGTAAGCGATCATTTCATCTTTGACCCGTCGACAACGGAATTCACCGACATTTACACGGGCGAGACAGTGTCCGGTAAAAAAACGAAATTTGAATCGCTTTCAGGCTTCATTGCTTCGCCGAGCGGCAAAAACTTTGTTGTTTTCTGCGGCAGCGGTAAGCAGGCAATGGTAATCTACAACACAGAAAGCGGCAAAGCGAGCATTATTTCCGACGGCGACATTTTCAACAGTGGAATATGCAATTATTGCTTTATCAGCAACCAAACGGTTCTTGTGTCAAACTTCACCGAGGATGGCGCAGCAATAAACCGTATTGTTAAATTCAACGCAGAATGAGAGGGAAAACAATGTCAAAAAGAGAGGATTATATTTCGTGGGATGAATACTTCATGGGCGTTGCTTTGCTCGCCGCAAAGAGAAGTAAGGATCCCAACACACAGGTCGGTGCCTGCATAGTAAATGAAAACAAAAAAATCATGTCGGTCGGCTATAACGGCTTTCCGCTCGGTTGCAGCGACGACTCCTTCCCGTGGGACAGAACCGCAGATAACGACTACGACACAAAATATCCGTATGTTTGCCACGCAGAGCTTAACGCAATACTCAACAATGCCGGTGCACCGCTGAACGGATGCAGCGTTTACGTTGCTCTTTTCCCGTGCAACGAGTGTGCCAAGGCAATAATTCAGTGCGGAATCAAAAAGGTTTTCTACCTTTCTGACAAGTATAACGGAACGAGCGGCAACCTTGCCTCCAAGCGTATGTTTGACGCCGCAGGAGTGGAATACAAACAATTGACTCTGCCGCACAAAGAAATTACAATCAACTTTGACGAAAGTCTTGTATAATTTGCTTTTTTGTGATATATTTAATAGGTTAATATAAGACTCTTCACGAAAAACTTTGAAATATTGTACTTTGTTGACAACTTTCAGACATTTTTGACGAGCCTTCCTCTCAAAGGGAAGCCTTGATTTGAGATTGCACATTGTACCTCATTCTTCCGTGAAGAAACTAAATATAAATTCAATTTCTGAAAGGAATGAAAATATGGGTCTTCTTAAAAAAATCTTCGGAGATTATTCCGCTAAGGAAGTCAAGCGGGTAGTCCCGATAAAAAATAAGGTTCTTGCCCTTGAAGAGGAGTATGCAAAGCTCACGGACAAAGAGCTTCAGGCAAAGACTCCCGAATTCAAGGAGAGACTTGCAAACGGCGAAACGCTCGACGATATTCTTCCCGAGGCTTTTGCCGCATGCCGTGAGGCTTCATGGCGTGTTCTTGGCATGAAGCATTTCCCGGTTCAGATCATCGGCGGCATTGTTCTTCATCAGGGACGTATTGCCGAAATGAAAACAGGTGAAGGTAAAACTCTTGTTGCTACCCTCCCCGCTTACCTCAACGCTCTTTCGGGTGACGGCGTTCACATTGTTACGGTCAATGATTACCTTGCACGCCGTGACTCAGAGTGGATGGGCAAGCTCTATAAGTTCATGGGTCTCAAGGTAGGTCTTATCGTTCACGGACTTGACAACGATGAGCGTAAGGCAGCTTACGCCGCTGATATAACCTACGGAACGAACAACGAGATGGGATTTGACTATCTTCGTGACAACATGGTTCCGTACAAGGAGAACAAGGTTCAGAGAGGACATAACTTTGCAATCGTCGATGAGGTCGACTCAATCCTCATTGATGAGGCTCGTACTCCGCTTATTATTTCCGGCCGAGGCGACCAGTCAACAGAGCTTTACACCCTTGCAAACAACTTCGTTCACACTCTTACAAAAGCAGTTGTTAAGGAGATCGACTCCAAACAGAACGCCGAGGACGTTGCCGACGGCGACTACATTGTTGACGAAAAGGCAAGAACAGCCTCTCTTACCAAGAGCGGTATTGCTAAGGCTGAAGCTTATTTCAACGTTGAAAACCTCATGGACGCAGAGAACATGACTCTCCTCCATCATATCAATCAAGCCATCAAGGCTGTGGGCGTTATGCGCCGTGACATCGACTACGTTGTTAAGGACAATCAGGTTCTTATCGTTGATGAATTCACAGGCCGTATCATGCTCGGCAGACGATATAACGAGGGTCTCCATCAGGCTATCGAGGCGAAGGAAGGCGTTAAGGTTGAGCACGAGAGTAAAACTCTTGCGACCATCACCTTCCAGAACTACTTCCGTCTGTACGATAAGCTGTCCGGTATGACCGGTACCGCCATGACTGAGGCGGAGGAATTCGGCACCATCTACAACCTGGACATCGTGGAGATCCCCACCAACCGCCCCAACCAGCGTGTGGACCACCACGACGTGGTATACAAGACCGAAGCGGGCAAGTTCCGGGCGGTCATCCAGCAGGTGAAGGAGTGCCATGAAAAGGGCCAGCCCGTTCTGGTGGGCACCGTCAGTGTGGAAAAGAGCGAGACGCTGGCGAAGATGCTGCAAAAACACACCCGCGATTTCAACGTGCTGAACGCAAAGAACCACGAGCGCGAGGCCGAGATCGTGGCGCAGGCCGGTAAGAAGGGTGCCATCACCATCGCCACCAACATGGCAGGCCGTGGTACCGATATCATGCTCGGCGGTAACTCAGAGTTTCTCGCAAAAGCCGCTATGCGTCGCAAGGGCTATTCCGAGGAAATGATCGTTGAGGCAACAGGCTTTGCCGAGACAGACGATGAGGAAATCATCGCCGCAAGAAAAGAATATGCAGAGCTTGAAAGCTCATTTAAAGAATCTATTAAAGAGGAAGCCGAAAAGGTTCGTGAAGCAGGCGGACTTTACATCATCGGCACAGAGCGTCACGATTCACGCCGTATTGACAACCAGTTGAGAGGCCGTTCGGGTCGTCAGGGCGATCCCGGTGAAAGCCGCTTCTATCTCTCGCTTGAGGATGACCTTATGCGTCTCTTCGGCGGCGAAAGACTTCAGGGCGTTATGAACACCCTCGGTGCAGATGAGAATATGCCGATCGATTCCAAGATGGTTTCACGTTCAATCGAATCCGCTCAGAAGAAGAAGGAATCTCAGAACTTTGCAATCCGTAAGAACGTTCTCCAGTATGACGACGTTATGAACCGTCAGAGAGAGCTTATCTACGAGCAGCGTAACCGTGTTCTCGACGGCGAGGATCTCAAAGCTTCGATTCTCAAGATGCTTGACGAATCCGTGACCGAATCAATCGACTTCTACTGTGCATCGGCTCTCCCGAAGCATGAATGGAACATCGCAGGTCTTAAGGAGAAGTACCTCGGCTGGATTACAGAGCCGAACGACTTTGAGGATATTGACGCATTTGACCGTGACGAAGCAAGAGAAATGCTCATTAACAGAGGCCACGAGCGCTATGAAGCCCGTGAAAAGGAGTTCACTCCCGAAATTATGAGAAGCCTTGAGCACATGATTCTTCTCAGAAACGTTGACACCTTCTGGATGGATCACATCGACGCAATGGAAGAGCTTAAGAGAGGTATCAACCTCCGTGCTTACGGTAATCAGGACCCCGTTGTTGCATACAGAATGGAAAGCTACGACATGTTCGACGAGATGAGCAACTCAATTCGTGAGAACACCGTCCGTCAAATGCTCACCGTCCGTATCAGAAGTGAGGAGGACACAAAGCGTGAGCAGGCAGCCAAGGTCACAAGCGAGAGCGGTGCTTCCGACGGAAGCGAAAAGGGCAGAACAGTGCGCAAAAAAGCTACTCCCGGTCCGAACGATCCCTGCCCCTGCGGAAGCGGCAAAAAGTATAAAAAGTGCTGCGGAAATCCCGCAAACCACGGTAAATAAATGTTTAAGGGCGGCTCAATAACCGCCCTTTTATCAGCAAATAATCTTATTGAATAAAGGACTGTTGACAATGAAATATATGACGAAATATATTTCCGCACTTCTTTCTCTCGTTCTCTGCTTTGTTTTTACATACCCTGCCATGATAAAACAGGTTCAGGAGCAGAAACAAATTGACATTCAGGAACAGCTCGACCGAATCGAACAGCTTGAAAAGGATTACAAGAGCGGGAATTACACTAAGGTTGACGAAAATTCATTCTGTGATTTTGACCTCGATAAAGCCTGCGCCGACGGAGTAAAATACAATGAAGTTTCGTTTCTCGGCACTCACAACAGTTATCAGAAAGAATGTGTTCCGGCAAGGCAAAAGCTTTTTAGGGATGCCTCGACCGTAACGTTCGGTCTCGTCAAAGCCGAAAAGGCTAAATTCTCGGCAGACTATCTGACCGATCAGCTCAATCTCGGAGTCAGAAGCGTTGAGCTTGATGTTGAAACGGTTGTAAGTGACGGCAAGACAAGCTTCGTTTGCTCCCATGCACCTGTTCTTGACAGTCCAACCCATTGCTATGATTTTGCGCTCGCGCTGAAAGAAATCAAGCTTTGGTCAGAGGCAAACCCTAATCATCTCCCCGTTACAATCATCATTGAACCGAAAAAGGTTTTCATTCCGGATAAGAATATGCGCTATTTTTCCTGCGCTTATGCCAATGAGCTTGGGGAACAGGCAAAGTTGACTTTCGGCGATACTCTCATAACCCCTGCCGACATGATGGGAAATCATTCATCACTCAAGGAGATGCGTGAGGCCGACGGTTGGATGACACTCAGCGAAACAAGAGGCCACGTTATGATTCTCTTGCATGACACGACCGTGACAGACAAATACATTGCGCAAGACACTTCAATTAAATCCCAGGTCATGTTTCCTATGCTTCGCTATGACAGCCGTGATAAGGACTATGCGTCATTTCTGCTCATCAACAAGCCCAAAGATATTCAAACTCAGGCAGACGAGGTTCTTGAAAAGAATCTTATAATAAGAACGAGATCGGATAATTACGGCTCATATAAGGAAACGGATTCGCAGATTGCCCTAAACAGCGGTGCACAGATCGTTTCGACGGATTATCCTCCGAAAGCCGATTTATCTAAGGCGGAACGAGTTGTAACGTTCAACGGCGGTTACACCGTAAGCATTGTAAAATAAATATATCATTTTAAAAAGGTTGCACGGTTAAATCCGAGCAACCTTTAATTATTATATTGTGCTGTACTTTTTTAAATAATATTTATATCTTTCTTCAAATTCTTCACTGTTATGTTTGAAATTACCAAGCGTCTCATGGAGATTCAGGGTGTGCTCCGCCGTATCAATAACACAGCCTGCTATATTTGAGCAATGGTCGGAGACACGCTCGAAATTCGTCAGTATATCAGACCAGACGAAGCCCATTTCCATGCTGCACTCGCCGTTTCTCATACGAAGAACGTGGCTTGTCCTCATATTTTCCTTCATCTCGTCGATGACCTGCTCCAGCGGTTCAACGTCCTCCGCCTTAGCACGGTCGTTGTTAATAAACGCATCGATTGAAAGGTCAAGTATTTCATTGACCGCCGAGGAAATAATTTCAAAATCCCTTGCTGCTTCCGCTGAAAATGCAAGCTTCTTGTCTCTCATTTCCTCAGCGGATTCAAGCAAATTCACGGCATGGTCGGAGATTCTTTCAAAATCACCGAGCAGCTTCAACAGCATGTTTGCTTCCTCGCTGTCACGATCAGAAAGCCGTTCCGCACCGATTTTGACAAGGTAGGTTGCAAGCGTATCTTCATAGCGGTCACAGCGCTGTTCGTCCGCTCTTATGTTCTCCGCAAGTTCATGAGAGTATGCCTTGATTGCCGTCACGCTGTTTTTGAGAGCCCGCGCCGCTCTACGAGCCATTTCAATTTCCTTCACACTGCATTGCTGAATGGCAAGCGTCGGTGTAAAGAGCAGTCGCTCGTCAAGCTCCGTGCTCTCTTCTTCATCCTTCGAATCCGGAACAAGCTTGCACACAAGCTTTTCCAAAACTCCCGAAAGCGGCAGAAACAGCGCCGTATTCAACACCTTGAAGCCTGTATTTATTATAGCGATTCCGACAAACGTTGCCGGCGAATCTAAAAAAGCAGGTTTCAAAAATGCTTTAATAAGCCAAAATACCGTTACCCAAACAATTGAGCCGATAGCGTTTATCAGCAAATGAACCGTTGCGGCACGCTTTGCCTCTCTCTTTGTTCCGACTCCCGATATCATCGCCGTGACACATGTTCCTATACCGTCACCCATTACAATCGGAATTGCTGCACCGATTGAAACCTGTCCGGTGACGGTCAGCGCCTGCAAAATGCCGACCGAAGCTGAGCTTGACTGAATCAGTGCCGTCAAAAGAGTACCTGCCAGAAGTCCCAAAAGAGGGTTTTTAAACATCACAAAAAGCTGTTGAAACTCGGGAACCTCAGAAAGTCCCGACACGGCAGATGACATTGTTTCCATACCGAACATCAGCACCGAAAATCCGAGCAGAATTGCACCGCTGTCCTTTTTCTTCTTGTCCTTCATGAAAAGGTACATCACAATTCCGACAAGGGCAAGCACCGGTGTAAATGAACTCGGCTTAAGAAGTCTTATCCAAACATTATCGCTGCTGATTCCGCCGAGAGAGAGCACCCAGCCTGTCACAGTTGTGCCGACATTCGCACCCATGATAACATTGATGGCTTGCCTGAGTGTCATAAGCCCCGAATTGACAAAACCGACCACCATGACCGTAGTCGCGGACGAGCTCTGAATGACAGCAGTGACGCCGAGACCGGTCAGGAAGCCGGCTATTTTATTTGATGTAAGCTTTTCAAGCGTGTTTCGCAGGCTGTTACCTGCACGGCGCTCCAGTGCCTGTCCCATAACGTTCATGCCGAACAGGAACAGACACAATCCGCCGATCATGGTTAATGCATTAAAAATATCCATAGTGTTCACCGAAATAAAAGAGTTGCGTTTTAATAATCGCAGTCACTTTATTATTTCCTTTTATTTGATTTCCACACCTATTTTATCGGAAATTGTTCCGCTTTTTCTGTCTTCAATATAGCTTGAGGTCGTAGGAATAACAAAGCTGTATGCAGACGGGATGATTTCAAACGTGCTGTCCGTGACAAGATCACATTCGCCGTCAACATTGACCGAAGCCGCAGTATCACTGTGAACCGTCATCTTTTTTCCTCTGACATATGTAGTCTCCGGCCATTTGTAATGTCTGCCCTTTTTGTAGTTTCCGACCTGAGTGATAAGCCTCGGTAGCTTCATAGCTTTGACGATTGAAAAATCGAGCAGTCCGTCATCGGGAACAGCGTACGGCGCCGCCTGATATCCTCCTCCGTAGAAGCGGCTGTTTCCGCAGAAGGCAAAGACAAAATCATCCGTTATCGGCTCTCCGTCATCAATTGTAATTGTGAAGCGGTTAGATGTTTTTGATTTAAGACAATAGAAAAGTGAAGCCGTGTAAGCCGATTCACCCGTAAGCCATGGAAGTTTTTTGAAATCCGCCTGTTTGGAACAAACCTCGGCGTCAAAGCCCATAGAACACTGATTGACGGCGATTCTGTCGCCGCACTTAATGGCGTCGATTTTTATTGCCGTTCCGTCAATCTGAGCGCCTATATCCATAAACTGCTCTTTTGTTCCGAAGATACGGATAAAATCATTGCCCGAACCGAGAGGAACAGCGGCAAACTCAATGTTATTGTAGCCATAAATCGCATTGACGATATCATATATCGTTCCGTCACCGCCACAAGCATATATTCTTGTTTTCTCGCCGCTCTCACCTATCTTTTTGCAATAGTCGTGCGTATCCTGCGATGACTTGCTGACATAGACCTTATAATCCATATTTCTTTCGGCAGTTGCTTCTTTAATCTTTGGCATAACCGTTTCAAAGGCCTTCCCTTTACCTGCATTCGGATTGATTAAAAAAAGGTGCTTCATTACTAAATACCTCCAAAATCACTTAAAATACATAAACAACTGACATTTTATCATGCCGTTATAGAGCTTCCGGCGCTTATCCGCTTTTCTCCCGAATTCCTTTTCAAACTCCTCGGACGGGCTTATAACATAATACGACCAGCCGTGTTTTTTTATGAATTTCTCGCCCATAATCTTGTAAAGCTTCTGTGCCTTTTCAATATCAAGCAGTCGCTCGCCGTATGGCGGATTGCAGATAACCGTACCCTTTTCGCTCTTAGGTTAAAAGTTGCGAATATCAGCTTTTTCAAATTTTATTTTTCTTTCAACGCCTGCACGTTTGGCATTTATTTTTGCAATTTCAAGAGCTTCCTCATCAATGTCCGAACCGTAAGCAATGAAATCCGTATCGTAATTTACGAGGTCTCTCGCACGGTTGCGCTCGTCCGTCCAAACCTTTTCGCCGATGACATCCCAGCGTTCTGCGGAGAAATATCTGTTCACTCCGGGAGCAATGTTATGAACCATCATTGCGCCCTCGATAAGAATTGTACCGCTTCCGCACATTGGGTCATAAAGCGTATGATAAGGGCGAAGTCTCGCAAGGTCGCACAGTGCGGCGGCAAGCGTTTCCTTGATAGGAGCGGCATTCGCCTGCGGACGGTATCCCCTCTTGTGCAGCCCTGCACCTGTTGTGTCAAGAAGAAGGCTGACCTTGTCCTTCATGATTGAGAACTGAATCTGATGCACAGATCCCGTTTCGTCAAACCAGCTTATGCCATACTTTGACTTCATGCGTTCAACAACCGCCTTTTTGATTATTGACTGACAGTCGCTGACGCTGAAAAGCGTTGAATTAAGAGAATAACCTTTGACCGGAAATGCATCATATGCGCCGATCCATTCCTCCCACGGGAGAGCCTTTGTGCCCTGAAAAAGCTCCTCAAAGCTTCGGGCATAGAATTCACCGACGAGTATCTGAATTCTCTCGGAAAAGCGGGAGCAGATATTCGCCCTTGCAAGCATAGCTTCGTCGCCTGAAAAGAGAACTCTGCCGTTTTCGGACACAACGTCCTCTGCGCCGAGTGTTTTCATTTCATTGGCAATTATTGATTCCAAGCCCAAAAGGCACGGTATTACAAATCTTATTTTCATTATATAACCTCAAGTTTAAAACAATTTAATATTTATATGAATAATCTTTTAGCACATAATTCTACCTGTTTTCACGCAAATACTCTTATATACCTGTACTACGGAAAAGGTGCAAACCTTTTGACGAGGTTTTTTTCGTTAGACAGTTTAAGGTTCTCGAAGGCTATATTCTTATATGCCGAGAGGGCTTTAGGCTGTACTACGGAAAAGATGCAAACCTTTTGACGAGGGATTTTTTCGTTAGACAGTTTAAGGTTCTCGAAGGCTATATTCTTATATGCCGAGAG
>OIAK01000894.1_pt1 | contig 11455 bp, 11 predicted proteins | sample 1580741 | NCBI WGS metagenome assembly OIAK01 (sample SAMEA3882521, study PRJEB24775) | human gut metagenome | biome: human-associated habitat; feature: intestine environment; material: feces | place: Netherlands | collected 2009/2010
CGTCTGGACCGCGCCCTGGTCAATTTCTTCCTGGACCAGCATGTGAAGCACGAGGACTACATCGAAGTCTGTCCTCCCTTCATGGTCAACCGCGCCACCATGACCGGCACGGGCCAGCTGCCCAAGTTCGAGGACGACGCCTACCACGTCTCGGGCGACAACTTCCTGATCCCCACCGCCGAGGTCGTGCTCACCAACCTGCACGCCGGCGAGGTCCTCGACGCCGACACCCTGCCGCGCCGCTACACCGCCTTCACCCCCTGCTTCCGCGAGGAGGCCGGTTCCGCCGGTCGCGACACCCGCGGCATCATCCGTCAGCACGAGTTCGACAAGGTCGAGATGGTCAAGTTCGCTAAGCCGGAGGAGTCCGACGAGGAGCTCGAGAGCATGACCGCCGAGGCCGAGTACCTGCTGCAGCAGCTGGGCCTTCCGTATCGCGTGATTAGCCTGTGCACCGGCGACTTGGGCTTCTCTGCCCGTCAGACCTACGACGTCGAGGTCTGGCTGCCGAGCTACAACGCCTACAAGGAGATCAGCTCCTGCTCCAACTGCGGCGACTTCCAGGCCCGCCGCGCCAACATCAAGTACCGCGACCCCGAGAACTTCAAGGGTTCGCGCTACCTGCACACGCTCAACGGTTCCGGCCTGCCGGCCGGCCGCACCATGGCCGCCATTCTGGAGAACTACCAGAACGCCGACGGCACCATCACGATTCCCGAGGTCCTGCGTCCTTACATGGGTGGTCTCGAGAAGATCGAGCCGGTCGCGTAAGTTGGCTGCATAGGGGATATGCAAGGGCGCTCCTTCGGGGGCGCCCTATTTCGTGCGCAGGTCCATACCATGCCGTGCGGACAGCTCAATAGAAAACACACGAACAACTGTTCTGTATACAGCCATCTACCTGCTATGCTTTTGCTAAATAAGAGCGAGAGAAAGGGGACGCGATGGAGCTGTTTGATGATCGGGTGGTTTTGTTTGAGAGCGACGAGGGCGGGGAGTACCTGCTTGTAACGTGTGAGCCGTCTGGCATGGGCGGCCTGGTGGTTCGGCAGACGAGTGAGGGTCCGTTGACACAATGGTGCTTTGAGGAGTCGCCGCATGTGGTCGAGACCTTTGTGACGCACGAGGGACTTGTGGCGCTGGAGCACTTCTATGGAGTTGGGACTTCCAACCAGGTCGCGCGCATGCTGAGCATCTCGTTTGCCGATTATGATTGTGCCCAGCGGGTGAGATCGCTCCTGAGGGAACTTGATGCTAAGTTCGACGTGATCGAAAAGCCAATCGATCGTACGGGGAACGGCGGTATATGCGGAGCAGCGTGACAAAACTGCGTTCCACAAAAAAGTTTGAGATTGTGCTTGACTCCAATAAGCTAAAGTGGTTTTATATGTCTTGCGCTGCGGCGTTACCTCAGCTGGATAGAGGGTCTGACTACGAATCAGAACGTCATAGGTTCGAATCCTATACGCCGCACCAATTGAAATCGAAAGCCTCCGGCAACGGAGGCTTTTCTTTTACGCCGCCGCTGCATGGATTCGAACCTCGGTCGAGGCGCGAGCGTGAAGCGGACGATTTCCTGTCGACTCGTGTAAGATTCCGAGTAGGTGTCGCGGCCCATCCGCGACCACTCCTTCTCTCAACGACCGATCAGGGTGATACTTCGTGGCAGAGCGTCCGACATACAAGCTCAGGTTTCTCGATCCCAAGAAGCGCTTTCCGGCGATGCCCGAGCAGCCTGCGGGACGCTCATATGGCGTGGTCTGGAAACTCTTTGGCGAGGACCAGCATGAATCTTGTTATGTCGTCGAATTCGTTGGCAAAAGTCATGTGTCGCTTTTGGGCTACGTAAGCGTTTCGGGTGAGGTGTACAAGGTGGACCGCCCCGTTAGCGAGGCTCCGCTGCCCAACGATCCCGACATGGAACTGGTCCTTGACGAGTCGGATTCCAGTATTGGTGAGATTATGGTAAGGGAAGCCAGCGGTGCAATGCGTACGTGCGCGCGAACCGTCGGCTCTCCCGAAGGCCCCATGCGCGAGCAGTCCGATCACGATACATGGAATTCGGCCCGCTCCCTTCCTTACGGCGAGTTCATGGCATCGATGTTCCTGCGCTACGTGATATTTGCCAACTCCGAAAGCGCTGTTGCGAACACGGCGGACGCCGACGGTCTCGATGCGGACATGCAAAACGTTGTCGACAAGATCAAGCTCGTAAAGTTGCCCGAGCCGGTCGAGGTGTTTTTGGGCTTTAACACGGCACCGCTACCTGACGCTATCGAGACGCTGCTCTACCGCGTTGACCATGCCGAGAATCCGAGCGGTATCGAGCGTTATGCCGCCGCCCTTATGAGCGAGGTCGACTTGCCCCGTCTGCGCACCATTGCCGCCAAGTCCGAAATGAGCCTAGCGCGCATCGACCGGTCAAAGCTGTTTTATCTCAATTTTGATCGTAGCCTGCTGGACCAGGACGAGATTGACATGCTGCTTGCCATCGAGTGCCGTCTCAACCGCCTCTCCGGCATCCTCGAGCGCATCGGGGCCGGATTGGCCCCTGCGGCATCCTCGCCGAGCCTTGAGGGCTGCGCGCTCTTTGATGCGTGGCATATCGCCAAGACGACCAACGATGTTCCCCGACTGCTCGATACGGCCTCGAGCGATAACCCGTGGGGCAAACCGGGTACGGTGGCTTGCCAGCCGGGCGGTGAGTGGGATGTGCGTACCCGCTTCGCGCGTATTGTCGAGGCGCTCAACGTGGTCACGCGGCTCGACTATACCTATCGGGCAAACGTTGCCGAGGGGATTATGCTCGTTCGGTTTGGGCACTCTGTCGTGAATGCCATGCCGCAACGTGAATACGACGCTCAAGATGACGCCTGGCGCGAGCTGGAAGAGGACACGCGTGCGATCTGGGCCGCGGAGCACGATGCGCGCGTGGCACTCACGCTTGCGGCAGCGTGTTTTGCCGCGGGCACCTGCATCACGCGCTGCTATGTGCAGATTGCTGCTCCCGACAGTGAGCAGGGCGAGCGCGTTGTCGCAACGTATTTCTTTGGGCGCGCGGCCTATCTGGCCGATTGCGTGCCTGTCGCCAAGGATCTTGAGAGCATGGACATGGACGATATGCCGTGCAAGCGTGTGCTTGAGGCGTATGAGTCAACCGCTCCGGAGACGATTGAGCCTGCGGAGGTTCATGCTCGTCCGCGTGATGACCATCGCACACTGCCGCCGGCGCTGCGCGATCTGCTGCTCGCCGATAAGGCTGACGAGTTGGAGGTCATGGAAGAGGACGATGACCCATACGTGGCCCGTGTTGTTGAATTGCGCGAGCAGGCAAAAGTCGACCGTACAGGTGCTTTTGAAGGCTTTTCCCGTCTTGTCGAGGAGTTGGAGGCTAAGTGCGCCGTCGCCGAGCTTTTGGCGACAGGTCCGGTTCAAACGCAGTTTTGCGATAACCAGCTGGTGCGCATGGTGCTACCGGTGTTGGAAGAAGACCGCTCTGTGCGAATCCTTCGTGCGCCCGATGCGCTGTACTTTGCCCAGCACGAGATCTGCAGCTTTTACGCCGAGCAAGAGGACTTTGAACGAGCGCTGCCCGAGGTGCGCCATCTTTACGATCTGGCGCGCTCGTCCATGCAATCGCACTTTGCGCTCATCAACGTGCTTGCGCGTCTGGAGCGCTTTGACGAGATTATCGAGGTGGCGCGCCACGGCCTACGTATTGCCAGCGATCGTTCTGCAATCGGCTACCTGTTCTATCGCTTGGCGTTTGCCTATTGGAATTGCGATCAGCTCGACCTGGCGCTGGCTTGTTACCGTCTCGTGCCGCGCGGCGAGGAGTCGGGCAGTAGCGCGCTGGAAGAAATGCAGGGCCTTATGAACGAGATGGGCGTTAGCGAGCCTCCGACGTTCGAGGAAGCGGTCGAGACTATCCGCAAGGCTGGACTTGAGTTGCCGCCAGTGTCCGCCGTGACGAATCAGCTGGCAGATGCCGCTGTGCAACTGGTCGACAACGGCTTCTTTTTTCTGGCACGCGGTTGCATCTTCCAAATGTGGCGCACCATGGGCAACGACGAGCTCGGCTCCCTCAACCGCTCGCTGGGGTAGGGGCGAAAACTGCAAGGAGGAAAGGCCGCTAGGCAATTAGAAAATTCCCTCTTGCTCAACTTCGGCTGTTTGGTTACTATAGAACGGCTGTTACGGAGAGCTGACCGAGAGGCCGAAGGTGCTCGCCTGCTAAGCGAGTATGCCCCAAAAGGGCATCTGGGGTTCGAATCCCCAGCTCTCCGCCAGTTTAACTTTAAAGAAGGGTCCCATTGGGGGCCCTTTTTTATTATCGAGAAAGGGCGCTGGGGATTCGAACCCTCAAAAAAAAGGAGGCATCCTTTCGGACACCTCCTTTCAGCGAGTGTATTGTTCTTCGACCTTACACCTCGGGTGCCTTGGCTACGGTCTCGCTCTCGGCTGTGAGCGGGCGGTTGTCGATGCGGCGGCCCAAGCGATCGAGCTTCACAAGGAGCCACTCAATGGGATTCGGCCCTGCCCCTTCCTCGTCGGCAACCAGGTCCATGACGGCGATCTTGGTGCCGTCCTGCTTGAGAGTAACACTGCCCACCTTGTCGCCCACATGCACCGTGCCCGAAAGGTCATCGTAGCTAACCTTTTCGGTCACTTCGCCGGCGAGTGAGAACACCGTTGCCTGCGCGGCGGGGTCGGCGAGCGTGGCGTCGATTGTCTTGTCCGTCCAATCTGTCTGGCTAATGCGTGCCATGAGCGGGTTGCCGTTGGCGGTCTTCTCCTGCGTGTTGGCGATCGCGACCGTGGCCTTGTGGCCGTAGTACCAGTTGGCAAGGGTGGCTGTATCGGTAAAGCGCTGGTCGTTGGTGGTGGAGTTCAAAATAACGGTGTAGATCTCGTCGCCGTCGCGGTTGTAGGCGCTCGTAAAGCAATAGCCCGCGTCGTCGGTGGTGCCGGTCTTGCCGCCAATGTTTCCGTCCTGACCGAGCAAAACGTTGTGCGTGTCCATGGAATGCGAATGGTCTGAGCCATCGGCGCCCGTGACCTCAATCCAAGAATCCTCGCTCGCCACGACCTCGCGGAACGTGTCGTTTTTCATGGCCTCCTGCATCATCAGTGCCACGTCATGTGCTGTCGAGTGCATATCGCCGGCCCACTCGTCAAAATCCAGGCCGTGCGGATTCTCGAAGACCGTACCGGTGCAGCCGAGCTTTTTGGCGCGCTCGTTCATGGCCTTTACAAAGGTGGCCACGGCGTCCTTGGTCTTGGGGTCGATCTTTTTGCCCACGTGCTCGGCAAGCACGACGGCGGCGTCGTTGCCCGAGGGGATCATCAGGCCGCGTAGTGCCTGCTCCACGGTGAGCTCGTCGCCTTCGAGCAGGCCGGCAGTCGAGTTGCCTACGGTGGCGGCAGCGTTGCTCACCGTGACTTTCTCGTCCATCTTGCAGTTTTCGACGGTCAGGATTGCGGTCATGACCTTGGTGATCGAGGCAATCTTGACCTGTTCATCGGCGCCGCGTCCATAGTAGACGGTGCCGTCCTTGCCCATAACAAGGGCATTCGTCGCCTCGATATCGGGCAGGTTTTCTGTCGTGATGCCGCGGACGTCGGCGGTCTTGCCGCAGACGTCGTCGGTCGTGAGCACTTGGGCGCCGGCAACAGCGGGCACGCCGGCAACAAGGGCGATGGCGCAGGCAAAGCCGGCGGCAAGTGCATGAAGGCGGACAGTTATACGGGAGGGATATGAAGTCACGGCTATTCGCTTTCGACGATGGATGCATATTTGTTCAAGTATATCCTGCGAAACAGCGGGCCGTGAATCCTTTACGAAACGGTGGTGTCTGTGGCGCGAAATGCGCGCCAGATGCTATTCAGCTAATCATTCGAATCATCTTCAAGCTTAAGCTCGAAGATATAGTTAACGCTGCTGTCATCGTCGGCTCTATAGGTGACTCCATTGTGGATACAACCAGTATAAAAAGAATCATTAAATATCTTTTTTGCTGCCGTATGGGTGCCGACCGTGGGGTCACAAGCAAGAATGATTGCGCTAGAGAGCTCCTCGAGGGTTTCGTCGCAATTGTATTCATCTGCGTCTACGTAGAGCTTGATATCGCAACCATCGTCGTCGTAGTACAGAGATGCGACATTGTCGCCATATCCGTCGCTAATTTCATAGCAATCGTAATCGCTGTCGTAGTCGCCATAGTCATAGGCGTTGTCCGAAAAGCCGTTTGCGCTGTCGATTACAGACGATATTTCCGGAACATCGGGGTTTGCGCCATACGGTGAAATAGTTGAGCCAACGGAGCCCAGATAACCAATCAGGCACGCGCAGAGGGCGGAGGACAGCATTACGCATGCAGCTTGTTTCGGAAGATCCATCTTTTTAAACTTATCGAGCATTGGGACTGCTCCTTACGAATCGAGCCTCCAGTGGGCTTTCTTGTAAATAATGCTATTGATTCAGAATGCGTTGCTTGTAGCTCTCATATTCCTCGGGAGTGATTGCCCCTGCATCAAGAAGCGTTTTGAGCTCTTTTAGCATGGCAATCGTTTGCTCAACGGGGACTTGCGCAGGACTGTTGCGCGGATGATTTAAAGCCAGAGGGGCGTCTGCAACGGTGATTTCTGCCTGCTCAGACTCGTTTACGACGTTTTTAGATTTAATGGGCTTCTGTATAAAGAGGGCCATGGAGAACAACGTCCAAAGGGAAATGTATTGGAGCAGCGCGCTTACGTTGTATGTTGGATCAGCATTTCCTTGAACAAAAGGGGCCAGCTTGAGTCCCCAGCAGAATCCGGCGATAAGAACGAGTGCGCTAAAACAGAAAGCCGGGGTTAGCTCGGTTTTGTCGCTGAATTTTACGCCGATTAGATATACGGCAATGGTGAGAAGATCAAGTGGCAGGAGATAAAACGGGGAGGATTGCAACAAGATAATGATGTCTGATAGCGCCATGGAGACAAGAGCTGCGTATAAAACAGATTGCTTTCCTATATGCTTCGTGAATAGGTAAACTCCGATGAGAAAAACGGGTAGTGCCGTCATGGCAAAGCGCCAAGCAATTTTGACGAAAACCAATAGGGCTGTTATTGGCAAGAGCACAACTTCAGAAAGATGTTCGATGTCACTCATGCCGGAGAAGAGGTTATTTAAATCGATGGCGTCAATGAACCCATTTTCAAATGATCCATCACTAAAAAGGAAAATGTAATAGAAGGAGAAGAATAGATAACAGACGGTTGCGATTGCTGCTGCTAATGCGAACTTATTATTCTTAAGCAGGTATTTCGTCTTGGTGAGCATTATTAAAACCACCCCTTATGGCCGAGGACATACTGGACTTCAAAGTCGCTATCAGTTTTTGTGAGGTAGATGATTCCCTCGATGAAGGAAATCAGGTTCATGACTAAAGGCCCAATAATTAAAAGCGATCCGAGCAGCGTCCCTAGCAGCATTGCTATACCCTCGTTTTTATAGCCGAGATAGAACTTGTGGATGCCAAGGGCGCCAAGGCATATTGCAAGCAATCCGGCGACTATCTTACTTTTTGGGGACGTTGAATTTGCTGGGGAATTGTTGTTTGCGGTGTTGGAATAAAAGAGTCCCTGCTCGCCACGGGGTTCCTGCCCACCACGGGTGTTGGATGTCTCTAATCTACTTCCATCAAAGTGATGGTCGAGAATTCGACGCTTCTGTTCATCGAACTCTTCTTGGCTAATTGCCCCCATTTCCTGCAGCTCTTTGAGGGATTTTATTTGGTCGAGTATTTCCATCGCATTCCAATCGGTAGGAGCTGAATGGGCAAGAACCCCGTTTAATAAACCAAGAATATCCTAATTTGGGATATCCAGATACGGGATATAGCTTTGACGGCATGAACGTTGACGCTAACAAGGTGTGCGGTCGTTGCCTCGCTCGCATGAGAAAAGAATCTGGTTTGACCCAGGTCGATATTGCGCGCGCCCTTTGCGTGCCGCAATCGTTTGTGTCGAAGGTCGAAACAGGAGAACGGTCTCTTAAGCTATACGAACAATTTGATTATGCGCGTGCATTGGGTATCTCCGCTCTAGCCTTGTCTGAGCGCCTGCAATCAGAGATGGATATGGCGGGTCTCAAGGGATTCGAAAAGAAAAGCGGTAATTAAATATCAAAATCAACTTGATGCATTCACTCAGGTTGAGTTTCGCCGCGCGCATGGCCCGCATTCGTGCTCGAACGGGCGCAAGGGTGCTTAAGGTCGACTTAATCGCCCGCGCTTGTTGTGTGTGGCGGGCGCCGCCTCGGGCATAATGGAGCGCGAGAGGAGCACGCATGAACGAGCGCATACTGGTAGTTGATGACGAGAAGGCCATCGCCGACCTGGTTGGTATCTACCTTACAAAGGAGGGCTTTGACGTCCAGATCGCCTACAGCGGGGCCGATGCGGCCAAGGCAATCCTGGAGCAAGAGTTTGACCTGGCACTGCTCGATGTCATGCTGCCCGATATCGACGGCTTTGAGCTGCTGCGTACCATCCGTGCCAGCCATACCTATCCCGTAATTATGTTGACGGCACGCGATGCCCAGCAGGATAAGATCGAAGGCCTTTCGCTTGGCGCGGACGATTACGTGGTCAAGCCGTTCCGCCCGCTGGAGCTCATCGCGCGCGTTCATGCTCAGTTGCGCCGCTACACCAGCTACGGTAGCCGCGCGCAGGCGACCGAGTCGCCGACCCTCCAGCTCGACGGCCTCGAGATCAACCGTGACGCTCGCTCCGTGACGGTGGACGGTGCGCCGGTGCGCCTCACGCCCATCGAGTATTCCATCTTGCTGTATCTGGCCGAGCAACGCGGCAGCGTAGTGCCCGTGGAGGACCTGTTCCGCGCGGTGTGGAACGAGGATTTTATGCCCGGCTCCAACAATACGGTGATGGTGCACATTCGCCACTTGCGCGAAAAGATTGGCGACGACGCACAAAAGCCGCGCTTTATCAAAAACGTCTGGGGCGTCGGCTACATAATCGAATAACGCTTTTCGCTTGTGAGGATCTTGATATGACAAAAGACGATAGACAAGCGTTCGAGGTGCCCGATCGACTCTTTGAATACGTGAGGTCGGTCGTCGACAACCGCGCGCTTGCAACGGTGCTGCTCTTTTTGCTGAGCCTGCTGCTGATTGGCATTGATAACATCGCTGGAATCTTGGCGGTGCTGCTTGTCGGCTTTTTGCTGATCGATCGATTTGAGATCGTGCGCCGCTGCATGGTGATTGGCGGCGCCGCGTGGGCCATGACGTTGGCGATTGGCGCCATGGCGCTCGGCGGCATCGAAGGGCCGGTGCTGTTCGATGCCGGCTTTGTATTCAACATGCTTGGCTTTGTGCTGGCGCTTGCCGCGTGCGTGCTGTTCTTGTGCGGCCGCGCCCTGTACTACCAGGGCTACGAACAGGGCGAGCAGCATGCCGATTGTGTGCTGGCCGCTCGTATTCAAGATCGCCTGATCGATCACCCCGACACCTGGGACAACATTGACGGCGACTTCTTGGAGGTCGAGGGCGCCCTTAACCGCGTGCGTGACCGTGAGCGCAAGGTGCAGCAAGCTCTGCGTGACGAGTCGCATCGCAAGGACGATTTGGTCACGTACTTGGCACATGACCTACGCACCCCGCTTGCCAGTGTGGTGGGCTATCTTTCGCTGCTGCAAGAGGCTCCTGAGCTGCCGGTTGAGCAACGTGCGCACTTTACGGGCGTGGCTCTCGACAAGGCGCACCGGCTCGATGCACTCATCGAAGAGTTCTTCGATATCACGCGCTTTGACTTCCACGATATCGTGCTCACGCGCGGCTATGTTGATCTGGGGTTGCTGCTGGCTCAGGTGGCTGACGAGTTCTATCCCATCCTCAACGAGCAGCATAAGGAAGCCCAAGTTGATATTCGCGAGGACCTGACGGTGCTCGTGGATGGCGACAAGATGGCTCGCGTGTTCAACAACATCATGAAAAACGCCGTTGCCTATAGCTATGAGGGCTCGACCATCACGATCGAGGCCAGACGCCGGGACGGCGGTGGCGTGCGCGTGCGCTTTATCAATCAGGGCGATCCCATCCCTGAGGCAAAGCTCAAGGTGATCTTTGAGAAGTTCTATCGCCTGGATGCGGCGCGTGCGACCAATCGCGGCGGCGCTGGACTGGGGCTTGCCATCGCCAAGGAGATCGTATGCGCGCACGGCGGTACCGTTGCATGTGAATCGACGCCCGAACACACGATATTCACCATCGAGCTGCCCGCCGCATAGCCAGTGTGCCCTTACAAACACTTGACAATGCGCTCACGTGCATATGAGCCGCGATTCCTACTATCGATACTGCTGAATTGATATCGATGTGGAGGTATGCGGTATGACGGCTGCTGCGGCTGTGGAGCCCACGGAGCTTGAAGAACTCATGAAAGCGCAGGCCGAGGCCGCGCACGAGCGCGAGGTTGGGGATGCGACTCGCCCCACGGCAGAGGATCTTGCCGCCTCGCCGACGCGCATCGATGTCGAGGGCCTCGACCTGTTCTATGGCGACCATCATGCGCTCAAGGACGTGAATATCAAGATCCGCGACAAGCAGATCACCTCGTTCATCGGGCCTTCGGGCTGCGGAAAGTCCACGTTGCTGCGCTGCTTTAACCGCATGAACGACGGCATCAAGGATTGCCGCATCGAGGGCAAGATTGCGCTCGATGGTCAAGATATCCTGGGCGATTACGACATCTGCCGTTTGCGCCAGCGCGTGGGCATGGTGTTCCAGCGCCCCAACCCGTTTCCCATGAGCATCTACGACAACGTCGCCTATGGGCCGCGCGGCATGGGCGTGCGCGATCGCGCTGTGCTGGATGGGCTGGTCGAGGATTCCCTGCGACGCGCCGCCCTGTGGGACGAGGCCAAGGACAAGCTCAAAGAGTCGGGTCTGGGTCTTTCGGGCGGCCAGCAGCAGCGTCTGTGCATCGCCCGCGCACTTGCCGTGCAGCCCGACATTCTGCTGATGGACGAGCCGACCTCGGCACTCGACCCTGTGTCGACGCTGGTGGTGGAGCAGCTGGCCTGCGAGCTCAAAGAGACCTGCACGCTCGTGGTCGTTACGCACAATATGCAGCAGGCGGCGCGTATCTCCGATTCGGTCGCATTCTTTTTGCTGGGTGAGCTGGTGGAGCACGCGCCCACCGCGCAACTCTTCAAGAATCCGACCGATCCGCGCACGGCGGATTATTTGACGGGGCGTTTTGGCTGATACCATCTAGTAAAGGTACCTTTAGGGTTAAGATGCGGTCATGCCGGCCGCAAAGGGGTTCAACATGATCTATTACGTCGAGGACGATGACAACATCAGGGCTGCTCTCAATGTCTTTGCCCAGGGCAAGGCGTTTCCCAAGAAGCCGGCAGTCAAGAAAAAGGCAGTGAAGAAGGTCGCCGT
>OIAK01000896.1_pt1 | contig 11422 bp, 13 predicted proteins | sample 1580741 | NCBI WGS metagenome assembly OIAK01 (sample SAMEA3882521, study PRJEB24775) | human gut metagenome | biome: human-associated habitat; feature: intestine environment; material: feces | place: Netherlands | collected 2009/2010
AATTTGGTTATCGAAGGATTTGAAATTTGTATAAATGCACAAGTTTATCTAGGTGAATTTGTGGATAATAACAAACAGTCAAAGCAATAATCAATAGAGTTCAAACATATGTTGTAGCAAATACGTAATTACTTAAAAGCAAGTATTTAGGTTATAGTAATGACAGAAGTTAAAAGCGAGAAAGAAATTTTCAAGCGTCTCTTGACAAACGAGTGTTCCAATGCTATAATATTAAATAGAAACAACAGTATTCAACATAAAATGACAACTTAATAGTAAGTGCCTCTTACTTACATAAACATATCAGCAAATACTCTTTGAGCTTAAGGCTCGTACATATTTCAGGCACGATTTAAGTAACAACGGGATAGCTATATCCTTTTGTAAAAATCGTGGAACTGAAATGTGTACGGGCTTTTTTGTTTTGGTTACATATTGATATCGGAAATTAATGTACGTCAAAATTTTAAGTGCGATTTACAAAGTAAATTAAAACAAAAAACAAAAGAAACTTGAAAATTGAATAGGAGGCTTGATAAAATGAAAAAGTTCAACTCAAAGTCCTGCGAAGAAATCATGACTACTTTGTACAAACCGATTGAATTCTGCATTGACAATCTGCTTGCACAAGGTCTGTATATCTTAGCAGGAGCGCCGAAGGTCGGTAAATCGTGGCTTGCACTTGATATGTGTTTGTCTATAGCGAAAGGAGAAAAGGTCTTAGGTCAGCAAACCACGCAAGGAACTGCGCTGTATCTGTGTTTGGAAGATAGCTATGTGCGAATACAAAATCGCCTTTACGAAATCACGGACGAGCCTGCGGAGAGATTGCATTTCGTAATTATGTCCGAGTCAATTGGAAATGGTCTTGAAGAACAAATTGAAGACTTCAAAAAAGAACACTCTGATTTAAAAGTTGTATTTATTGATACTCTGCAAATGGTGCGTAACGAATCGGATTTGAGTTACAGCTCGGATTACAAAGAACTATCCGTTCTAAAAAGTCTTGCGGACAAGCTTGAAATTACAATCGTAGTTGTGCATCACACACGAAAGTGTTCTGATAGCGATCCGTTCAATATGATTTCAGGCAGTACAGGCTTAAGTGGCTGTGTAGACGGCAGTATGGTTCTGATTGAAAGTAAACGTGGAAGTCGGAAAGCTAAACTGCATTGCGTGGGTCGTGATATTGAAAATGCAGAAATCAATTTGCAGTTTGACAGTGATTTGAAAAAGTGGATCGTCACCGATGAGCCGTCCGACTGTAAAAGCAAGGATAACATTTTTCTGGCTGCACTGTATGTGTATCTTAAAGAGCATACTGATTTCTGCGGTACAGCTTCGGAGTTGGTAAATGCTCTGAAAAGTGTTTCCGATGAAACGTTTTATCCAAACAGAGTAACAAGAGATCTGGTGCAGAACGGTTACACACTGAAAAAGTACGGAATCGATTTTCAGTATAAACGCACTCGCACAGGCAGACTGATAATTCTTCATTACGACCATGAGCGTGACAGTAGTGACAGTAAAAATTCTACTGTCGTAACTGTCACCGGAGCGCATAAGCAATGCCTTGCAAACCCTTGAAAATGCTTGGTTTACAGTTATGACAGCAGGTGTGACAGTAACTAAAATCGGACAAAGTTACTGTCAACATTTCAAGGTTACTGTCAACGCAATGTAAGCCGATTTGTGGACTTGAATTTTTAGTCGGGTAAGTTTAGCAAAAACATTTCAAAAGCCGACACAAGCGATTTGTGTACCACTGTAGGCGATAGAAACGTTAAAGTAAGATTGTCAGCTGAAAAAGGAGATTTAAGCGATTCGGAAATATGCACAAATCGCCGATATGCAGAAGTTAAAGTAAGCATAACTAATAAATTGCAGGTTAAAGCGACGGAGTCGCACTCACAGCGGACAGCAAAGCTGACCGCAATATTTCGCCGAAATTACGGAGGTTTTCGGCAGTTCGATGGAAGGCGTCTGAATTTGCAAAAGTATGAAACGGAGGTGTCACAGTTAGTAAAAAATCAATAAAAGTGCGGAAATATCGCCATTTGGAGCGTGCGCCAAATGGTGATACCGCAGGAAACGGAGGTTTTATGACAAAGAAAATAGGAATAAGCTTGGACGATGAAACATTGGAACTTTGTGATGAGTATGCAGAGAAAACTTCTCGTTCGCGCTCTGATTTTATCTCAAAAGCTATCAGAGAATACATCTCTTCACTCGAAGTAGGGAAGCAGAAAAACATTATCGCAAAAAATCTTGCAGATGAAATCGTGAAAGGCAGCGAGGCAGGAGTTACTAAAATCTCAAAAGGTCTGTTCAGATATGCTGTTGAGTTGGAAATGGTGATTATGATACTGTCAGAGTTGACCGACATCCCACTAAAAGTTATAGCGGAGTACCGAAAGGAGGCGGTGCGTAACGTTCGCAGGACAAGGGGTAAGGTTAATCTTGACGATCTGATTGCAAGAAACAACCGTGAATTTGCAGAACAGAGGATAGCGGAAAATCATTGCGAGTATGGCGGCGATGATGTGATCGTCAGTACCTATGAAGTTGATGATGACGAATTTTAAAATGGGTGCGTAACGAATAAGCACCAACAAAATTTAAATATAAAAGGACTGAACTGATTTGTTTATACGAAAATTAACAACCAAGACATCTAAATGGAGGGCGATAAAAATATGCCAAAACAAAGAGAAATCCCGAAAATTAATTCCGTCACTGTTATCTACAACGGTGATGAAAAAACATTCAACACATTTATGGAGTCCATAATTTATTACTATTTGAATTCAGATAGTATGCCCAAATGCTCCGACTCCGATTTTATTGATAAGGTAGAACTTGTTGATAAGACGCGTAATCGCTGGACTTTCAGGTCGTCTTGTGGTAGTGTCTGTTGTAACGCAGGCACTACCATAGAGTGCCTGCCAAATCAAAAGGAGGTCGATAAAATGAGAGCATGGTTATACTATCGCCTGTCCAGAGATGAGGATCAGGAGATGAACAGTCTGCAAAATCAACGGCAGATACTTGTTGATTACGCAGAGCAGAATGGTTATGAAATAGTCGGTGAGAGTTTCGATGAAATGTTTCAGGAATGACGTTTGAGCGTAAAGGTTTAGGAGAATTAGAAACGGCAGTAGAGGACAGCAAGGTTGATACGATTTTAGTAAAAAACCTTTCAAGATTAGGTCGTCACCGAACGCAGACTGCATTGTTTATTGACTATCTTCTTGAGAACGGAGTAAACGTAATTTCAGTAACCGAGGGAATTGATTCAGCTAACGAAAACGATGATTTGATCATCGGATTCAAACAAATCGTCAACGACCTTTACGCAAAAGACATCAGCAAAAAGGTGCGTGCAGGAATCCGTCAAAAGCAGAAATCAGGACTTGTAGTTAATCTTGCAATGGGTTATTACAAGGATAGAAACACTAACGGAATTAAAATAGACGAGCAAGGTGCGGATATTGTCCGTGAAGTGTTTGACCTTTATTTAAATGGCTATGGTCTAACTACGATAGCTAAAATGATGAATGCTCGTGGAATCAAATCGCCTGAGTACTTCTCACACCGCCGAGCAGAAGCACAAAGGACTGAGATGTGTAAAAAGTTTTTATGGGTGCAGACTACTGTCAGGAGACTTACCCAAAATGAAATTTATACCAGAACACTTGTCAATCACAAAACGGTTACTAATAAAATACGTAAAACAAAATCCTTTGTTCCCGAAAATGAACGTTACCGACATGAGAACTATTTGCCGCCGATTATTGATAAACAGACATGGGAACAGGCGCAGATTTTACTTGCTTCTCGTCTGAAAACATGTGCGAGAGCTAGTGAGGATAAGATTATCCATCGCTATTCAGGCATGATAAAATGTGCTGAATGCGGTGCAAGTTTAATAGCTAAAAAGCTCATCTGGAACAGCACTCCATATATTTAATATTCTTGTAACAGCTACAACCGATACGGAAAGCAGTACTGCACTCCACACACCGTCAGAGAAAATCAGCTTGACGCTTTGATAGAAGATGAAGTCCGAGGACTTCGTGAAACAATACTTGTTGAAAGCGAACGCTACAACAAGATCGTCAAGGATTGGGTAAAGAAAAAGCCGCTGTACGAACGTCAGATACAGCAGCTCAATGATAAAATTTTATCGCTTAGACAGCAAATTGAAGATTTGATAATTGAACGTATTGGAGATAGAGAACACGCGCAAGTCTACAACAATATGATTACAAAGCGTGAGGAAGAAATATCCGCTCTTGAAAGGCGCATAGCCGACCTGAGGGAATACGATAAAATCTGCAAACAGAGAAAAGAACAGTTAAAAAACACAACACAGATACTTGATGAAATCTTATCCGAGGGTACGATTTCGGATATCAATCTAAGAATGCTGGTCAAGCGGATTTTCATTCATCAAAACAAAGATAAAAGTCTTGACATCAGGTTCGAGATGAACGGAGAGTTCAACGGAACGGTCAGCGTGTTTATTGAACCAGAAAATGAATTAGAGATTGCATAGAATTAAAACGAAATCCGCAGTATCGCCTGCGGATTTTTCGTTGCATATATGAATATATTAACCGGCAGACGCACTATCTATGGTAGTGCGTTTTAGCATAAAATCAATTAAAAAATGTTCTTAGGGCTAGCGCGTCTGCCTACATATTTTTACTGGAGCAAAAGAAAAAGGCTCGATAAAATCGAGCTTTTCGTGGTGCAGGTGAAGGGACTTGAACCCACACGACCTTGCGATCACTAGCACCTGAAGCTAGCGCGTCTGCCTATTCCGCCACACCTGCGTATAAGAATTTGAAACTTTTACTCGGCTCAAATCCAAAAACCGAGGTGGGTGCTTATCACACTAATCCACATTTATGATGAACCGGAAAGCAACCAAGCAAATAAATTCACTGTCGTTACGCTGCCTGAAGCCAGCGCGTCTGCCATTCCGCCACTTCTGCTTATAAGAATATTTAGATTTTTACACGGGAGAATATCCAAACCCGAGGCGGACTTTACTCATCACATAAAATGCTGCTTTCAAGTTGCTCCGCATATATAAAACAGTAAAACTGTTTTTAAACTTTGATTGTCTGTTCTGCCATAATCAGCTTCATAAATCCTTTGTTCTTTGACAAAAGCCTGAAAACAATTACGCCTAAAACAGTTACACACACAAATTCTCCAAATGCCACTTCACCGACTGAAAGCCAAAAAGGAAGTTTCAGTACAAGATTTAACTCCGCTCCCACCAACAATCCATTTGCTATTACAGGGAAAAGTGAACAGATAACCAGTCTTACAGTATTATCTTCTTTTCGGAATAAATAAATCATTATCGCTGAAATAAGCGTAGCAGATGTTCCCACAACTGTATCAATAAGACCAACTGTACTGAATATATTGGCTATAAAACAGCCAATAGTCAACGAGAATATGTAATCTTTATTGAAAAAGCACAAAAGCATAAGTGCTTCCGCAACTCTGAACTGGATAGGTCCATAGGACAAATCAGCTCCGACAATAGTAACTACTACATAAATCGCCGCAACTACACCAATAGTTGCAATTCTGTGTGCATTAAATTTAGACATATAAATATCTCCTTGTTTTTATTAGCGAGTGGTTAAGCTAGGTTACACTCGTATTCAATTTATTTTAAGAGGAGAGAAAATCTCTCCCCTTAAGTTCGTTATTAATTAAGCCTTGCCGATTGAACCGAACAGTTCCATCTTTTCCTTAACTGTAGCCTTGATAGCTTCAAATCCCGGAGCAAGAAGCTTTCTTGGGTCAAAGCCCTTACCCTGAAGGTCCTTACCTTCTTCGATATATTTTCTTGTAGCCTCAGCAAATGAAAGCTGACACTCTGTGTTTACATTAATCTTAGCAACGCCAAGTGAAATTGCTTTCTTGATCATATCAGCAGGAATTCCTGTACCACCGTGAAGAACCAATGGCATATCTCCAACCTTATCCTTTACAGCAGCAAGAGTTTCAAATGAAAGACCTGCCCAGTTTTCAGGATATTTACCATGGATATTACCAATTCCGGCAGCAAGCATTGTTACTCCCAAATCAGCAATAGCCTTACACTCGTCAGGATCAGCACATTCACCTGCGCCGACAACGCCGTCTTCTTCTCCGCCGATTGAACCAACCTCAGCTTCAAGAGAAATTCCCAAAACATCACAAGCGTTTACAAGTGCTGTTGTCTTAGCAATATTTTCTTCGATAGGATAATGTGAACCGTCAAACATGATTGATGAGAAACCTGCATTGATGCAAGCCTTTGCGCCCTCAAATGAACCGTGGTCAAGGTGAAGAGCAACAGGAACAGTAATATTGAGTTCCTCGATCATTCCTTCAACCATACCAACAACAGTCTTATATCCTGTCATATATTTGCCTGCTCCCTCAGAAACACCGAGAATTACAGGTGACTTCAATTCTTCAGCAGTAAGAAGAATTGCTTTTGTCCATTCCAAATTGTTGATGTTGAACTGACCTACGGCATATTTTCCTTCAATAGCTTTAGTCAGCATTTCCTTTGCAGAAACTAACATTTTAACACCCTCCATATTTTTAATTAACAAAAATAAACCTTAATTATTATACTCTTTATTTTGTTAAATTGCAATGGTATTTAATTAATTTAACATTTGCAAAATTATTTTTTCACAATTTATATACATATTTTCCCGCATTAATTTAGCTTTCATACATCTTTATAACTTTAAGTGCAACTTCAATTTTCGTGCATCTTAAATCCATTGCTTGCTTTTCCAGATATCTGTGAGCCTGCTGTTCAGTAAATCCAAGATACTGCATAAGCGCCAGCTTAGCTCTGTTTATTGTTCTTATCTCCTCCAGCTTTTTATGCAGCTTCAAATTTTCTGTCTGAAGTCCTAAAAGACGTTTTCTTGAAGCATTAATAAACTTCATGGTTCTGAAGAATAGGTTACGGCTTAAGGGCTTTGGGATTACCATAACGCCCAAATCCTCCATGCGTTCGCTTACAATATCAGCATTGTCATTTTTGACTATCATTATACAGCTCGCCATCGAGGAATCACAGACAAGCTCAGCAACTTCAAATCCATATTCATCTGAAAGAGGACAGTTTATTATAACAGCGTCATAATTATTCTGTCCTGCAATACGTCTTGCTTCAAGACCCGAAGAAACCATTGACAGACTGCATTCAGGAAAGACCTCCTTGATAAGTGTAACTATAGCGGCGGAGGCTTTTTCATTGCTGGAAACAATCAAAATTCTATCCAAATCAAATCCCCCTCTTAGTAATCTGAAACTCTGTTCGTCTTATTAAAGGGAATAGAAGTATTTATTATAGTCAAAAACCTCTGGATTCTCGGCATTTAATTGCTCTTTCCATGTCCTGCGCTTTTCTTCCAAAAGAAATTCAAGAACTGACTCAGGGATATATTTCTTAAGAAATTCACTTTTTTCAGCCTTATTGATTGCCTCTTCTAAAGTGGACGGAAGCTTTTCAAACTTTTTTAATGCTTTTTCATCAGCCGTTCTCAAGTCAAAATTTGTACTGTCGCAAAGCTTTGCAGAGCATTCCACTCCCTCCATGCAGGCATATATCAATAATCCCAATGCAAAATACGGATTGCATGTGTTATCGGGAGAACGCAGCAAAATTTCGCTGTCCTCGCTGTCCTCCAAAGGTGTCTTAATAAGCTGAGGGTAATTCATATTTGTCCATGAAACATATTTAGGAGCAAGATCTTTTCCGAATCGGGAATATGAATTTGTAGTACCGTTAAAAAACAGTGTCATTTCACTTATGCGATTTAGGATTCCTGCTAACATACTTTTTGCCTCAGGAGATGGATCTCCAAGTTTTTTTCTGAAAATATTCTTACCGTTGTTTATACAGGAAAGATATATATGAAGTCCGCTTCCGCAATTATCGGGCAGCGGCTTAGGCATAAATGTTGCATACATTCCATTTCTGTTTGCCACAGATTTTACAACGTTTTTGAAAGTTATAAGATTATCCGCAGCAGCAAGAGCTCCTGCACTTTGGAAGTCAATTTCGTTTTGTCCAGGACCGCTCTCATGACGTGAGCTTTCCGGAGCGATGTCCATTTTTTCAAGAGTTAGGCATATATCTCGTCTGAGATTCTCTCCCCTGTCAGCAGGAGCTACATCACAATATCCTGCATAATCATGAGGCACGCTTGTAGGCATACCGTTATCGTCAGTTTCAAAAACATAAAATTCACAGGAAGTACCGATCATGAAAATATAATTTTTTGATCTTGCATATTTTACAGCGTCTATAAGAAACTGACGTCCATCACCTTCATATGGTGTACCGTCATGTTTTTTTATGTTGCAGAAAAATCTTACGACTCTGCCCTGCTGAGGACGCCAAGGCAACAACGCAAGCGTGTCGGGGTCAGGGAAAAGCCGCAGTTCGCCTTCAGTAACGTCTACAAAGCCGTCAAGCTTAGATGCATCCAAAGCAAATCCGTTTGAAAAAACTTTGGCTAGGTTGCTTGATATTATAGATACAGTTTTAAGCTGACCGTAAATGTCACAGAACATAAGCTTAACGAATTTAACATCATTTTCCTCAACAAACTGTAAAACTTCTCTCTCGGTATATTTCATAGAATTACCTCCATTATATTAACACTGCACTTTTATTTTACATAACCAAAAAATCAAGAGGAACAGCAAGAAAACTGTTCCTCCCTATTATACAACATTTAGCTTTAAGTGTAAAGCAATTTTTCCACACACCAATGTTTAAATCACATAGTCTGTGCCAAGCTGTTTCTCATATTCTACTAAGTCTTCAAGCGTGATGGAATCCACTACACCGTTAATTGCATCATACAGCTTCTCCCATACCATAAGTGTTGCACACTGTGAACTTCTGTCGCAGGTGTTCACATTACCGTCAAGGCAAGCAACAGGTGCAAGACTTCCTTCGGTAAGTCTTAAAATCATACCAACTGTATAGCTTTTTAAAGGATGCGCCAGCTTATATCCGCCGCCGGCTCCTCTGCTGCTCAGGACAAAACCTGCTCTGCCGAGAATTGAAATTATCTGTTCAAGATATTTTTCTGATATTGACTGTCTTTTTGCAATTTCTTTAATGGGGATATATCCGCCCGTATCATGCATTGCAAGGTCAAGCATTAATCTTAAAGCATATCTTCCCTTGGTTGAAATCTTCAATTCTCTCACCCTTTCTTTTTCAATTATCAATTAAATTTTACACCATTTCAAAAAAACTGTCAAGATTTTTATCACATGTTAGCATAATAGAAAGATCTCACAAATGTCAATAAAATCAATGCCAAATATATTATCATAAACACATTTGTAAAAACGATTCTGTATCTCTGCCCTGAAGTTAAAACACTGGGGGTGTCTTTAGTGATTTTAAGCTCGCTTATTTTTGTAAAAATAACATAAACTCCTGCAAGCATAAAAATAATCATTATTCCGTAATAAATCCACATGGGCAGATCATAAACCTGACTGAAATCAGGATAGCTTGCAAAGAAATTATTCGCTATATGAATAATGATAGTGGGAATAATGGAATTGCATTTTACTGCAATAAGGCCGAAAACAATAGCTCCTGCAAAAGCCGAAACCGCTTGAGGAACATTTCCGTGCATAAGTCCGAAAATAAGAGCGGAAGTAAAAACAGCAAGCCATTTTCCAAAAGGCTTTAAAAGCGTAAGGATTATCCCTCGATAAATAAATTCCTCAACAATAGGGCCAATTATAATTACATATAAAACCTGCACAGTAACAACCAAAGCTCCGGGCTTGGATAAGGACATATCAGATTCAGGAACGGTTATTCCCATTTCTCCCATAAATGCTGTGAAAAATGAAACGATCACCGATACAGCAGAGTTTATGGCCATACAAGCAGGAAACCATACTGCCGCCTGTTTAATATGCTTTTTTTCAGGCTTCAGCATCTGCGAAAAATTAACTTTCATTGCCAGACAAGCTATAAGCACCGTTATTAAAAGACTTAAAACTACGCAGAACAGATTTCCCAGCATAATGAACAGAGATGACGATATAAGCTCTATTTGTCCTTGAAGATAAGCTATCACCTTTGCATAGCTTAGTGTAACGCTGTGATTTTCATAAGCATAGACAATATAATAATACAAAGAAATCATCAAGTTATTGAGCATGCTGTATATTAGAAGAAGCGCTCCGAGCTTTGAAGCATTGATCCAAAGCGCTCTTTTTTCACGCTTTCTTGCCGCAAAAAGGTCATAATCATATTGATTTTGGAAACTGCCGTTATTCATATTATTATAATTATAAAACTGCAATAGATTACCTCCGTGAATTACTACCTCATTGATTCAATGGCTGCGAAAATACGCTGTGCAATATAAGGCTTATTCATTGTATATAAGTGTATGCCGTCAACTCCGTTTGCTATCAGGTCGATTATTTGGTCAATAGCATAAGCGATGCCTGCGTCCTCAAGAGCTTTCGGATTATTCTCAAATCTATTTAAAAGCCTTGACATTTTCCTTGGTATTGACGCTCCGCACATTGTTGCCATTCTAAGCACCTGACTTTTATTTGTGACAGGCATAATTCCTGCTTCAATAGGCACTTTTATTCCTGCAAGGCGAGCCTTTTCACGAAAACTGTAAAAATCCTCGTTGTTAAAGAAAAGCTGTGAAATCAAGTGCTCAGCTCCGCAGTCAACCTTATTTTTTAAATTGAGTATATCTGAAACAGTGTCTTCGCTGTCAGGATGTGTTTCAGGATAGCATGCTCCTGAAATATCAAATTCGCCCTTGCTTTTTATATAAGCAACAAGCTCATCAGCATGGGCAAAATCATTCTTCGGCGGAATGTCCGGATTTATGTCACCACGTAAAGCAAGGATATTGCTGACTCCTGCTTCTTTTAGATTTTCAAGAATAACATCTATGTCTGACTTGGAATTATTTACACAAGTCAAATGTGCAATAGGAAGAATGTTATATTTATTTTTTATTATTGAGCATATATCACAAGTTGAGTTGTCTGCAAGGTTTCCTCCGGCTCCGTATGTAACGCTTATAAAATCAGGTTTTAAATCTTTTAATCCGTCCAGAGTTTCATATATTGTTTCAATTCCTCCTGCATTTTTTTTAGGTGGGAAAACTTCAAGAGAAAAGACAGGTTTTTTAACTTCAAAAAGCTTTGACATTTTCATAGCTTGCATTCCTTTCCAAATTTAATAGCCGTTTTAAGCTATTATAACACATTACTTATGTAAAATGCAAATTATTTTGAAGAGGCTGTTTTTTAATAATAAGTAAACAAAAAATAGATATTTTGTTATAACTATTGCATTTTGTCAAATAAG
>OIAK01000908.1_pt1 | contig 11282 bp, 10 predicted proteins | sample 1580741 | NCBI WGS metagenome assembly OIAK01 (sample SAMEA3882521, study PRJEB24775) | human gut metagenome | biome: human-associated habitat; feature: intestine environment; material: feces | place: Netherlands | collected 2009/2010
ACAGGCGTAGGCGCAGCTTACATCGACTCGCCCGTCTATGGTCTGCCCACAGCCAAGGCCGACGAGTTTATCTCCGACGGACTGGGCGCCAGCTACGAGACCGACATCGACCGGATGATAGTGGTATCGATGGGCACCGGTACGTCGCTCGTGCAGTGTATCGGCGACGACATCCGCCATATCGGAGGTATCGGTGTGGGCGGAGGCACCCTGATGGGACTCTCGCGCATCATGCTCCAGACCGACGACATACACACCATCAACAAGCTGGCAAACGAGGGCGACCTGAAGAATATAGATGTGCAGATAGGCGACATCAGCCCCAACCCACTGCCCGGACTGCCCAAAGACGCGACCGCAAGCCTCTTCGGCAATGCCAAGAGCAACGCCACGCGGGAAGACATCGCGCTGGGCATCATCACCACCGTGCTGCAGACCATCGGTTCGACTACCATACTCTCGTCGCTTGGCAGCGGCATCAAGGAGTATGTGCTCATAGGCAACCTCACGCTGCTGCCTCAGTGCAAGACGGTGTTCCCCTCGATGGAGAAACTGTTTGGCGTGCGGTTCATCATCCCCGAGTACAGCGAGTTCTGCACAGCCATCGGTGCTGCGCTGGTCTACGTGAAGGGAAAGAAAGGCAAGGAGTAAACTTATAAACCATATAATAACAATGAAGAAAAACTTTTTGATTGTCATGTGCCTCATGATGGCCCTCATGGCCTCGGCACAAGACCTGGTAGTGTGCAGCTACAACATCCGCAACGCCAACCGCGGTGATGCCAAGAACGGCAACGGCTGGGAGAAGCGCTCAGTGTATATGTGTCAGCAGATACAGTTTGAAGATGATGAGTATTATTATTATGTTAAGGCAGTTCCTAAGTTCCTTGACAGAAAGAAGCCACAGAACCTTAGAACTGTTACATCATATAATGATGAGGAACTTGATGAGTATCTTACAGAGGATGAGAGCCCTGCAAGAAGACAGGCTCCTTCACAGAACAGACGTCCAAGACCACAGGCAGGTCAGGAGCAGAACAGACAGCCTGCAAGAAATTCTGTAAATGCAGGAAGACAGCCACAGAACAGAGGGGCAGCCGGCAGACCACAGAATGGAAGGCCATCAGCAGGTGCATCACAGAGTGGAAGGCCATCAGCAGGTGCATCACATAATGCACAGAACAGAAATGCGGCTCCACATAACAGACAGGCGGGACAGAACCAGAATGGAAGACCTGCAGGTAATGTGCCACAGCGTCAGCAGGCACAGAACAGACGCCCGAGACCACAAGCTGACAGTGCATTTGTTGGGCAGACAGACAGCGCATTTTCAAATACAGATACTAAAAAATAAGATTATTAGGATTTAGTACCATCACGCCACCCATTAAAAACTGCATGACAGTTCCTAAGCGGGTGGCGTTTGAGTATTAAGCCTATAGATTGTTGGGGTTGGATATGGAGAATATTTTCGCTTATTTCAGAAGCTATTTTGAAAAATTTTATATAGCAGTGCCCGGCATAAGAGACATTATTGAGATAGCAATATTGAGCCTTGCCATATACAAGGTTATGCAGTGGTTCATGAATAGCAGAGCGTGGACATTACTTAAGGGTGTCGTCATCATTCTGTTGTTCATGGTATTTGCAGCGGTTCTGCGGCTTAATACCATACTGTATATATTGAAGAACGCCTTCAGTGTAGGTATTATTGCCATTATCATATTGTTCCAGCCGGAGTTCAGAAGGGGACTTGAGGAATTAGGTAAGAAGAAGCTGTCCAGTTATCTGAGTATAAGGGATACGGAAAACCCGCACGGACTTACCGACAAGACTATCTATGAGATAGTTAAGACCGCCACGGCTCTTTCCGCTACCAGGACAGGTGCACTTATTGTTATCGAGAATGAGATATCTCTCCAGGATTTTGTTGATACAGGTATCAGTGTTGACGCCATAGTTACCAACCAGCTTCTGGTGAATATATTTGAGCATAATACGCCTCTTCATGATGGTGCCGTCATAATCAGAAATAACAGGGTTGAGGCTGCAACCTGCTATCTTCCCCTCTCGGCAAATAACGACATCAACAAGGAACTTGGCACAAGACACAGAGCAGGTATCGGTGTCAGTGAAATGTCTGACAGCATAACCGTTATTGTATCTGAGGAGACAGGCTCTATTGCAGTGGCTAAGGATGGTCAGATATACAGAAATCTCGATGCCGAAGCTCTGAGAAAGTTCCTGTTTACCCTGCATCGCGAGGAAGGCAAACGTACCAAAGAAGATAGGAAGGTTATAAAGATAAGAAAGCACAAGGGCGGAAAAGGAGGTAGTCACAGATGAAGGACAAACTTTTTTCCAATATAGGGTTGAAGCTGTTAGCTGTGGTCTTCGCCTTTATCGTGTGGGTCATTGTACTTAATCTTGACGACTATGTGGTGTCCAAACAGATATCGGGGATCCCGGTACAGATGCTGAATGAGGATGCCATCACAAGTCAGGGACAGCTTTATTATGTTAAATCCGGTGATACCGTGAATATAATAGTTAAAGGAAGACGATCGGTGATTGCGGAGCTTAATGCCGATGATTTCAAGGCATCTGCAGATCTTTCACAGCTTTCTATCACAAACTCGGTACCTATCAAGGTGGAGGCGGTTAATAAGAATATAGCATCATCAATATCTGTTTCCATGACGGACAGTGTGGTTACAGTGGAGCTTGAGAAGGAGGAGACATCCTCTGTACCTGTAACTGTTAAGGTTGAGGGTGAAGCTGAGTCGGGATATACCGCAGGTGAACCGGTGACAACTCCGAACCTTGTGAATATTACAGGGGCGGTCAGTGTTGTGGACAGTATAGCAACGGCCCAGGTGGTTGTAGATGTAAGCGGAAGCACAAGGGAGGTCAATACAACCGGCAAGCTTGTATTTTATGATACGGACGGACAGGCGGTTGCAGATAGTAAGATTACCTGTGACAATGATACCATTGCGGTGAAGATACCAATCTACAAGACTAAAGCTGTTCCGGTGAGGGTTTCCACTACAGGTACTCCGGGAGAGGGATATCTTATAGGTAGCATTGAATATGGTCCTGAGACGGTTGTGGTGGGTGCACCTAATGATGAACTTGAGGCGTTAGATGAGATAGTTATATCGGATGTAGACATTTCCGGAGCTACAGAGAATTACGAGACGAATATTGATATAACTCCTTACCTGCCGGATAATGTTGTACTGGCAGACAAGAGCAACAACATGATAAACGTAAGAGTACTTGTTGAACATAACATAACCAGAAGCATTTCGCTGAATGCCGGTGATATTACTATCCTTAACAAGAATGAGGACAAGAATTATGAGATTTCCTTCCCTGACGGGAATGTTGTTGAGATAGTAGGTCTTGGAGACGACATAAGCAAGGTTAAGGGCAGTGACCTTAAGATAAAAATAGATGCTGACAGTCTCTCAATGGGCGAGAATACAGTGGAGCTTACCGTTTCGGATGGAGAGAAATATACAGTAAAATCAGTATGTAGGGTACTTATAACTGTAACAGATATACCATAAAATATTTGGAATTGTACATAGAGACCCATCCCGGATGATATTTTCAGGATGGGTCTTGTGCATATAAAAATATGTGTGTTTCATATGGAGGTGTTCAGGACATGGGTATGGAAGAGATAAATAAATTACAGAGTATCGTAGATGAGTCCGACAATATTGTGTTCTTTGGAGGCGCCGGAGTCTCTACAGAAAGCGGAATACCGGATTTCAGAAGTGTAGACGGATTGTACAACCAGAAATATAAATATCCGCCGGAGACTATAATCAGCCACAGCTTTTATCGCAGGAATCCGGAAGAATTCTACAGGTTTTATAAGGATAAAATGCTGTTTCCTGAGGCAAAACCCAACAAGGCACACATGAAGCTTGCGGAGCTTGAGGCGGCAGGAAAGCTCAAGGCTGTAATAACACAGAATATAGATGGGCTTCATCAGATGGCAGGAAGCAGAAGGGTTATTGAGCTTCATGGATCGGTACACAGAAATTATTGTGAACGCTGCCATAAGTTCTATGACCTCCGGTATGTGATCGACGCTCCGGGAGTTCCTAAGTGCTCCTGCGGCGGAACCATAAAGCCTGATGTTGTTCTGTATGAAGAAGGACTTAACAATCAGGATATAGAGGATGCCATACATTATATATCAGAGGCAGATACCCTTATAATAGGGGGGACTTCTCTGGTGGTATATCCGGCGGCAGGCTTAATAAGATATTTCCGTGGCAGACATCTGGTGGTCATAAATATGTCCCCAACACAGTCTGACAGAGAAGCCGATCTGCTTATAACCGATAAGATCGGATCCGTACTGGATCAGATACATGTGTAGACATATATGTAACTTGCAGTGTGATTATCAAAAATGACAATTTATTAAGAATGTTAAATTGTAAGAATGTTAAATTATAAGAATGGAGGAAGGCTATGTATTTTGAAAAGACACAGGGATTTCCAAAGAATTTTCTCTGGGGATCAGCTTCGGCAGCATATCAGGTAGAGGGTGCCTGGGATGTTGACGGTAAGGGACCTTCAAACTGGGATAAGTTCGTAAGGATACCGGGCAAGACTTTTAAGGCCACAACAGGAGATAAGGCAGTTGATCATTATCACAGATATAAGGAAGACGTGAAGCTTATGGCAGAGATGGGTCTTAAGACCTACAGATTTTCCATAGCATGGTCAAGAGTTATTCCTGACGGAAACGGTCCTGTAAACGAAAAGGGACTTCAGTTTTATGATGACCTTGTAAATGAACTTCTCAAGTACGGCATTGAGCCGATGGTAACAGTATACCACTGGGATATGCCACAGGCACTTGAGGATCAGTATCATGGATTTGAGGATCGCAGGATCATAGATGATTTTGTGAACTATGCAACGGTTCTGTTCAAGAAGCTTGGTGACAGGGTTAAGTACTGGATCATCATGAATGAGCAGAATGTGTTCACTACATTTGGCTGGATGAACGGTATGCATCCACCTGGAAAGAAGAATGAGGAGAAGCTGTTCTATCAGGTAAACCACCATGCAAATATAGCGTTTGCCAAGTCGGTGCTTGCCCTTAAGGCATTGTACCCTGACGCAAAGGTCGGCTCAAGCTTCGCTTATACTCCTGGCTATGCATATGACAGACACCCTGAAAATGCCATGGCACTGGAGGACTACAATGATCTGAAGAATTTCTACTGGATGGATATATATGCTCTTGGCAGATATCCAAGAGCTGCTATCAAATATCTTGAGAGTAAGGGCGTTGCACCGGAATTTGCTCCGGGAGACAAGCAGGTGCTTAAGGAGGCTGCCGCTAAGGTGGACTTCATGGGAGTCAACTACTATCAGAGCTGCGTGGTAGAGCACAATCCTATTGATGGTGTAGGCATGAGCATGGAGATGAACACCACAGGAAAGAAGGGGACTGCCAAGGTGTCCGGAGTTCCGGGACTTTACAAGAACCCACAGAATGAGTTCCTTTCAACAACTGATTGGGATTGGACCATTGATCCAATGGGAATAAGAATATGCTGTCGTGAGATCACATCAAGATATGACCTTCCGATAGTGATCTCAGAGAATGGTCTCGGTGCATTTGACAAGCTTGAGGATGGTCAGATCCATGACCCATATCGTATAGAATATCTTAAGAAGCACATAGAGGCACTGAAAGATGCCATTAATGACGGATGCAGAGTTCTGGCATATTGTACATGGTCATATACTGACCTGCTAAGCTGGCTCAACGGATACCAGAAGAGATATGGATTTGTGTATGTGGACAGGGAAGAGGATGAGAACTCAGGAACCTTAAACAGAATAAAGAAGGATTCTTATTTCTGGTATAAGCATGTTATCGAGACAAATGGTGAGGAACTGTAATGAAGATATCTACAAAAGGAGATTATGCCATACAGCTTATGCTGGATCTTGCATGTAATAATACAGGTATCCCGGTAAGTCTTAAGGATATTGCAAGAAGACAGGGAATATCGGAGAAGTATTCTGAGCAGATCATGAATATGCTTGCTAAGGCTGGGCTTATAAAAAGCTTCCGTGGTGCCCAGGGAGGATATCTTCTGGCACTTAAGCCTGAGGCGTGTACCGTGGGAATGGTCTTGAGAGTTACAGAGGGCAACCTTGCACCTACCAGTTCGGCGGTGAATGCTGACCTTGAAAGTATAGAAAAGCCATCATTTCACGTAACCCAGAGGATATGGGGCATGATCGGTGATGCCATCAACAATGTGGTGGATAATATTACACTGGCCACACTGGTTGAATGGCAAAAAGAGAAAATTGATGAATACTATATATGATAGTATTTTGCTCATGAGTTGGAGGCATAAACATGGATAATAATATTAAGACGGTGATCAAGGAGACTTCAAAGAAGCTCAGCGGACTTTACAAGGAGCAGAAGATCTTCGATGTGGATCTTGGACGTAAGCTGCCGAACCGTGACATTGTGATCACTATTATAGATGATCTGAGAAGGATTACATTTCCGGGATTTTTCGGTGCGGAGAACCTGGGATATGTGGAGAAGAAGAATTTCGCAGGACACGAGCTGGCACTGGTATATGACAAGTTATATCACCAGATAAAGACAGCCCTTAACTACGGCAGAGAGCAGGGAGAGTACGAGAAGGTACGACTTGAGGCAGAGGAGAAGACCCTTAAGTTTATTGAAGAGATCCCTAAGGTTCAGTCACTTTTGCTGTTAGACGTAGAGGCAGGCTTTAACGGAGATCCGGCTGCCAAGAGCAAAGAGGAGATAATACTTTCCTATCCGGGACTCTATGCGATATTTGTATATCGTTACGCTCATGTGCTCTATGATATGAACATTCCGTTCATTCCGAGAATGATGTCCGAGTATGCCCATGGTCAGACAGGAATAGATATAAATCCGGGAGCAACCATAGGTTCTTCATTCTTCATAGATCACGGAACCGGTATTGTAGTTGGAGAGACAACCAACATTGGAAATAACGTGAAGATCTACCAGGGCGTTACCCTTGGTGCACTTTCCACAAGAAAGGGACAGGAGCTTGCAGGTGTCAAGCGTCACCCAACCATTGAGGACAACGTGGTAATATATGCAAATACCACAGTCTTAGGTGGCGAGACAGTAATCGGTGAGAATTCAGTAGTTGCAGGTAATACATTTGTCATTAAATCTATCCCTGCAAATACCAAGGCTGCGTCATCCATGCCGGAGCTTAGGATAAAGCAGTAATGGCTGAAATTCAAAGATATGTTATGGTAATGAGATAAAAAATCAAATAGAGTACTTGCAAAAAACAGTATCATATGATACTGTTTTTTGCGTATTGAGGCTGGACGAATATAAGTCACCTGCTTATACCCGGACATGCCGGATAAGTTTATGCTTGGCTGGTTAATTCATGATCATAATTACTTCTTCATATATGGTTGAACAATGATGATAAGAGAATATATGTGTAATGAGTTTAATTGCTTGTAATGGTAGAAATGATAAGAACGATGGGGATGATACATTATGACGGAGAGCGTTTCGGGAGATAACAGAAAAATAAAAAACTCGGCTTCCGCAGAGGAAATCCTGCGGTTGAACCCGTTATTTGCAGAGGTAGATCTGTCAGGTATCGACCTGTTCGTGAAGGAGTTTAAGCGTCGGGATGAGATATCTGAACTGCAGGAGAAAACCTATTGCATAGGAGTCATAGGAAGCGGCGAGGCAGATGTGTACGCCCTGTCCCGGCACGAGGAAGTCTGCACGGGAAGTGTAAATGTGTCAACCCAGCATGAGGGGAATATCTTCGGGATATGCAATGTGTATTGTCCTACACCAATGCCCACAAAGCTAATCTGCAAGGTAAAGTGTCGGGTGGCATTCATGTCAAAGGCAGATTTCAGGAAATTGTTAAGCAGGGATGCGAGATTGCTTGAGCGTTATCTGACCCTGTGTAACAAGAAGATCATGTACCTTGCATACAAGATCGAGCTTATGGGAATGTCAGGCTGCAACAGCAAGCTTGCCTTTTATCTGCTCCACAATGCAGTGGATGGGCGGGTGGCGCTTGAAGTGTCCAAAGAGCAATTCGCAAAGTTTTTAAATGTCAGCAGAGCCAGCCTGTTCAGAACCCTCACGGAGTTCCAGGATAAGAAATTGATCGAGGACAGAGGCGGCGAGATCCTGATACTTGACATGGAAGGACTCAGGCAGTGCGTATATTAGCACCGAAAGAAAAGTGCCTGATGACATATAAAAATATAGCACGCCATTACTTTGTGACTGTGTAGTAAAACATAGCACAATATTACTCAGCGGGCTGTGTAGTAAAACATAGCACAATATCACTTGGTGGTTTGTGCCATGAAACAGAAAGGAGACAGAAATGAAAAAGAAAATATTAGGAGTAGCACTTGCAGTGGCAATGTCAGTTATGGCACTTGCAGGCTGCGGAAGCAAAGAAACTGCAACTACAGAGGCAACATCAGAGGTGACCACAGTTACAGAGGACACCCAGAGCGAGGCGGATACCAATGAGGCTGACACTGTAAGTGAGGAAGTAGCCACAGAGGAAAGCAGCAATGCTGCAGATGATGATGTAACCATCCGTGTTGCTGCATTAAAGGGACCTACAGCCATGGGACTTTCAAAGCTCCTTACAGACTCGGACGCAGGGAATGCCGGCGTGAATATCGAGTACTCAATAAGCACTGCGGCAGATGAGATCACACCTGAGATCATCCAGGGAAATGTGGATGTGGCAGCGATCCCTGCAAATCTTGCCAGCGTTCTCTACAACAAGACAGAGGGACAGGTAACAGTACTTGCCATCAATACCCTTGGAGTTCTCTCCATTGTTGATACCGGCGATTCAGTTCAGTCTGTGGCAGACCTTAAGGGTAAGACAATCTACGCAACCGGACAGGGAGCAACACCGGAATATTCTCTCAGATTTATACTGAAGAATAACGGTATAGATCCTGACAATGATGTTACTATAGAGTGGAAGTCAGAGGCAACAGAGGTGCTCTCAGTTATGACCTCTACAGATGATGAGGTTATAGCAATGCTGCCACAGCCATTTGTCACTGTTGCGGCAACAAAGGTTGACAACTTGAATGTGCCTATCGATTTCAATGAAGAATGGAAGAATCTTACACCGGACGGCGGTATGGTCACAGGTGTGGTTATTGCCAGAACAGAATTTGTAAATGAACATCCGGAGGCAGTTTCGGCATTTATGAACGCTTATGCTGATTCGGTTGACTATGTAAATACAAAAGTTGACGAGGCAGCAACACTTATAGAGCAGCTTGATATTGTTAAGGCACCTATTGCCAAGCAGGCAATTCCAAAGTGCAACATTACATTTATCGAGGGTGAAGAAATGAAGTCGATCCTCTCAAGCTACCTTGGCATATTGAACGAGGCAGAGCCTAAGAGCATAGGCGGAGCTATGCCGGGAGACGATTTCTACTATTCAAGATAGGACATTTTTTGACTGACAGTTGTCCCACATGGGGCTTCCTAGATTGCAAATTTACACTATGATTGGTTGATACAGAATGAATAAAGAAAATGTAAAAAAATCAAAATTCAATAAAGAGACATCTATGTGGAAGGTTTGTACAGAGAGGATAGCAGCAATAATTGTTGCTATCCTTCTTTGGCAGTTGCTGGCGATGAAGCTTGACCAGAAGCTGCTGCTGGCAACGCCTGTTGATGTGGCGAAGACCCTGGGGGTTCTGGTGAAGAGTCAGGAGTTCTACAGTGCGGTGGCATATTCCATGGGACGTATCCTGTTTGGATTACTCATAGGCGCGGCAGTGGGAACAGCCTGTGCACTTTTGGCAGGCAGATGGCATTTCATGGAGGTGCTTTTCTGGCCGTATTTCTCAGCTATGAAGGCAACACCGGTGGCGTCTGTTGTTATCCTTTGTCTGGTGTGGCTGTCCAGCAGAAGACTGTCGGTATTCATAGTATTTTTGGTGGTCACACCGGTCATATATACAAATATTCTTGCAGGCATAAAAAATCTCGATCTGAAAATGAAGGACATGGCGAGGGTATTCGGGATAAATGGATTACGCCGCCTGTTGTATGTGTATCTTCCGGAGCTTAAGACATATATCATAGCTGCATTTGCCCTGGCTACGGGCATGGCATTTAAGGCGGGGATCGCGGCGGAGGTTATCGGTACTCCCGGAGGCTCTGTGGGAAAAATGCTTTATAACGCCAAGGTGTATCTTGAGACGCCGGAGCTATTCGCATGGACATTGGTTATCATAGCCTTAAGCGTGGTGGTGGAGCAGGTGATCATGACGCTGATACGGTGCATGTTTGATGGCCTGCAGATGAAAGCCATAGGAAAGCAGCTGGCCAGAGAGGCAGATAAGTATTGTAGGAATGGTGCTTCTATAGATCTTGACAATGTCTGCTTCTCCTATGAAAACCCAAAAGAAAGAAAGCCTGTCAGGAAAAATGACAAAGAAAGCAGACCGGTTAATAAAAATAATGAGGAATACAGGTCTTGCAATAAAAAAGCAGGCAGCTCTGCAGAGCTTATAAATAAATTGAGTATGCATATTGCTGCCGGGGACAGGGTGTGCATTATGGCACCATCTGGAACAGGTAAGACAACGCTGCTTAATCTGATCACAGGCAGGCTTGTGCCTGACAGTGGCAGCATTTCTTTTGAAGCGAAGAGGTGCAATGATAATGATTGTTTAAAGAAGAAAGCAACATATAAAGAATCAGGTCATGAACATGTGGACATATCCATGGTCTTCCAGGAAGACCGGCTGTGTAACGGGTACTCGGCAGCCTATAATATAGCACTGGGGTTGAAAAGACACAGCAGGTCAGGACTGGAAGATATACGGAAAAATCTTGAGCAGGTTGGCATGGAACAAAGTCTGTTCACAGATGTAAAAGAGCTGTCGGGTGGTATGAAACGACGTGTGGCTATTGTCAGGGCAGTAATGTCCCCAAGTCGTGTATTGATATTGGACGAACCATTTGCCAGTCTTGATGATGAATTAAAAAATCAGACGGCAGCCTATATAAATGCAAATCTGAATGGCAGAACACTGATCGCGGTCACACATGACGAGAAGGATGCAGACAGGCTGAATGCACGGATTCAGACACTGCAGACACATTAACAAATAAACACTGATATGTGTGTCCTGGACAGACTATAAAAAAGTCTCCTGAG
>OIAK01000910.1_pt1 | contig 11273 bp, 12 predicted proteins | sample 1580741 | NCBI WGS metagenome assembly OIAK01 (sample SAMEA3882521, study PRJEB24775) | human gut metagenome | biome: human-associated habitat; feature: intestine environment; material: feces | place: Netherlands | collected 2009/2010
GAGATTATTTTAGATGATCTTTCTACTTATGAAAAAATATCCGATAAATTCATGGACGAATATGAAGCAAAAGAGCTGGAGAAGTCCGATATTCCTCTTGAAACTGACGAAAAAGGAAATCGCAGAGTTTCACCGTCCTACATACAAAGCTGTGTGTCAATAACAGCAGATAACAAAACGGAGGTTCTTAAAGTTCAGGCGACAAATAAAGCTCCTCAGATTGCTGCTGATATATGCAATTATATAACTGAGGTTGCTCCTGATATTTTAAGCAGAGTAACCAAAGATGCTTCAATTGAAGTAATGGGCGAACCAACCATAGTGAATTAATACTGTCAACTTTAAGAATGCACATTTCAAGCTTTAAATTGGAATGTGCATTTTTTATTTATTGACAGAGATTTCAGTCATGTGATATAATTAATAAAAAATTGTTTTATCTGATTATTCCGCAGGCTATTTTTTCACCGGAGTTTCCTGACGGCTGAGTTCGGAAGTCATCGGCATTTGAATGAATCACCACGGCGCAGCCTTTTACCTGACAGGGACGGAATCGGTCGGTAAACACGGCACTCCATGCATATCCTCCGTTACTTAAAATTACAGGCAGATCACCTGTATGAAACGGATGCTCACTATCGGTAAGATTCAAATGGGTACCTGCGTTTGCAAAGGGGTCTTCTTCATTTCCTGTGCAGGAATTGCCGTTATGTATATGAACTGCGAAGAAGTTATTATTTCTCGGCAAGCCGTTTATTTCTATCACTGCAACAGTTCCGCCTCCTGCGGCATATAATGACACAAGCCCTTTAATTTGGGGATATTCAGGTGATCCCTTTATCTGTGCTGACGCTTGGGGAACCCCCAGTAAGATTCGCTGATTTAATCTCATTTTAAAACACCTGCTTTCAAATATTTAGATAAAGCCAACTAAATTATAATATGCAGATTAATAAAAAAGGTTATTGAAAAAGGAAGATTTTTATGACAAAAGAAGAATATCTTGATTTTTGCAGAAGCATATCAGGGGCTTCTGTTGACCGTCCTTTTAATGACGATTTCACCTCTTATGCGGCAAGACACACCCTAAGCAGAAAATGGTTTGCCGTTGTCATGGAGCTTGACGGAAAAGACATAGTAAATCTGAAATGCGAGCCTATGCAGGCAGATTTTTTCAGAAGTGTTTATAAGGGAATAATTCCCGCTTATCACATGAATAAAGTGCACTGGAACACTGTTTATCTTGACTCGGATGTTCCTGATGAGGAAATAAAAAGCATGACCTTAGAAAGCTTTCGTTTAACTGAAAAGTCAAAAAAGAGGGCGAAGTGAATTCAGATTTTTTCAAAATTTTTAAGCCGTACCCCCTTATCCGGTCAAAGTCTTGGATTTGAAATAAAATTTTAAATATGTTAATTTAGATTTATATAACTAAAAAATAATATTGTTATGGTTTTTGAAAAATACGGAACAGATAACAAAAAAACTAATTAATAAAAAGCAGTTTTGACTTTATTTTTTAAAAGATGTAATCAATTTTTCAATATTATTCTTTTTGTTTTCAAATTGTGATAAATAAGGTCAAAATAAATGAAATTATGCGTTTATACTTGATTAATCGACAAAAGCATGATATACTTTAAACATCACGGAGGCTATGCCGGAATTAAGACAGACGGCGGGGGCCTATCGGTAAAATGTAAAACTATAAATTAAAGGCAATTTTGTGTTTTTCGGTTAATGCTTATAACTCTGATTCACAAAAAAAGCCAAAATCATCGAAAGGAGGATATGTTCCTTACGGAGCATAATCATGATATGAATAATAAAGAAAGATTCAAACGTATTCTGATGTTTATTGCTGCATTGATTATCGTTTTCGTTTTTTCTGAGTCTTACAGCTTTGTTTGGCACAATTATTACAACAATGATATGCTTGACCCGTTCTGGCACAATGGTAATATCCTGATGATTTTGATTTATGCTTTTGTATATATTGCATTTACAAAAAGCTTCAGCGGATTCCGCATAGGATATTTCAGGTGGAGCGGACTTCTGGGTTCACAGGCTTTAAGTATTCTTGCCACAAATGTTATTGCTTATATTCAGATAAGCCTTATCGGAAGAGGACGTTTAAGTGCTCTTCCGATGCTGGTGCTTACTTTCGGCGAAGTTATTTTTGCATTGGTTTGGAGCTTGGTTTTCAGTAATATTTTCAAAAAAATTTATCCGCCGAGAAGAATGATCATTGTTTACGGCAATGTAAACGCCCGTGAGCTTGTCCGCAAGATGAGCAACAGACCGGACAAATACAGAATATGCGCTTCAATAAGCTGCAACGAAGATATTGAATATATCAAGGAGCAGATCTCAAAATATGAAGCTGTTATTATTTCTGACATTCCTAACGAATTAAGAAACAAGCTTATAAAATTTGCACTTGAAAAATCAATCAGAACATACATAAATCCAAAGCTTTCAGATATTATCATAAGAGGTGCGGAGGACTTTCATCTTTTTGACACGCCTCTGCTATTAAGCCGAAATGACGGACTTTCTTTTGAACAGGCTGTTATGAAGAGATTTGTTGACATACTGTTTTCGTTCATTGCTCTTGCAGTTGCTTCGCCGTTTTTGCTTATCACAGCTATTGCTATCAAGTGCTATGACGGCGGACCTGTATTCTATTCACAGGAAAGACTGACCACCGGAGGCAGGAAATTTAAGGTTCACAAATTCCGCAGCATGATCGTCAACGCTGAAAAAGACGGTGTTGCGAGACTTGCAAGCCAGAAGGATGACAGAATTACACCGGTTGGCAAGTTTATCAGAAAGATAAGATTTGACGAGCTTCCACAGCTTATCAACATTCTTAAGGGAGATATGTCATTCGTAGGACCTCGCCCTGAAAGACCTGAGCTCACTCAGCGTTACTGTGAGACAATGCCTGAATTCCAATACAGGCTCAAGGTCAAGGCAGGGCTGACCGGATATGCTCAGGTTATGGGCAAATACAACACAACGCCTTATGACAAGCTGAAGCTTGATTTTATGTATATTGAACATCAGTCCTTATGGCTTGATTTGAAGATAATTCTCATGACCATAAAGACATGTTTTGTTCCTGAGGCTACTGAAGGTGTTGAAAACTCGCAGGTTCTTGAAACTCACAGACAGGAAATTGAAGAAAACGACAAGATAACAAATAAATAATCAGTGTAAAAAATATCTGAATTTATTAATTCGGATATTTTTTTATTCCAAAATATTATAAATATATTTATATTGCCATGTTTTTTTGTGAATGTTATTGACTTTAATATGAAAAAGTTATATAATAATTTATGTTAATCTAAATAATTTTTATGGAGGTTTTATAAAATGGGTAGAGTATATAATTTTAGTGCAGGCCCTGCTGTTCTTCCTGAGGAAGTGCTTAAAGAGGCCGCAGACGAAATGATGGATTATAAGGGTACTGGAATGTCCGTAATGGAAATGTCCCACCGTTCAAAGGCTTTCGACAACATAATCAAGGAAGCTGAACAGGATATCCGTGATCTTATGAATATTCCTGACAACTATAAGGTAATGTTCCTTCAGGGCGGAGCTTCTCAGCAGTTCTCTGCGGTTCCTATGAACCTTATGAAGAACAAGAAGGCTGCTTACATAGTTACAGGTCAGTGGGCTAAGAAGGCTTATCAGGAAGCTCAGAAATACGGCGACGCTGTTGCTGTTGCTTCATCAGCTGACAAGACATTCTCATATATTCCGGACTGTTCAGACCTTGACATTCCTGAGGACGCTGATTATGTTTATATCTGCGAAAACAACACAATTTACGGTACAAAATTCAAGACCTTGCCGAACACTAAGGGCAAGACACTTGTTGCCGACGTTTCATCATGCTTCCTTTCTGAGCCTGTTGACGTTACAAAATACGGTGTAATCTATGGCGGTGTTCAGAAAAACATTGGTCCTGCCGGTGTTGTAATCGCAATTATCCGTGAAGACCTTATTACTGATGATGTGCTTGAAGGCACACCTACAATGCTCAAGTGGAAGACACAGGCTGACGCTGACTCACTTTACAACACACCTCCTTGCTATGGCATTTATATCTGCGGCAAGGTATTTAAGTGGATAAAGAAAATGGGCGGACTTGAAGCAATGAAGGCTCACAATGAAAAGAAAGCTAAGATTCTTTATGATTTCCTTGATGAGAGCAAGCTCTTTAAGGGCACTGTTGCTCCTGAGGACAGATCTCTTATGAACGTTCCTTTTGTTACAGGCAACGCTGAGCTTGACGCTAAGTTTGTTGCTGAGGCAAAGGCCGCAGGCTTTGAAAACCTTAAAGGTCACAGATCTGTTGGCGGTATGAGAGCTTCAATCTATAACGCTATGCCTATTGAGGGTGTAGAAAAGCTTGTAGAATTCATGAAGAAATTTGAAGCTGAAAACGCATAATTTCAATAAGTGAGAGGGGTAATTACCAATGATAAATATTCAGACTTTGAATAAAATTGCCGCTATCGGCACTGATAAATTTGATAAAAATAAGTATGCTGTTGCTGACGCTTGTGACGCACCTGAAGCTATCATGGTTCGTTCAGCTAAGATGCATGATATGGAATTCAAGGACAATCTTCTTGCTATTGCGAGAGCCGGCGCAGGCGTAAACAACATTCCTGTTGACAGATGTGCTGAAGAGGGTATTGTTGTATTCAACACACCGGGCGCTAACTCAAATGCTGTTAAGGAGCTTGCTATATGTGCACTTCTTCTTTCATCAAGAAAGATCACAGAAGCTGCTGCATGGGCTGCTTCACTCAAGGGCACTCCTGATGCACCTAAAACAGTTGAGGGCGGCAAGTCTAAATTTGCGGGCCCTGAGATTTTAGGAAAGACACTTGGTATCATCGGCATGGGCGCAATCGGCGGAAAGATTGCTAACGCTGCTGTTGCGCTTGGAATGAAGGTTATCGGTTATGACCCATATCTTTCAATCAACGCTGCTTTACATCTTGAACCAGCTGTAAATGTTACATCTGATATCAACGAGATTTACAAGAACAGTGATTATATCACAATTCATATGCCATATACACCTGATACCAAGAACACAATTGACGCTGAGCAAATCGAAATGATGAAAGACGGTGTTCGTCTTATCAACCTTGCAAGAGGAGAGCTTATTAACAGCGAGGCTGTTATTGCTGCAATTAAGGCAGGCAAGGTTGCAAAATATGTTACTGACTTTGCTGATGATGTTGTACTCGGCGAAGAAAACGTAATCGTTCTCCCTCACCTTGGTGCTTCGACAGGTGAATCTGAAGACAACTGTGCAGTTATGGCTGCTGATGAGCTTATGGATTACATCGAAAGAGGTACTATCAAAAACTCAGTAAACTATCCTGACGCTGAGCTTGCTAAAACAGGTGACGCTTTGGTTTGCATACTTCACAAGAACACTCCTGCGATTATTTCACAGATCACAAGCGTTGTATCTGCAAAGGGTGCTAACATTGAGAATCTTGTAAACAAGTCAAAGAAAGACTGGTCTTATACTATGCTTGATGTTACAGGAGATGTTGACGCTGACGCTATCAAGGCTGTTGACGGCGTTGTAAGAGTTCGTGTGCTCTAATAACAATTAAAAATATTACAGCAAAGAAGCTGTCCTGCACAAATAATGCGGGGCAGCTATATTTTTAGGAGGAGATATTAATGAAAGACATAGCACAAGCTCTTATTTTCATTGGTATACCCATGTGTTTTGCATATTTTCTTTACAGGGCTGTTGACCGCAAGGGTAAGATTGCTGATAAGCTTTTGGCGAAATTCCCTGCACTCATTAATCACAAATTCGCCATACAAATAGGCGGAGTTGCAGGATTTGTATTGATTTTCGGTTTGATATGCATACTTACCGGAATCCCGGCAATGGTATTTTACATAGTTTCAGGTATTATAGCCGGATTTTTAAACGGATTATGGGCAACAATAATGTACAATGATAAGACGGAAAAGTAGTCTTTCAGGCACTATAAAAACAAAGGGCGGTCTTTTGACCGCCCTTTGTTTTTATTTATCCGGATTAGTTGTCATTGTAATATCGGGTTTGCTTTGATTTGCTTCCCTTTCCCGTTTTGCTTTCATAAGCGCTTCCTTGATTTTAGCCAGCAGGGCCTTTGTTATCGGAAGGTTTTGCCCCATCGGATTAATTACAAAGCCGTTTACCGAAGGTGTTTGTTCTGTAAGCATTGCAAGGTCAGGGAACTTCATGGCAAAGCCTTGATAATTCTCCTCCGACTTAAACTTACTGAGTTCCTGACTGTCAGTAAAAACCGGAAAGAATGTTCCTTTTTCTTTATGTGTAACCATCAAAAACTTAAGCTGTGGCTTTTCATCAAAGTGAACATGGTTATTTTCATCAGCAATAAGCTGTGTATCCTTACTCACGACACACGGAACAAGAAATGTGCTTCTTAAGACGAGATTAAGAACATTATTTTGTGTTTCCGGGTTAAAGTTCTTTCTCATCTCATTTATAGCATCTACCAGTTCATGATTTGTTATTTTGCTGTCTGCCTTTTCAATATTCATTTTTCTTTCAATTCCTTTCTGAACATATACTGCGTTGTTTTATCAGCCTGTTTTTAAATTATCTAATGAACACAGTTTTTAAAGTCAATTCAGACTTATGCTTTTTATTCTTCCTCTAAATTTCTTTCAAGTATAAATTTAGGACGTTCTTTTGTTTCAAGATAAATTTTTCCGATATATTCTCCTATAACTCCAATTGCCAGAAGCTGAAGTCCGCCTATTGCCCAGACGGAGATAACGATAGTTGACCATCCTGCAACCGCTTTTCCGAGACAATAGGTGACAAAGAAATACAAGAGCATTGCAATTGAAATCAAAAATACCACAAGACCCAAGGTTGTAATAATTCTTATTGGCTTAACAGAAAGCGATGTAATTCCCTCAACGGCAAAAGCAATCATCTTTTTAAGCGGATATTTTGACTCGCCGGCTTGTCGTTCAGCTCTTTCATATGTCACAATATCGCTTTTGAAGCCGACCATTGGCACAAGCCCTCTGAGAAACAGATTTACTTCCTTAAATTTTTCAAGAGCTTCTACTGCTCTTTTACTCATAAGTCTATAGTCTGCATGGTTATAAGTAATTTCTACTCCCAGCTTTTTAAGCAGCTTATAATAGCCTTGGGCTGTGCCTCTTTTAAATGCGGTATCCTTTTCACGGGATGATCGCACACCATAGACTATATCGCAGCCCTCTGCTCGTTTTTCAAGGAAGCCGTCTATTGCATTTATATCGTCCTGCAAATCTGCATCCATAGATACTATAATGTCAGCATAATTTTTTGCTGTCATAAGCCCAGCTAACAGGGCGTTCTGATGTCCTTTATTACGGGACAATTTAAGACCGGTAAAAAGAGGTATTGCATCATGGAGTTTTTCGATAATTTCCCATGTTTTGTCCTTAGAACCGTCATCCACAAGCATAACTTTACTTTCCTGAGATATCTTTCCCTCGTTCATAAGACGATTCATTTTTTCCACTAATGCTTTTGCTGTGATGGGGAGCATTTCCTCCTCATTATAACAGGGTATGACCAAATATAGAGTTTCCATAGTTTTTCCTTTCATTTTAATTTATTCTAAACAAACATCTTGCATTTTCATTTGTTTGGTTTATTAAATCCTGAAGCTCAATGCCTTTTATTTCAGCGGCGCATGCGGCAGTTTTTTCAATCATTTCGCTGCTGCAGCGTTTTCCTCTGAACGGCTCGGGAGCCATATAGGGGCAATCTGTTTCCAGCAAAAGCTTATCAACAGGCACGACCTCAAGAGCTTTTTTTGCTTTTTTGGAATTCTTAAAGGTAAGAACCCCTGTAAAACCGATATACATATCAAGCTTCAAAATTTCCTTCGCTGTTTCAGCAGAACCTGAAAAACAATGGACAACACCTTTAGGTTTATAATTTTTTAGAAGCTCCATAAAATCAGTTAAGGCATCACGGCAATGAAGAATCACCGGCAGGTCCTTTTTTAATGCATATTCAAGCTGATTTGACAGCAATTCAATTTGCACTTCCCTGTCATATCCCTCATAATGATAGTCAAGGCCGATTTCACCGATTGCTTTAATCTGAGGGTTATTTTCAACAAGCTCTTTAAGGATATCCATATAACTTTCCGGAAGCCTGTCCACACATTCAGGATGAAAGCCCGCAGAAGTATAAAAGTTTTCATATCTCTCAGCCATTTTCAGACCAAACTGTGCGGATTTTTCATCGGTACAGGCATGCATGATACGTTCAACAGGCGAATTCTCGTCAATTAACAAAGAATCAAGAAGTTCTTCTCTGTCATTATCGAAAGCTTTATCATCATAATGAGAATGAGAGTCAAAAATGCCTTTAATAATAGTAAATCAGCCCTTTCGATAAAGTTAAGATAAGTATATCACATTTTATTCTTATTGTAAAGCACCAAAAACTTTAAACTTATTTAGATATATTTCGTCATCATTATTTTGAATAAAATTAAACTGTACTCTTTTTCATAAAAAACGTGAAATCATGAGATAATCAAAGGTATAATGCGATTCAGAGAGATATTTAAAATTATTATGAGAAACTGTATTATATTAAGCAGAAAGATCGCTTAACAAGATTTGCGGTTCATATGAACTTATGATATAATCAAGACATGATAAGAAAAGCTCATTTAAACCCAAATTATTCTTATTAATTTTCTGACAGAAAGGAATGTAAAAAATGCTTGACAAACTGCCGGGAACTGTATTAAACTTCAGCGAGCAGGCTGAAGGAAATGCGTTCTCACTAATTGAGCCGATTCTAACGGCTACGGGAGGGATCACGCTTTCGCAGCTTACGGCAATTACAGGATTGCAAGGCTCGACAATTCAGAACTGGATAAAACGTGGATGGGTTTCAGCAACAGAAGGCAAGAAATACACCGAACGTCAAGTTATCCGAATACTTCTTATCAACATTCTGAGAAATTCAATGAAGCTTGAAGATATTGCAAATCTGATGGCATACATAAACGGAAGAGTTGATGATTTATCAGATGATATTCTTCACGACAAGGAGCTTTATAATCTGCTTTGCAGGCTGATTTGCATTCTTGACAGGGATAATGCTTATGATCCCAGTGTAATAACTATGGAAATTGACAGAAATCTTGGGGCGGAATATGACGGTGAAGCACGGAAGCGATTAAAAAAGGTGCTTTTCATCATGATAATGGGCTATCGGTCTTCTTATCTCATGAGACAAATTGAAACGGAGTTTCAGACAATTAAAAATACAAACAAGGAGAAAAGATTATGAACAATTCAAATGTAGTTGATTTTAAGCCATCAAAAAAGACAGGCAAAATTGTTGCAATAATTGCAGCTTTGATAATAATACTTGTAGGTATTATTTCTGCACTTGCAATTGTGCCTGCCGGTTCGACCGGTGTTATAGTTACATTCGGTAAGGTATCAGATACTGCTCTTAATGAGGGGCTTCACTTTAAAGTGCCTTTTGCACAGGAGCTTGTAGTGATTTCAAACAAGATTCAGGTATATGAGGCTGACGCAAGTGCAGTTTCAAAGGATCTACAGACTGTAAGCTCAAAAATTGCAGTAAACTTCAGAGTAAGAACCGATTCCTCCTCATCAATTTACAAAAACATCGGACCTGATTATCAGACAGTAATTCTTATGCCGGCGGTTCAGGAATCAATGAAAGCGGTAAGTGCAAAATATACGGCAGAACAGCTTATCACTGAACGTAACAAGGTTGGTAATGAAATTAAGGAACAGCTAGAATCAAAGGTATCAGATTACGGAATTCAGATTGAAAAATTCAACATCGTAAACTTTGATTTCTCACAGGAATTTAACAATGCAATCGAAGCAAAACAGGTTGCAGAACAGAATCTGCTTAAGACAAAGACTGAACAGGAACAGGCTATTGTAATTGCCGAGGCAGAAGCTAAGAAAAAAGTTATTGCCGCTGACGCAGAAGCTGAAGCTATCAAGACAAAAGCTGACGCACAGGCTAAGGCAAACAAACAGCTTTCACAGTCACTTAATGAAAACCTTATTAACTATCAAGCTATTGAAAAATGGGATGGTATTATGCCAAAGGTTGCTTCATCTGCAAACCCTCTTGTTTCTCTTGATCTTGACGGAACATCAGAAAAGGCAGCAGAATAACTTCCAAACACTGCAAAAAACCGGTATCAGAAAAACTGATACCGGTTTTTATATTTTCAGATTAGATTTTTGAATATCCAAAGCTATTTACAAGTGCGTCGACCTTTTGTCCGTTCTGACACATCGGACAGCTGCTTGCGGAATATGTATTATACCCCACGATATCATCTCTTGTAAATATAGCATGGACATCAATTCCGTTTGATTCCTCAATAGCTGAGAATATTGCACCGATTGCCACGAGGTGTCCGTTATAATATTGGAGGCAGTCGATTGCACGATTTATAGTTTTACCTGTAGACACTGATGAAATAAGAAGCAAAACCTGCTTTCCCCATATTTTGTTCTGGGTATTATCTCTGAAAATCATCTGATTATTCGTATTAAGCTCAGGTGTAATTACAGAAATATCTGAGCCGCTGTTTATACCGCTGCTTGACAGGCTTTCAGCAAGAAATGCTCCCAGCATTTCAGTTCCCTCAAGGCAGATAATTGTATCAATATGGGTACTGCTGTATGTACCGGCGATTTCATCTGCGGCGGCTTTCGCCATTTTATGGCTTGTTTTAATTGAAGTCATATCTACATAATAATTAATATGAGAATGGTTTGTTGCAAAATGTCCGGGAATAACGCCGATTTTTATTTTTCTGTTTTTACGTGAATCTATTGTATGAATTCTTCCTTCCATTAACTATACCTCCTATATTAGAACATCTGTTATTATTTACTTTAGTCATTATATCACATTTTTATCCAAAAATCAAGCAACTTTTTAATAAAAATAAACAATAACTTTTGTTTATATTTCATAATTTACCGACAACATACGACTAAGTTTTCTGTTTTTTTAATCCTGCAAGATAGTCCAGTGAAACATCATAATGCTGTGACAGCGTGATAAACAAGTGCATGGGCATTTCTCGTTTTCCGCTCTCATATAGCTGATACTGCTGACGGGTGATTCCCAATACCTCTGCCACTTTCTCCTGAGAAAGATCATTATCCTCTCTCAT
>OIAK01000911.1_pt1 | contig 11266 bp, 13 predicted proteins | sample 1580741 | NCBI WGS metagenome assembly OIAK01 (sample SAMEA3882521, study PRJEB24775) | human gut metagenome | biome: human-associated habitat; feature: intestine environment; material: feces | place: Netherlands | collected 2009/2010
AAAAAAGCCGATAAATATTCTTGTTTTGTATGTTCAGATTATTAAGCACACTTTCGTTTTGCCTGAGAAACGGCTTTGTGGCAATGCGCTTTTTAAAATGCTCCTTTCTCAGCTTTTTGGTACCATATTGATTTACAAGAATAAAATATGCAATAGTCGCAAACAGCGGCATAGCTAAAAGAGGAACGATCCAAACTAATTTATAAGCAGGATTCTCCGGCTTGTTTAAAATATATATTGTTAAAGCAAGTGCAATTACAGTGAATATAATATTAAGATAAGTATATTGTGCACTCAGACGTAAAAAAGTAAACGCTATAAACAAAATCTGAGCAGCCAATAAAAGTATAATAGTTGCTTTCTGTGAAAAGATGATTCTCGATAAATGCTTTAAGTGTTTCATAATACGTCCTTTCTGTTCTTTTTCTTTCAATAAGGGGCTTGCCCCGTCATTCAACGTGGCAAGCGCATTGCTTTGCAATGCGGTCATCAAGCAGGAGATTGTATCTCCTACTGATAACAATATGGAACCCGCCGCCTAAAGAGGCGGGGGACATCCTTGCCTAAGTTATAATGTCTGTTATTTATTCTGCTAAATCTGATTTGCTTATATTATATCACATCAACATAAAAAATGCTATACCTTTTCAGAATTTTCATAATATCCCCTGTTATTTCCTCGCCGGGAACAACTATAGGAATTGACGGCTGACATGATACCGCCGCCCTTGCGCAAATTCTCCCCGCTGCCTGCTCTGTAGGAATTCGCTTATGGCTTGAAAAATAAGCTTCTCTGATAGGCATTCTAACCTTTGCTTCAGGTATGTCCTCTTCCGTTAAAATATCCTTTGCATTTAATATTGGTATCTCACCAAACGCACTTTCCAGACGCTTAAAATCCACTTCATCATTATAAGGAGAACACATCAGCACAACACAGCTTGGATCACTGTATTCGCATTCTATTTTATATTTTCTCAAAAGCTCAGCTAATTCATCTCCGCTGTAACCGCTTTCCTCTGAAAATATTGTCAGCTTTAACGGCTCATTATTGCAAATATCCCAACCGAAAGATGCTATTACATCTGCCGATTTCCTTACCCTGACCGCACAGCTTCTGATTTTGTCAGGAAGCTCCTCCTGAAGCTCGCCGCAGCATTTATCAAGAGAACCCATTATTAAATAAGAAGGACTGGTAGAGGCAAAAATGGACATTATTTCATTTGCAGATGAGAACCATTCCTTCGGCGCATTCTTTGAAATGTGAAGATATCCGCCCCCTGTGTATACAGGCAGAGTCTTATGTGCCGAATCAGCGCACATATCCGCACCCAAATCCAACGGATGCAAAGACCTGTCAAGAAACTTGAGATAAGCCCCGTGAGCATTATCCACCAAAAACGGAATTCCATATTCTCTGCAAACCTCAGAAATTCCGCTTATATCAGCCATGTTTCCCAAATAATCAGGCGATGTAATATATACTGCGTCAGGAATCCTGTCCGTTTTTTCTATAGTCCGCCTGATATCCTCCGCAGTAATACTGCTTGAACAAAGCTGTGCCGATAACTGCTTTGGATAAACCCAAGCCACATCAATATCCAGCAGACAGCATCCGTCAATAAATGCCTTGTGGACATTTCTCGGTGCGGCAACAGTCATTCTTTCTTCTCTGTTTTTGCGGCACAATCTGATTATTCCCAGCATGGTCTTTATAGAAAGACTTGAACCTTCAGTAGAATAAAGAGTCTTTCCGGAGCCGAAAAGTTCAGCCGTCAGTCTCTCGCTTTCAGCAATGATCCCCTCAGCTTCATATAAATAATCCGCACCCTTTATTTCAGTAATATCCCTGTTTTCCAAGCCATGCAGAAATTTCCCCTTATGTCCGGGCATATGAAACCTTGAAAAACCGCTTTTTTCATATTCACTTATATAATCATTTACAGGGGTTTTAACTGCCATTTTCATAATGCCTCAAAAAGAAGCATATCCTCTCTTTCAACTTTTCTTCAATTAAAATAAAACATTGCTTATTGCCGTTTAGGCGAAAATCTTGTAAGCAGCTCCCGGCCGGTAACAGCAATATATAAATTCTTTCTTGCCCTGTTTATCGTGCGTGAAACCGTAGAGGGCAAAACACCGAACATCCGTGCAATTTCGCTTATTTTTTTATTATCTTTATAATATAGCATTATATAACATTTTTGCTTTTTCGTCAAATTATCATTTAAAACCGAGCACAAAAGCCTTAGCCTTAAGTTTTTTTCATATTCAGACATATCATCTTCTTCCGAATATTGATTTGACAATGTCCATTCCACATCTTCAAAATATATGCGCCTGCTCATTAATTGCCACCGCTTGCTGCTCTGAAAAGAAGACTTGGATGAATAGGCTTAGGCTGAAAATGACTTCTTATTTCCGACGCAGTCTGAATAAGCTCCCTGCGCTCAATAATAAGCAGCTCTATCCGCCTTTCAAGGCTATGTACCTTTTCAATGCTTCGTTCTCGTTCCAATTCCAATTTTAGCGTTTTTATACGCTCTTCAATTTCTTCAATAGTCTTTTCGTATGATTTTAACATTTCTTTCATTGCATTTCCCTTTCTTTTACATTTGATTAGAGACATTACCCTATAATTCTTTAAGCAACGTTTTAGAACGAATGTTCGATTAACCTCTGATTTAATGATACCACATTTTTCAAAAAAGTCAAGAGTTTAATAAAAAATAAATTTTTTTGTACAATATGAGGGAATTTTAACGGACAGTTTGTGCAAAATGCCGTTGAAAAAAAGAAAAAAGTATGCTATAATAATCCTTGCCGTCAATTCAGAACGATAGAGAGAATGAAAAATTTCGTTGTCTTTTATTATTGTAAAAATTGAAAACGGTAAATCAGTCCCGTAAATAAAAAGAGATGTCGGGATAAAGGAGTAAAAATTTATGGAGAAAGCCAAACTTGAAAGATTGTCAGAGCTGACGAGAATATCCCGTGAAAGAGAGCTTACCGATAAAGAAAAAGAAGAACGAGTAAAGCTCAGAAACGAATACCGCCAAAGTGTTATAGGAAATCTGACGAGCCAGCTTGAAAATATGACAATTATTGAGCCGGACGGCACAAAAATAAAAGTTTCGGATAGAAAACTGAGCGGGGAGGATAATTAAGTGGCAGGACTATCTAAACAAAAACAAAAGCTGTTGATAATGGAACAGCTTTTTAACAAACGGACCGATGAAAACCATGCCTTGACCGGCAATCAGCTAATTGATATTTTAGCCCATCAGGATATTAAGGCAGAAAGAAAAACAATTTATGATGATATTGCCACTCTTTGCGACAGCGGAATAAAGCTTGAGGTCACTAAGATCGGCCATTCTAATGCATATTTTCTGTCAGAGAGGCTTTTTCAGGACGAAGAGCTTTTTCTTCTTGCAGACGCAGTTGCTTCTTCAAAGTTCCTGACCATAAAGAAATCCAATGAGCTTATAAAAAAGCTTCAATCGCTTACTTCCGATCATAAAGCTAAACAGCTCAGACGTTCAATTTATGTGGATAACCGTACTAAAGCCTTTAATGAAAATATTTATTATACAATAAATACCGTGCAGGAGGGTATTTTCAGCGACAGGAATATTACCTTCAATTATTTTGAATATAGTCTTGAAAAAAGAAAACAGCTAAAGCACGGCGGCGAGCTTTATACCGTTTCTCCTTTTCAGCTTATATGGGAAAACGATAATTATTATCTTGCCTGTTATTGCTTTAAGCATAAAAAAATCTGCCGTTACAGAGTCGACAGAATGATAAACGTCTCTGTTTCTGACGAAAAAAGATGTAAGCTTACTGAAGAAGAGGCTGAAGAGATGAAAAATCAGCGCTCTCTTTACAGCATGTACGGCGGTGAGGAAGAAACTGTGCAGATTCAGTTTGACAACAGCCTGATAAATGTTGTAATAGACAGATTCGGCGAAAGAGTGATTTGCCACCAGAATTCTGAGAATACGTTCTACATAAACGCCGATGTTCAGATTTCTCCTACCTTCTGGGGCTGGCTGTTCCAGTTCGGAGATAAAGCAAAAATTCTCGGACCGTCCCAGGTCACAGTCATGGCTCAAAGAAAAATAAAAGAGCTTGCAGATATGTATAAACAATAAAAATTACCAAACCGATTGAGAGGTTAAGCCCCTCAATCGGTTTTTTTGTTTCTTGCTTCGGACTGCTTATGCAGTCCTTTTTTATTGTTATTTTGCACAAACAAACGTTCTGAAATTTGTGCAATCATCCAATCTTTGTTCATATTTCATTCAAAGTTGCACGTTTGCGTGCAAAAAATGCCCAAATGAGGCTATAAGTGAAAGGCCTTTTAAAAAACATGGAAAGGAGAAACAAAAAACTGACCTGCCGTTTTGATAAAAATAACGACGAAAATCAGTTTTAAAAATCAACATGAAAAAAATTAACCTTCGGGATTTTGCACTTCACTTTTGCTTTTCCCGAAACCCAACCGAATCCGCTTTAGCCGCAGGGGTCACTCCCCTTAAAGCTAAAATTGAAGGACTGAAACTTCTTTCAAGAAAATCAGTTCAAAATGCTGTGGAAAAAGCGGACAGCGAAAAAAGCTTTTCTGAAAAAGCAGTAATTTCAGGACTTGAGCGCTTAGCTTTCGGCAGTACAAACGATGCCGTATCGCTGATTTTTGCAGATGATGTAACACCTGCGAAAATTCGTCAGGCAGATTTATATAACGTGTCTGAAATCAAAAAAATTAAAGGAGGAGGCGTTGAAATTAAGTTTTTCGACCGTCAAAAGGCAATGGAAAAGCTTGCTGAATACAGCGAAAAGCTTAACGCCCAAAGCAATGCCAAAAACCTTGTGGAAACTATTTATGGCAGTGTTTCAGAAAAAAGCGTAACCTCCGACTGCCCTTTTGAGGAGGCGGAATAATGGCTTCACTAAACCTTAAAAGCTTCTCAAAAAAACAGAGAATAGTCCTTACTTGGTGGAAAAATAACGCCCCCAACTTTGACGGCATTATCTGCGACGGCGCTATCCGTTCCGGAAAAACAAGCTGTATGGCTTTGTCATTTGTCATCTGGGCAAGCATAAATTTTCAGCTTCGCTCTTTTGCATTCTGCGGAAAAACCATAAGCTCACTGAAAAGAAATATGCTCGAAGAGCTTATACCCCGACTGGAACTCTTGGGATTTAAAGTGAAAAACTATCCCTCAAAAAACTACCTTGACATATCTCTCGGATTAAAAACCAATAGATTCTATATCTTCGGCGGAAAAGACGAGGGTTCGTCCTCTCTCATTCAAGGTATAACCCTTGCCGGCGTCCTGTTGGACGAGGTCGCACTTATGCCCAGAACCTTTGTGGAGCAAGCCGCTGCAAGGTGTTCGGTAAAAGGCTCAAAGCTATGGTTTAACTGCAATCCCGACAACAGCTATCATTGGTTCAAAAAAGAGTGGATCGACAAGCGGAAGGAAAAACGTCTTCTTTATGTCCATTTCAGCCTTAAAGATAATCCATCTCTTTCAAAAGCTGTGATAGAGCGATATAAAAGACTCTATTCAGGTGCGTTTTATAAGCGTTTTGTCCTGGGCCAGTGGAGCAATACTGCAGGGGCGGTCTATCCCATGTTCAGCTATGAAAGAAACACTTTTTCAAGACCGCCCAAGCATTTTAACCGCTATGCCGTAAGCTGCGATTACGGTACGGTAAACCCGGCCAGCTTCGGATTATGGGGCGAATATAACGGCTGCTGGTACAGAATTGACGAGTATTATTACAACTCTCGTGAAAAGGGATTCCAACGTACTGATGAAGAACATTATGCAGCCCTTGAAAAGCTTTGTGAGGGCAAGGAAATTGAGATGATAGTCTGTGACCCGTCAGCAGCGTCTTTTATCGAATGTGTTAAAAGACACGGCAAATTTAAAATAACTCAAGGGAAAAATGATGTAATTTCGGGAATAAGAAAGGTCAGCGATGCGATTAAGTTAGAAAAAATAAAAATATCTGTCGGCTGTGAAGATACTCTAAGGGAATTTTCTCTATACCGCTGGGATGAGCGTGCAGGCTCGGACTGTCCGGTAAAGGAAAATGACCATGCCATGGACGACATCAGGTATTTTGTTACACACTTTTTCAGTCAGAACAACGGAACGTTTTTTGTATCATCAATAGAAAGATAAGAAAGGAATCAGCTAATGAAAATTATAAGCAGAAAAAAATCTGCTCAAAAAATCACAGCAAATGCGGAAAGACAGTTGGACGGTTCACTTTTCAGACTGGCGCCGTCAGCCGAAATCTTTGAGCATGAATTATATGACGCTCTAAGATCGGAAATACCCATTCTTGACGCCTGTATCGGTAAAATCGTGCGCTTAACGGGAGATTTTAAGCTAAAGGCGGAAAATCAAAGCGTTCAGCCCCTACTCGACCGATTTTCCCTTGAAGTTCCTGTGGGAATTTCGGGAGTTTCAATCAACACCTTTGCGGATATGTATCTGGACTCTCTTTTAACCTACGGAAAGGCAGTCGGCGAGATCATTACCGATAAAAATCAGCGCACCGTCAGCGGTTTATGGGTTGGCGACAGCACCATTTTCCGAGTACGTCAAGGAAGCGGCAGGACTGATATGTGCATTACACAGATTTACGGCGATGAAGAAAGCCCTGTCATCAATCCTGAACGCATGGTTTACACTACTTTGAATCCGTCGCCTAAACATCCTGAGGGAGTTTCAATACTTCGTGGACTTCCCTCACTGAGCAGAATCCTGATGAGAATTTATGAATGCATAGGTCAGAATTTCGACAGGGTGGGAAACGTCCGCTATGCAGTTACATATAATCCCTCTGACGATGGCGACAAGGCGTTTGCCAAGGAACGTGCGATGGAAATTGCAAAGGAATGGTCAAACGGAATGAATGCTGCAAAATACGGTTCAGTAAAGGATTTTGTTGCTGCCGGAGATGTTCAGATAAAGGTCATAGGCGCTGAAAATCAGCTTATTGACACTGAAATTCCCGTTCGTCAGCTTTTGGAGCAAATGATTTCTAAGCTGTCTATTCCGCCGTTTCTCTTAGGCTTAAACTGGTCAAGCACTGAGCGAATGTCCTCACAGCAGGCGGACATTCTCACCAGTGAGCTGGAATATTACCGCCGTCTTATGACGCCGATTCTAAGGCGAATAGGATTAACATTCTTAAGGTTAAACGGTATTGACAGCGACATTTCCGTTGAATGGGCAAACATCAATCTTCAGGACGAAGAGGCACTTGCAAAGGCCAGGCTTTACAATGCACAGGCAAAACAGCTTGAGCTTATCAATCAAAAAACAGAAGGAGGTAAAAATTAATGGAATCCAATGATTTCATACTCACCGACGAGCTTTTGGAAAAGGTAAACAAGTTTTCAAGAGCAAAGCTTACTGCTGATGAGATTTACACTTTTCCCGTGATTTTATGCGACAATGAGGTAGACAGGGATTATGAAAGATTCTCTATTGACTCGCTTCACAAGCTCGCTCAGCTTTTTATCGGCAAGACGGGAATTTTTGATCACAATCCCAAGGGTGAAAATCAGACAGCAAGAATCTTTGACACAGAAGTCAAGGTTTCAGCCGATAAGACCACTTCATCAGGAGAACCTTATGCTTATCTTTCAGCAAAGGCTTATATGATACGCACGGCAAAATCCGCAGATCTTATTGCAGAAATTGACGGAGGAATAAAAAAGGAAGTTTCGGTAAGCTGTTCTGTCAAGTCGCATATTTGCTCGATTTGCGGGGCAGACATGAAAAGATCGCCCTGCACTCACATAAAAGGAGCAGAATACGGCGGAAAGATATGCAGTTATATTCTTGACGAGCCTTATGACGCTTATGAATGGTCATTTGTGGCGGTTCCTGCACAGAAAAACGCAGGAGTTACCAAGACCTTTGGCGGAACAATCGAAAATGACTATGAGGATTTAAAATCACAGCTTTCAGAGGCAAAAAAGGAAAACCTTCAGGCAAGGGAGATGCTTAAAAAGGAAATTCTTCGCCTTAGCTTTTTATACAATCCGCTCATAACGGTCAAGACTGTAGGTTTTCTCACAAGCTCCCTTTCGTTCGGTCAGCTTTTAGAACTTAAAGAAAATCTTGAACAGGATTTGAAAGAAAAAGAAAACGCCCTTAAAGGCAAAACAAAAACATCAGACAAAAACATAAATGAATTTAAAATTACTAAATAAAAAGGAGAACTAAATATGTATAACACAATCAAACTCGAAAAAGGACTTTATTCAATCACAGACAAAAACTTTACACAGGCTCTTGAGGCGCTTGATCCTGACAGCAATTATAAGGGTACTGAGCTTGAGGGCTTAGACGCATTTGAACGTCAGCTCAAGAGATTTGACATTAAGGTTGCGGGAAAGAATTCTGACAAGGTGGAAAAGTTCTTTCTGTCAACAGAATCGGCAGTTTTATTCCCTGAATATGTACGAAGGACTATCAAGCAGGGAATGGATGAGATTTCAATTCTGGGTCACATTTCAGCTGCTGTTTCTTATGTTCACGATCTTGATTTCAAGAGTATTACCATGGGCAGAAACACTACTCCATCCAAGTCATATCAGCTTGGGGAGCTTCCTTTTCACTCGGTAAAGCTGAATGCTGTTCCAAACAGTATTCAGAAATTCGGAAGAGGTTTGAATTTCTCATATGAATCAATTTTCAAACAAAAAATTGATACGCTCGGAGTTATTCTCAGACGTCTGGGCAAACAAATTTCTAAAGAAGTAAATGAGTATGCAATTACAACACTGACTACAGGTCTGACGCCTGCGGCAATTAAGGGCACGGAGATCACATATAATGAGCTTGCAGCTTTCTTCTCCTCAATGAATGACTGCAATATGACTTCTCTTATCTGTTCACCGGCAGTTCTTGCGAAAATTGTTTCAATGGATGAGATGAAAAACAGCCAGTATGATTATATGTCAAACGGAGTTGTCAAGACACCTTTCGGCATTGAACTGATTAAATGCAGCGGAGTTTCCGATGAGATTGCTGTCGGAATCGACAAATCCTGTGCTGTGGAAACCGTATTCGGAAGTGATGTGATCGTGGATTATGACAAGCTTATTTCAAATCAGTGCACAGCAATTTTTGCAACAGTTTCAGTTGGCTTCTCAAAGATAATTGACGGCTCTATTCTCACAACTAAAATAACAAGCAAATAAATCATGCCGGAGTTCGGACAGAGCTTTCTGTCCGAACGCTTTCGGCAGAAGGAGGTATTTAAATATGCCGGAATTAAACGCTCAGAACATAAAAACTGAATTCCTTAAAATCGTCAGGCTTTCTGAAGATGAATTCTGCTTTCAAAACATTATTGACAATGCACAGAGATATGTTGAGGCAAGGATAATTCCTGACAAGCTCACTTCCGAAGAAGCGGCGAGCTGTGAATATGCTGCATGCGCTCATGCAGTTTATGATTATATTCTTCAGAATCTGCTTTCAGATAAAATCATTGTAACTCAGCTGGGAAAGGCTTCAAGCAATTATCGTGAAAACAGTATTATTCAGGCGGCCTCGGCTTTTCGCAAATCTGTTTTTGACTCAATGAAGGATCTGATTAGGGACGACAGTTTTATTTTTCAGGCTATGGGGGGATAGGGGATGCTTAATTTTTTTGACAGCATTATAACATCCTCCCTTAGCTTGGCGGGATTCACACCATACACTGATTTTTCACAGGTTGACACGCTTAAATTAAAGGAAAACTGTCTTGGCTTTTATTCGATAAAGGACATAAAGTATTCTGACCATATCTATTCGCTTGACAGCAGCGAATTCGGAATGGAGGTTTCGGGACATGTTGAAGTCAAGATTTTAGGAAACAGAAATGATTATAAGGATTTTTCTGAATTAGACAACAGAAGCTTTTTATTTATTAATTCTTTGATTTCTTCAGATAAAATCATTATAACGGATCTTTCCCGAAGTCAGATTGAAGCAGATTTTCAATCCGGACGTCTTAAAAGCAAAGTTACCTTTAATTTTAAAATGCTTGTTACTCAAAGCGTAAAGGGAGGGTAAGGAATGGTTTATTCTTTTAACAATCAAAGATATATTTATACTCACGACAGCACAGTTTTAAGCTTTGAACAGGTTGAGTTCAAGCGTGAAACAAAGATTTCGGAATATCCTGTTATAGGCTCAAGAATTGACGTTGCGATCGAGGGGTCTACTCCCAGGCAGCTTACGCTTAAAGGAAGATTCTTGGTCAAGGACTTTGACACCATTAATTCATACATAAAATCAAACACGGGACAGGTTATTTCTTCATTCAAGCTCAATGACACGGTTTACAGTGGTATGATACTTACTGAAGGGCGGACAAAGCTGGACGCTTGTGAGGTTTTCGGAGAAATGATTTTTATCTTCAAATCGGTTGGTTAACAAGTGAAAGGACAATTCAAATGGACACAGCATCAATTACATTTATTTATACTGACGGCACCACCGCTTCTTATACTCCCATAGATTTTAAATTTACACGGGAACGGTACACGCCTTACACCACTCTTGAGGGGCATCTTCTTACGGCACATGACATAACAGATATCAACACTGTTTATTTATATATAAACAACAAACCGGTTCACTGCGGAATGGCGGATTTTATTCAGCGTAAAAATTTCAAGGGACGAAATATTATTACATTTTTATCAAGGGGCTTCACCCTTCTTTTAGGTCAGAACGAACCTGTTCCCGGAATTATTTCAAACGTTGATCTGAAAGGAATTGTCACGGGCAATTCCGATATTCCTTATGTAAAATGCCAAGAATCCACAAAGACGGTGAATTATATTTATGTGAAAGAAAAAACAAGCATATGGGACGCTGTCTGCGCTTACAGCTACAAGGCATACAAGACATATCCTTATATTACGGGAACGAACACTGTGAACGCAGCTTCAAACAATATTGCACATCACTCATATTTTGCTGAAACTGTCACATATTTCGGAGAAAGGCTTTCCACCTCCGGGCTTCTTTCACAGGTCTTTATGGCGGATTCAGACGGAAAATACACCTATACAAAGCAAAACGCTTTTTCTGAAAAACGTAAAATCGTTAAAAAGAAATATTATCCTTTAGACAGGCAATGGTATTCAAGCCCTGAGGATGGTTTACAGTCAAAGCTTGACTATTCAAACAAGGGATACATTTCCGCTGAATTTCAATACAAGGGACAT
>OIAK01000914.1_pt1 | contig 11246 bp, 8 predicted proteins | sample 1580741 | NCBI WGS metagenome assembly OIAK01 (sample SAMEA3882521, study PRJEB24775) | human gut metagenome | biome: human-associated habitat; feature: intestine environment; material: feces | place: Netherlands | collected 2009/2010
CTGCGCGTTATTCTTCTCACACAGTTCTTCAATTTTCTCCAAATAGATTTTAACATACTTTGGCATTGTTTCACATTTTTTCTTTTTCTTCATATAATCCGGTTTGCCTTCATATGGGGCAACCTCATCTCGAATCACAAACCCCTTGTAATTCGTATGTATTTTCGGCTCATCCACCGCTGTCTTCCATAAATTATGATAACGAAACACCGGAAGATAATATTGACCCATCTGTTCTAAAATTGCCTGCGTACTTTTCACTGCACCGATGTCACGGAACAAGGTATTTGTCTCGAGCATAACTATTTTAGGAGACTGTCCTTTAAATCCCTGTTTTATCATATAATAAGTTTCCGGTATTCTCTGTGCTCCCTGCCCACAATCATAAGCTGCAATTCCCTTATCTTCCCACAACCGCATTGTAGACACGGAATTATAGCTTTCACTATCACCGGCCACCAGCATATCCAATGTATCTTCCGGCTCAACTGTAAGAGCCGCAAATGGGCGGTTTCTTCCGGTCACTTCTCCATTCAGCTGATGCACCACATAATATTCCATCCCGACAGAACTTGTCACCAAAAATACTGCCAGTATTACAATAAAGAGAATTCCTCTTTTTATCTTACTCATTCTTCTCACCTCAGAAACCAGCATAGATCAGATCCTGAATCTGATATCCATCCCCATACGCTGCGAAGATCAAAATCCCTATAACTAAGGCATAATACAATCCCCAGCGCACCGGTACAGCCAGTTCTCCCATTTTCTTCTGTACAGAGATTCCGCGCTCTTTCATAGAACCTATCACTCCCACGATCAGACAACCTACAATTACTGCCAGATAATCTGCCCGCTCAAGTCCAAGTGTATACAGTGTTCCATCCGTTAATTGTCCCACATCAAAATTCTTTATCATACTACAGAACATATACCATCCGGCCTTCAATCCATTTGCACGGAAAAATAACTCTCCAACTACAATAATCACCCATGTCTTTGCAATCTGGATTGTTCTCCAGATTTTCGTCTCCGGATCAATATGACACGCTTCTAAAATATGGTCTCGAACCGGCTCCACAGCAATCCCAAGCATGATCAATACAAAATAATACATTCCATAGAAAATATAGTTCCACTGTGCGCCATGCCAGACTCCGTTCGCAACCCACACTGGGAACAGGGCGATTGCAGAAGTCACCAGTCTTGTAATATGCTTTCCGCAATGCTTTCTTCCATACTGGTTCCATTTCTTAACCAATCCGGATACCGATACCGGATAGAAAATATATGCCTTGAACCACGCGCCGAGTGTAATATGCCATCTGCGCCAGAATTCCGAAGGATTCTTCGCACAGAACGGCTGTCGGAAGTTTTCCGGAAGGCAGATACCAAACAGCTTTCCACTTCCTATAATGATATCCATACAACCGGAGAATTCCATATAAAGCTGAATCACATAACCGATCGCTGCCGCAAGAATCACTGCTCCATGATAGTCTGCATAATGGTCAAACACCTGATTTACCATCAGTGCCATACGGTCTGCTATCACCATCTTTTTAAAGAGTCCCCAGAAGATTCTTACATAACCATCGACCACATTTCTATATTCCAATGGCTTTCCTGTATACAAAGTATCTGCCACATCTGAATATCTTGCGATTGGTCCCTCCATGATCTGTGGGAAGAATCCAAGAAACAATGCGGTTCTCCAGATTTCTGTCTCTGCCTGGATGGTTCCCCAGTATACATCTGTCATATAACCAATTGCCTGCAATGTATAAAATGAAATTCCAATTGGCATTAATAGCTTTTCCGGTCTCCATCCTTCCAAAACCGGATGTCCGAATAAATAACTCAAGTTTGTCGTAAAGAAATCAAAATATTTTAAATAACCAAGAACTCCGAGTAAAATCAGGATTCCCAGTATTAATACTCTTCTTCCCTTTTTCTGATACTCTGCTTTAATTACTTTCTTTTGTTTCCGATCCATGCCTTCCACGGCTTTTGCTTCTTCTGTTTTGAGCAAAGTCAGCCAGATGCCAATACAATGGGTCAGAAGCGTTGTCCCCAAAAGATAAACCAGCAATTTTCCACTTAACAGATAAAAGAAAATCCAGCTGAATGCAAGCAAGACTCTTCCTCTCCATTTCTCCGGTGCAAGCTGATAGGCCAACAGACAAACCGGAAGAAATAAGAATATATATATAATTGAATGATATCCCATCTTTGAAGTTCTCCTTTTTCATATGTTGTAAACTATACTTTCTTTCAAAGTATCTATAAAGTTACCATACAGATACAAACGTTTCTATTTTAAACCTTTTTTATTATTTCATCAACATCTTAAAGCATACTCTCTACATTTCTTAAGATTTTATAAATTTGTCTCCCGTTCAAACTGGTATGGTTTATTTTTGTAAAAGTGGCTCTTTTTTATAGTCCACTTCTGTTGTATAGTATGATAAATCTTAAAGGAAAGAGGTTTTTGTTATGAATTCTAAGTCAACAGTAACATTAAAGAAACTTGTCATGGCTGCACTGTTCGCAGCGCTTGCCTGTGTTGCTACGATGTCAATCAAGATTCCTACTCCCGGAACAAGCGGATATATTCACCCAGGTGATGCGATTGTTATCCTTGCTGGTGTTGTTCTCGGACCTGCATGGGGATTCCTCGCAGGCGGTATCGGATCTGCTATGGCAGACCTGCTCGGAGGATATTTTGTCTATGTTCCGATCACATTTGTGATCAAAGGACTGGTATCCCTTTGCTCCGCCCTTCTTTACCGTAAAGTAGGTAAGAATTCCAAAAGCCGTTACACAGCAGTCATCCTCGGCGGTGTTGCTGATATCATTCTCGTTGCCGGTGGTTACTGCCTGTGCGAGTACTTTATCTACGGAGCCGGTGCATTCGCAAGCGTTCCGGCGAACCTGGTCCAGGGAATCGGTGGACTGATCCTTTCTGCTGTACTTTATCCGATTTTGATTGCAATTCCGGATGTAAAACAGACAGCACTTGCGAATTCATAAGTTTTGTTTATTAACTGATAAGCCCTATAATATTGCACGTAAAATTCCCCATGGGAAGACAGAATCTTTACTTCTTCTCATGGGGGATTTTGTCGTATCTAAATACTTATTTTCACATAAAGAAAAAAGTCCGGAAACAATCATTTCCAAACTTTCTAAGAGGCGCAGACCGGATTTGAACCGGTGAATCAGGGTGTTGCAGACCCACGCCTTACCGCTTGGCTACTGCGCCGTATTTATTTAACTATTAAAGTATAACAAAATACACGCAGTACGTCAATGGTGTTTTCTTTGATTTTTACATTGATTTTTAACTTCTTTTATTATTCAATTTCTACAGGAATGAATGAAAATGTTGTCACATCAAACAATCCCATATCTGTCAGCTTAATCTCCGGAATTACTGCAAGTGACATAAAGCACAGTGTCATTACCGGCTCCACATCTCCACAGATTCCAAGTTCTTCGTATGCTTTTTCATGAATGTCTGTTAATTTCTGATCTACCCATTCTCCGCTCTGATCACTCATCAGTCCGGCAATCGGCATTGGCATGCTCTCGATCACTTTTCCTTCCTTCACAAGAACAATACCACCTTCCTGCTCGATCAGACTGTTCACGGCAAATTCCATCTCTTCATCATTAACTCCAACAACAATGATGTTATGAGAATCGTGAGCCACTGAAAGCGCTACAGCACCTTCTTTGATTCCGTATCCTTTCAGGAATCCACAAGCTACATTTCCTGTTCCCTGATGACGCTCAACAACAGCTACTTTTACAAGATCAACTTCTGGATTTCTTACGAACTCTCCATTTGCATCCAACTCAATCTCTGCTGTATCTTTCGCTGTTACAACTCCACCCGGAAGAATCTTGATTACATTTACTTTGTTTGATTTCAGGTTCATTTTAAATTTCTCTTTGGAGAAATCTTTTACGATCACACTTCCCTTAACAGAAGAGATATCACATTTTTTGATTTCTGGCAGATATTTTCCTTCTTCTGCTACCAGGGCACCTTCTATAAATACACGGTTTACATGGAAATCTTTCAGATCATCCAGAAGAACAACATCCCCACGGTATCCCGGTGCAATTGCTCCTCTGTCTTTCAGGTCAAAGCATTCTGCTGCGTTAAGTGTTGCCATACGAATTGCTGTCACAGGATCAAGACCTTCCTCTACACAGATACGCAGATGATTATCAAGATGTCCTTCGTGAAGGATTGTCTTCGGCTGACGGTCATCAGAACAGAGCAGGCATCTTCTGCTGTTCTCTGCTGTCACACCTTTAAGCAGTGTTCGAAGGTTATGGCATGCTGATCCCTGACGAAGCAAAATGTACATTCCTCTCTCCAATCGATCACTCATCTCTTCTACGGTAGAACATTCATGATCAGCTGCGATTCTTGCAGCGGCATATGCATTCAGCTCTTTTCCTGTGATTCCTGGTCCATGTCCATCAATAAATTTGCCTTCCTGTTTTGCTACAATGATCTTATCCAGATCACTGTCTGCCGCATTGATCACGCCCGGGAAATTCATGAATTCACCAAGTCCGGCAATTCCTTCTCTTGTGATTGGCTCTTTCATTGCTTCTGCATCGATCACCGCACCTGAGTGCTCGAATGGTGTAGCCGGTACACAGGATGGAAGCTCATATTTCACATCAAGCACTGTGTTCTCAGCTGCTTTCAGCATATAGTCCAGACCGGCGATTCCACATACATTTACGATCTCATGTGGGTCTGCCATAATTGTGGTTCCTCCATGTGGAACTAACAGGCGTCCAATCTCTTCAGGACTTACATAAGAAGATTCAATATGGATGTGGCTGTCGATAAATCCTGGCGCTGCATATCTTCCTTCTGCATCAATCACTTTCACGCCTTCATACTCACCGATACCTGCAATCTGATTACCTGAAAATGCAATGTCTCCTTCCTGGATCTTTCCTGAAAATACGTTTACAATCTTACAATTTTTGATCACCAAATCTGCCGGAACTCTTCCTGCAGCTGTATCAATAAGTTTCTTTAATTCCACCTTCATTGTTGCTACGTCTTTCACATCAGAAGTCCTCCTCTTTATTTTTCGTCTGAATCCTCTTTGCTTTTAAATGGAATCACTTCGCATTCATTTGAAGCTTCTTCGTCTTCGTCTGAATCTTCTTCGTCATCTTCTTCCTCAAGAAAGTTTTTGATTTTTGATAAACAAATTTTGATTTTCCTAAACGAATTTTCACCCTTTACATCGGTTTCATCTTTCTCTGCATCCGGCACAAAATTCTCTGATGACTCTTTCTCTGTGTCCTCTGTAATCACAGGCATCGCGATTGTCTCACCCAAAGCTTCGGACTCTTCTGAGCTATCTCTGTTTTCGGTCACTGCCTCTGTTTCAGTCGCCGCATTTATTTCTGTAACTCCTTCTGTCTCAGCCGTTTCATTTATTTCAGATGTTACATCTGTCTCAGCTTCTTCTGTAGTTGCATCTGTCTCAACTGCTCCTTCTGCTTCTGTAGTCAGATCTGCATCCGTCTCCTCTTCTGTTTCATCTGTTCCATTAATTCCTTCTAACAGCGCATCAACTGTCTTCTCTTCCTCTGACACTTCTTCTACTTCTGCCTCTGGCTTCGGTTCACACGGCATCCCCACTGTAAAGCAGCTTCCGGATCCCAGGATACTTTCTGCATCCACCCATCCATCGTGTACTTCAGCAATCCATTTTACAACAGAAAGCCCCAGTCCAAAATGACCTTCTCCGGCACCTAAAGGATCTCCTCTGAAAAACCGATCCCATACGTGCGGCAGATCCGTCTCTGAAATTCCAATTCCCGCATCTGCAATCTTACAGGTAAATTCACTGCCTTTACTTTCAACAACAACTTTGATCAATCCAATCTCCCGGCTATAATCAATGGAATTCTCCAGCAGATTTAACAACATCTTCCGATAACAGTTCTCATCCACTTCTGCGTAAATCTCCGGTTCAATCTCATATTCTATCTGCACCGGTTCATCTGCCTCCTGAAGTCTGCTGATCTGACCTTCTATAATTCCTGTTGTCAGTTCACTGATATTCATGCGTTTTTTATAAGCCGGCTGGCATCCCTGATCTGCCTTTGCAAAAAATGAGACTTCCTGAATAAAATCTGAAAGAATCTGTGCCTTCTTCTGCACCAGTTCAATCTGCCAGCGCTGACGCTGGGACAGTCGCCAGTCGCCAAGGCACCATGCGCTTCGTGTAAGGATCACACTGACCGGCATCCACATCTCCTGTACAACATTTTCTGCAAAATTTCCCTCCTCGCGCACATCCTCAAGTAATTCATTCAATGTCAGCTGCAGTCTCTCCAATTCCGCATCAGATTCTTCCAGTTCCAACTGTCTGGAGAAATCTTTTGTTCTACAGATTTCCGCCGCTGACTCTGCCAGGTCTGCAGTCCGTTTCAGGACCTCTCTTACCAGAAAGTATCCAATTGCAAGAGATGCGATGAAAACGATTGGAAGTACCACCTTCGCCATCGCTTTTGCTGACTGCGCATCTGTTCCACTTATCATTGTAGCAAGAAACAACGCAATGCCTGTTGCCACGAATATGCACCCTGTATATTTTAGTGTTAATTTTATTTTCAAAGATATTTTTTTCATTCGTACTCCTCCAATGGAATCTCTGACATTCCAAATTAGATTATAGCACATTTTTAAACAGTATGTTGTGAAATTCTTCTTAAATAAAAAGTTTTTATTATGCTTTTCCGCCTTGTATTTCTCTCTGATTTGCCCTATCCTAAAAAGTAAATATATCAGCAAAAAAAGATTTTTAAAACAATTTGAAAGAAGGAAATATCTATGAACAATTCAGTTTCTCAAGAACTATTAAAATTTCTTCAAAAGAGTCCCACAGCGTTTCATGCAGTTCAACAGATGAAATCAGAGCTTCTTGCAGTTGATTTTACTGAACTAAAGGAAAATCAGCGTTGGAATATAGAATGCGGCAAACACTATTTTGTTACACGAAATGACTCTTCCCTGATTGCGTTTACAATTCCGGAAAATGGTATTGACAAGATGCACATTCTGACAAGTCATAGTGATTCTCCGACCTTTAAGATCAAAGAGAATCCGGAGATCGAAGTAGAAAAACATTATGTGAAATTAAATGTAGAAAAATATGGTGGCATGCTCTGTGCACCCTGGTTTGACCGTCCGCTCTCTGTTGCCGGACGCGTTATAACAAAAGATAAGACAAACGGACAATTCGCGAGCAAACTCGTCAATATTGACCGGGATCTTGTTATGATCCCGAATCTCGCGATTCACATGAACCGTGAGATCAATAGCGGTTACAACTACAACGCACAGAAAGATCTTCTCCCACTTTATGGATGTGGTTCTCCTAAAGGAACTTTTATGGAACAGATTGCTGAAGCTGCCGGGGTAGAAAAAGATGAAATCCTTGGACATGATCTATTCCTTTATAACCGACAGGAAGGTTCCATCTGGGGGGCTTCTGAAGAATTCATTTCCAGTGGCAGACTGGATGACCTGCAGTGTGCCTTCGCATCACTTCAAGGTTTTCTTTCCGGTGAGAAAAAAGAATGTATGGCTGTACACTGTGTTCTGGATAATGAAGAAGTTGGAAGCGGTACGAAACAGGGCGCCGCATCCACGTTCCTTTTTGACACACTGATCCGTGTTCACGAAGCACTTGGATATGATGGAGAAGATTATCGTGTCCATCTTGCAGACAGTTTTATGATCTCTGCGGATAATGCTCATGCGGTTCATCCAAACTATACAGAGAAAGCAGATCCGACAAACCGTCCTTACCTGAACGAAGGAATCGTGTTGAAATTCAATGCAAACCAGAAGTACTGTACGGACGCCGTATCTGCTGCCATGTTCCGCGACCTATGTAAGCGGGCAGATGTTCCGGTTCAGACATTCACAAACCGCTCTGATATGGCCGGTGGCTCTACCCTTGGAAATATTTCCAACACTCAGGTTGCGCTCAATACCGTTGACATCGGACTTCCGCAGTTGGCAATGCATTCCCCTTATGAAACTGCAGGTGTGAAAGATACTGAGTATCTAGTACGAGCTGCAAAAAAATTCTTCTGCTAGTAAAAGAAGGAGCAGGGATTTCATTATGACGAAATCCCCGCTCTTTATTTTTTACAAATGCTTTCTCAGCGCGTCTACATAATAAGACGCATAACGACTGAAAATAATATTTTTCTTTTTAATAATACCGATCCTCATCGTTTTATCAACATCTAATGGCTTCGCTATAATACTGCTTCCATTTAATTTCTGGTCGATCACACCACTGCTTACTGTGAATCCGTTTAATCCGATCACCAGGTTAAATAAGGTCGCCCTGTCTCTCACCTGTATACTCTTCGGGAAATCAAGCATGCTTATAAATTCCTCTGAAAAATAAAACGAATTATTATTTCCCTGTTCATAAACAAGATACGGATATGGTCGTAAATCTTCCATGGAAATCATTTCTTTTTCTGCCAGTGGATGATCTTTACAGATAAATACATGCGGTTCTGCAACAAACATTTCCTCAAATTTCAACTGATTATTCTTTATCAGCTTCAGAATCACATCTTCATTGTGTTCCGAAAGATAAAGAACCCCAATCTCACTTTTTCCGCTTGCCACATCTTCAATGATCTCGCCCGTCTGTGTCTCCCTTATAATAAAACTATACTGTTCTGCATCATATTCTTTGATCAGATCAACAAAAGCATTTACCGCAAACGAATAATGCTGACAAGACACAGAAAACTTCGGTGTTCTTCTCTCTCCATTTCCAAAATGTTCTTTCATATTGTCAGCCTGCTCTAAGAGCATCCTTGCAAAAGACAATAGCTCTTCGCCTTCTCTTGTAACAGTAACGCCTTTGTTAGACCTTGTAAATGCAGTCACTCCCATCTCTTTTTCAAGATTATGAATTGCTGCACTAAGCGACGGCTGTGAAATAAAAAGCTTTTCTGCAGCCTCTGTAATATTTCCACAATCATCAACCGTAACTAAATAGGTTAATTGCTGTAATGTCATGTTCGCTCACTGCCACTCAAAATGTGATTAAATATACTCACATCGAGATAATGTAGACCCTCACGAGTTCTACTTACTGCTTTATCGTGTATGCTTTGGATTGACCGAAATCATATCTACTCACAAGTTCAAGTACACTCCATAGTCGTAAATTCCCGAAATAGCCTTCGGTACATACCTACGTTCGCGTTTATTTATGCAACTTCGTAAGTCATAGCATCTCTCAAATTAAGTGCAGCATTGAAATCTCTGTCTTCGATATAACCACAAGCACATTTGAAAATTCTATCTGAAAGTTTTAAATCTTTCCTGATATTTTTGCAGCAATGGCAGGTTTTAGAAGATGGATACCATCTGTTTGCCACACGAAGTTCAATTCCATTTTCGTTGCATTTAGCTTGAAGTTTTATTCTAAACTCATAAAACTTCTGTGACGCAACTGCTTTTGAAAGATGTCTGTTTTTCATCATGCCTTTTACATTTAAATCTTCAATCGTAATGTAGGATGGTTTGGTTTTCACTATCTCTGCGATTGTTTTGTTAATGTAGTCGGTGCGGATATTATCTATCCTATGATGAAGTTTCTGTACCTTGAGCTTTTGTTTTTGTATATTCGCTCTTTGAGTGGACTCTCCTTTCTGTGAATTTTCATATTTTCGAGAAAGACTTCTCTGTTCTCGAATAAGTTGTTTTTCAAGTTTCTTTAATTTTGCTGATTTGTTAATATTCTTATAAGTTTTACCATTAGAAACAGTGGCAAAATCCTTTAATCCAAGATCAATGCCAATTCCTTCATTGGAATTATCAGCTGTCTTGTTATCCGGCAGTTCTACAAGAACCGAAACATAGTATCTGTCAGCTTTTATTGAAACCGTACCGCTTTTGATTACATATCCATCTTTTGTTGTTGGAATATATCCTTTCTCTTTGATGCGGACCCAACCCAAAGTTGGAATCTTAAGTCTATGCCTTTCACACACGCAATCCTTTGGGTTATTTCTAACGAAATACATTTTTACATCTGATTTACCTTTCTTTTTAAATTTAGGAAAATCACTCTGATGTTTAAAAAATCTTGTAAAAGCAGTACATCCGTCTTCGATGGATCTTTTCACGGCTTTTGAATACGCTTCCTTAATCCATGCTTTATCAGGATTATTTGGAATGTATTCATTGTTAAGCCATACACTAAAGCCCTTACCAGTCATAAACTTTTCACCTTTATCATACAAGGCTTTGTTGTGACAAAGGTAGAAGTTATAGACATATCGGCAAGTGCCTATGGTCTTGTGAATCCTGATTTTCTGCTCTGATGTGGGATTGATTTCTGTCTTGAAGCTCTTTAACAATTTCTTCATCCCTCTCTATTTGTTTTTTATACTTACGGAGTCCATACAACCTGCAGGAGAACACATGAAGAATAGAAACAATATCCTGCACGAGTTCTTCTTGTGGTGATAGTTCTTCATTGTTTACTATCACTATGGTCGTATGAAACTTCATGCAGAATTTTTCAAACCAATCATAGCCAAATCTGATAAATCTATCTTTGTGCGTTATGATTATGGTTTTGATTTTTTGTTCCATTACTTCATCCAATCATTTATTCCACTTCTTACGATTGTAATTCAGACCACTTCCATATTCTTCCATACATTGGTCTACAATAATGCCTCTGGCATTACAGAATTGACGTAAAAACGATACTTGATTCTGTAAATCATCCTTTTGATTCTTTGTAGAAACTCTTGCATAAATAACTACTTGGCGTATATCATTTTGGGTTTTTATGCCTTTAAATTGAAGATATTGGTCGTAAGTATAATAACGCCTATCAGTTGGAGTCCGATTTGCCTCTAGAATTCCTTCCCTGTCCCAACGCTGTAATGTTTTCACAGAAACACCTATTAATTCAGCAAAATCTTTTGGTTTATAATTCGTGATATTTGACGTGTTCATAATAATACCTCCATAGGTATATTTAAACACATTTAACCATATTAAGCAATATATTTAGTTACTTATAAATTCCTCCTACTAAAATACTTTTCTAAGATAAGGTCACAGAAAGCCGCCAATCCCCGGGACGGCGGCTTTCTTTTCAGAGACCTAGGATATCAGGAAGCTATCCTTTCCC
>OIAK01000920.1_pt1 | contig 11200 bp, 8 predicted proteins | sample 1580741 | NCBI WGS metagenome assembly OIAK01 (sample SAMEA3882521, study PRJEB24775) | human gut metagenome | biome: human-associated habitat; feature: intestine environment; material: feces | place: Netherlands | collected 2009/2010
ATGGTAAGGACATCAGCCAATATTCTGGTGGCTCTTTCCACGAACAGGCTCAGGGACATAATATACAAGAAGTTCTTAAGGAAACAAAGCATATAAGAATTTGCAAAGGATACCAATATATGGTAATATCAAGAAAGTGGCTTTATATGCCATTAACTCATTTTATAGATTCGTAAAGGTGGATTGGCCAATGACAATTACAGATGAAACCATTGATTATGTAGGCATACTCGCCAAGCTGGAGCTTTCTGCGGAAGAGAAGGAGCAGGCGAAGAAGGATATGTCTGATATGCTTGATTATGTGGGCAAGTTGAACGAGCTTGATACAGACAATGTAGAGGCCATGAGCCACACATTCCCATACAACAATGTATTCCGTGAGGATGTGGTGACAAATGGTGATGATAGAGAGAATCTTTTAAAGAATGCACCGGAAGAAAAAGACGGCTGCTACAAGGTTCCGAAGACATTTGATTAAGGAGGTAGAAGGACTTGGATTTAATGAGTTTGACTGCCGTTACATTAGGCAAGAAGATAAAAGCAGGAGAGGTAAGCGTTGCAGAGGCCGCCAAAGCCTGCATGGACAGCATTGAGAGATATGACAGCGAGTATAACTGCTTTGTGACAGTGGCTGACAGAGAAGGCGTGATGAAGCAGGCAGAGGAGATACAGAAGAAGATAGATAATGGGGAGCTTACAGGTCCCCTTGCAGGTGTGCCTGTGGCTATCAAGGATAACATGTGTCTTAATGGAATGCTCACCACATGCTCATCAAAGATACTTTCAAATTTCGTACCTACATATACCTCAGAGGCTGTAGAGAAGCTTATTGAGGCAGGTATGGTAATAGTAGGCAAGACAAATATGGATGAGTTCGCCATGGGAAGCACAACAGAGACCTCTTATTACGGCGAGACAAAAAACCCATGGGACAAGAATAAGGTTCCGGGTGGTTCATCAGGTGGTTCTGCGGCAGCAGTTGCGGCAGAAGAAGTTGTATGTGCCCTTGGTTCAGATACAGGTGGTTCCATAAGACAGCCTGCGTCATTCTGTGGTGTTACAGGTATCAAGCCTACCTATGGAAGAGTCTCAAGATATGGTCTTATTGCATACGGTTCATCTCTTGATCAGATCGGACCTCTTGCAAAGGATGTTACAGACTGTGCGGCACTCCTTGAGATCATTTCCCAGTATGACAAGAAGGATTCCACATCAGTGAACAGAGATGATAATGATTTCACCGGTGCTCTTGTGGATGATGTAAAGGGGCTTAAGATAGGTCTTCCGAGAGATTATTTCTCAGAAGGGCTTGACCCTGATATAAAGGACGCTGTTTATGCGGCGGCTAAGAAGCTTGAGGAAAAGGGAGCTATTGTAGAGGAGTTTGACCTGGGAATGGTTGAGTATACTATCCCTACCTACTATATAATAGCAGCGGCAGAGGCAAGCTCAAACCTTGAGCGTTTCGACGGAGTTAAGTACGGCTACAGAACAGACAGCTATACAGATCTTCACAACATGTACAAGAAGAGCCGTTCAGAGGGCTTCGGTCCTGAGGTTAAGCGTAGGATCATGCTTGGTTCATTTGTACTAAGCTCAGGATATTATGATGCTTACTATGTAAAGGCGTTAAAGGCTAAGGCACTTATAAAGCGGACCTACGACAAGGCATTTGAGAAGTATGACATAATCCTTGGACCTGTTGCGCCTACAACAGCTCTTAAGATGGGAGAGTCACTCAGTGATCCTATCAAGATGTATCTTGGAGATGTATATACAGTACCTGTAAATCTTGCAGGACTTCCGGGTATATCACTTCCGTGCGGATATGACAGGGACGGAATGCCGATAGGACTTCAGATGGTCAGCGACGCATTTAATGAAAAGACTATAATAAGAGCTGCTTATGCATATGAGCAGACAAGAGAATATAAGAGACCTGCAGATGTGGCAGAAAGGGGGCAGAACTAACATGAGTAAAGCATATGAAACAGTCATAGGACTTGAGGTTCATGTAGAGCTTGCAACCAGGACAAAGATCTTCTGTGGATGCAGTACAGCATTCGGCGGAGCACCTAATACACATACATGTCCTGTATGTACAGGTATGCCGGGTTCACTTCCTGTCCTTAACAAGGCAGTGGTTGAGAAGGCTATGGCAGTTGGTCTTGCCACAAACTGTAATATTACAAGAAATTGCAAATTCGACAGAAAGAACTATTTCTATCCTGATAACCCACAGAACTATCAGATATCCCAGTTATACTATCCTATATGCAGGGACGGTAAGGTTGAGATAGAGGTTGAGGGAAAAAAGAAATTTGTAAGGATACATGAGATCCATATGGAGGAGGATGCAGGCAAGCTGGTCCATGATCCATATACTGACAGCTCACTGGTAGACTTTAACCGTTCAGGTGTACCTCTTATTGAGATCGTATCAGAGCCTGATATGCGTTCCGCAGATGAGGTTATTGCGTACCTTGAGAAGCTCAGACTTATAATACAGTACCTTGGTGCTTCAGATTGTAAGCTCAACGAGGGCTCTATGAGAGCCGATGTAAACCTTTCCGTAAGAGAGGTTGGAGCAGAAGAGTTCGGTACAAGAACAGAGACCAAGAACCTTAATTCCTTCAAGGCTATTGCCCGTGCCATTGAGAACGAGAGAGAGAGACAGATCGATCTTATTGAATCCGGCGAGAAGGTAGTTCAGGAAACAAGAAGATGGGATGATACAAAGGAATATTCATATCCTATGCGATCAAAGGAAGACGCCCAGGATTACAGATATTTCCCTGATCCTGACCTGGTGCCTATACACATCAGTGACGAATGGCTTGAGGAGATAAGATCAAAGCAGCCTGAGTTCAGAGATGAGAAGAGGGCAAGATACAGAGAAGAGTATCAGATCCCTGATTATGATATTGACATTATCACAAACTCAAAGAAGCTTGCAGATATATTCGAGGATACCATAGCTCTTGGAGCAGCACCTAAGAAGGTGTCTAACTGGCTCATGGTAGAGACCATGAGACTCCTTAAGGATAATGTGATGGATCCTGAGGATATTAAGTTCACAGCTAAAAATCTTGCCAAGCTTATTAAGCTTGTGGACGCCAGAACCATCAACGGAAATGTTGCAAAGGAAGTGTTCGAGCATGTATTTGCTGAGGATATAGATCCTGAGGCTTATGTTAAGGAGCATGGCCTTGCAACCGTAAATGATGAAGGTGCCCTTAAGACAGCCTGTGAAGCAGCCATAGCAGGAAACAGCAAGGCTGTAGAGGATTACAAGGGCGGAAAAGAGAAAGCTCTTGGTGCACTTGTGGGACAGGTTATGAAGGCAATGAAGGGAAAGGCTGATCCGGGATCTGTTAATCAGATGCTCCGGGAACTGTTGAAATAACTGTGTCAGTCCTTTGCCAGAGTAAGCGCCTATGTGTTGAATCACATTTTGAATGGTGCTTACGGGATGCCACCGGGTGTAAACGAGGGGGCACTACTAAACAGACAAATTTTAAATGAACTGATGTTCAATAAAGCAGGAGTAAGATATGGAAGAGAACAGACCTGTTAAAAAAAGAGAAATCTATAAGAGAGTGATATCATTTTTTGAAGGCTTTGTATTGCTGGCTATAGAAGTGTTGATGTTTGCGTACCTGTGGTACACAAATTACTCAAAAGACATTATAATACCTTTCGCCATGAGAGGTAACTGGGCTGTTGTAGGAATGTATGGACTTATAGTGTTCCTGTTCACTAAGCTTTATGGTGGTTACAAGGTGGGATTTTTAAGGATCATAGATGTACTTTACTCACAGATCCTGTCTATGGTATGCGCAAATATTGTTGCATACATACAGCTCTGTATGGTATGTCGTGATTATATTAATCCACTGGTTCTTGTAGAGTTGTCGGGAGCGGAGCTTCTGGTTATATTTGCATGGGTGTTTATATGCAGATATATGTACAGAAAGTATTATCCTCCAAGACATCTGCTTCTTATATATGGATACAAGACTCCTAAGGAGTTCATTGAGAAGATAAATGCCAGAAAAGACAAATATGTTATTCAGGATATAATACATGTCAGTGAAGGCGAGAAGGTTATCAAGGAGAAGATTCTTGATTATGAGGGCGTTATAATATGTGAGACTAAGGCATACATAAGAAATGAACTGGTTAAGTATTGCTTTGAACATTCCATCCGTTCCTATGTTGTTCCGAAGCTGTCAGATATCATCATCCTTGGAGCGGAGCCTATCCACCTCTTTGATACACCGTTGCTTCTGTCGCGTAACAGAGGCTTAAGCGGAGAGGATGTAATCGGTAAGAGAATCCTTGATATTATATGTGCCATTATACTTTTGGTGTTATTCTCGCCATTTATGATAATAATTGCCCTGTGTATCAAGCTCTATGACGGAGGACCTGTATTTTATAAGCAGGACAGACTTACCTTAAACGGAAGAGTGTTTAAGATATACAAGTTCAGAAGCATGAGAATGGATTCTGAGAAGGCAGGAGCCCAGCTTGCCAAGAAGAATGATGACAGGATCACACCTGTTGGTAAGGTCATCAGATCACTTCATCTGGATGAGCTGCCACAGATATTCAACATACTTAAGGGCGATATGTCGATGGTGGGGCCAAGACCTGAAAGACCGGAGATCGCAGCTCTCTACAGGGAAGAGTTCCCTGAGTTCGATTATCGTCTTAAGATGAAAGCGGGACTTACAGGCTATGCCCAGGTGTACGGCAAATACAATACAACACCAAGAGACAAGGTTAAGCTGGATCTTACCTATTATGAGCAGTATTCGGTATGGCTTGATATTAAGCTCATTCTGTTGACGTTTAAGATTCTGTTCCAGAAGGAGAATACTGAAGGAATAGATGCAAATATGACAACAGCCATAAGAGAGGATGTTAAGAAGCGTGTAAAGAAGAATGAGAAGCCGGCTGATTTTGATGAGACAACGGATTCGTTCTAGTCATCTGATATACGGATCAGTGTGCAAGTGATCCAAAGAAACGATAAAACAAATAAATGAAAAAATCCGGAGAATGTTACACACATCCTCCGGATTTTTGTAATAAGACTTTATTCAAAAATCATGCTTGCATGATCGCATCTGAACATTGCTGATTTATTTAATCTACAGTGTATATCCGTTTTTAACCAACAGAGCCTTGGCTGTTTCGATAGAGTCAACGCCTGTGGCATTCTTAATAGGGGCAAATTCCTTTTCTCTTACAACCTCAAATGGAAGACAGGTCTCCATGTAGCCTATCATATCAAGGGCAAGAGTCTCAAACTTATAACCGTTTGGTTCCTCAGGCTTAACAAGCTCACCTTCATTATTAATGTAAGGAACCTTTTTCTTTACCACATGAAGCGGCATTTTCTTGTCTAACAGGTTCATAAGCTTGTCTACAGGGAACATATAGTTGAGGGTGACACCATAGTTGTATGCGTACTCACCCCGTTCATTTTTCTCGTAAGCCATTTCCTCGCTTAATTCATAGTATTCAACAATGAAAGGCTTTCCGTCCTTCATACAGAGAACACCTACACGCTCATGAGGATCTGCTTTCTTTATAACCTTGCCGCCTGATACATAGCCTTCCTTAAGAACAGCCCCCAGGAAGACAGGGTCGGCAATGCCTTGAAGAACATTGTCTACAGAGAATACATTTATCCATTTAATATTGTCCTTAACAATTGTATCCATAAGGCCTGCTCGCTCAAGAGAAGAGAACCAGCCGCCGTTGCCATTTGGAGAGAGACATATCTGGCCCTTGTCCTCTAAGAGGATCTTGCCGTCAAAATCTGTTGAAGGAACCATTTCCTGGCGGAAGAAGTGGATATAATCCCTGTTGTATCCGAAATAATCATGCTCTCTAAAGAATGTGGTGGTCTGCTCATGGTTCTTCACATTTGTCATTATGAAGAAGTGGATCCATGTACCGGACTCATGCACTACATCCAGAGTGTGCTCCACAAGAAGCTGGAAGATGAACATATCCTTTGTCTCACCAACATTCAAGGTCCCCTTAGGACCATCAAAACCAAGGCGGGTTCCTTGTCCGCCGGCAAGAAGCACCAGTGCCAGATCCCCTGCCTTAATGGCTTTAAGACCTGCAGACTTGTATTCGTCGTGTTTTTTTTCAATATCCTCAAGCATCATTGCTTTTATAGGCACAATGGTAGATTCCTTTTTCTCTTCCTTAGCATGAAGATTATCTAAAATAGAAAAGTCTATATCTGAGATCTGTTTTAACAGAGACTCTTTTCCTTCGTTGTCAAGCTCATCATAGTACCTGAGTATGTGTAACTGGTCCTTAGCTTTCAGCAATTCGTATGCTTCGTTATAATTCATAATTTTCTCCCTATTCTTGGAACATCAGCCCATTGAAATTTGTCTATTTGGTATCGCCCCTCACATTCGTTGGGCGGCAGGTTGATTGTGCCATTTCAATATGTGTTTTCAACACATGGGTGCTTACTATGTCAGCGGGCTGATGCTGCATATCAAATCATATCGATAGTTTAATTGTAGCTCTTTAATTTCTTCTTAATATTTATTGTGTCCTTAAAAACTTGAAAAATGTCAGCGAGCTTGATCCTGCGGCCGTCTCCTGCGTCATCTCTTGAGTAGTTTAAGGTGATGGGAGCCTCGGCAATACGGAAGCCCTTTTTATTTGCCTTGGCAAGAATCTCAATGTCAAAGGCGTAGCCGGCGGTATCAAGAGTGCCGGTGATAGGCTTTATGACAGAATTTTTGAACAGCTTTATACCTGTCTGGGTATCATGGACATTGAGGCGGAAGAGTACCTTTAACATAAGGTAGTATCCGTAACTCATGATCTTTCTGATCAATGGGTAGTCAAGCTTTGAGTCCTTGTGAAGCTTTGAGCCGATAACTATATCTACATCCTGTTCCTTCATTATCTTAAGGAAGCTCTTGAGCATTTTAGGGCTGAGCTCCAGATCGGAGTCAAGGAATGCGATATATCTGCCGGAGGCGTTTTCTATTCCGTGACAAATGGCGTATCCCTTGCCATGGTTATTACTGTAGCCGTAGTCTGAGACTGAGGCAAGCTTAGAGGCTGCTCTTTTTATCTCATCCCAGGTGTTGTCCTTGCTTCCGTCATTTACAGCGATTATTTCATAGCGCCTGACGAAAGTACTTAAGATCTTATCTGTCTCTACCAGATTGTCATATATATGCTGTCCTTCATTATATGCAGGCATAACAACAGATAAAGTTATATTTTCATTCATTTTAGTCACCAAAATCCGTAAATAATTATGTGTTTAAGCGGAAATATCACTGGTGGATTTCCACCTCTAAACAGTCTTACAGACAATATACATTTTTTGATAATGGCTGTCAAGTCTAAGGGGGAAAGGGGCAGAACTTAAGTGATATGGGAGATTCGCATCGTCATTTTCAAACTGTTTTCAGTCATAAATATAATTTGAAACTGTTTTTTACAACCACTTTACTTAAAGGATATCTGGATTACATGTGGAGATGGCAATGTGATGTGAGAAGGCAATGTATTTTGCGGATATATATTTAGATTGACTTATATAAAAATTGATGGAGGATATAGGGCTGATGAATATTCTTGTGTGGGGAGCTATTGGTGCGGTGGTAGTCCACCTGTTTATGAAGGTGAGAAATAATGAGATAAATAAACCGGAAGAGGAAAGAAACCATGATCTTATCGGATATAATCTGAATGGATACGATAAAAAGCCGGGTGGATACAGCAAAGAGCCAAATGGACGCATTAAGGAGACGGGTGGGCATAAGAAAAAAGGCGGAGGCATGGCATTTGTATATATTGTCGGGATAATTGCCTTGTGTGGCATAGTATCCATAGCCGGAGCCTTAAAAGCGAAACGGCAGGAGCAGGATATAATAGATAATGGAAAGAAAACTGTGGCGGCTGTGACCGGGGTTGAAGTGTACGACACCTATGATACAGATGGTGATATAAATACGGAGAAGGATGTGTATCTTCAATACAAGGTGGATGGAAGGATACATAAGGCGATAATAAAAAAAGCTCATTTTTATCCTTCGGTGGGAGATCAGGTTGATATTTATTACAGAAGCAATCAGCCGGATGATATAGTGTGCCTGGCAAATACTCATGGAATCATGTCTGTAAAGTTTAAGACAGGTGTGGGAATATTGGTTTTTGTGGCATTTATGGTGGCGATATACATGTGGACCCGGATAAAGGAAGGACAAAAAGATAGCGGGATGCAATAAAAACGAAACAAAAATGCAATAAATTATGCCACTCTGCCATGCCTGTCTTGTAAAAATTGTAAAAATAATGTATTATACAAGAAGGTATGCAAATAAACACACAATTTTGATTGAGAGGAAATCCGTGATGGATAATAATATGTCAGAATACGAGAAGCGTCTGGCTGCCTTTAAGGCACAGGCAATGCAGAGAGCTGATGAGATAGTTGGAGATTTTGAAGACGAAGATGATCTTTCATCTATAATATCCAGACATAATGCAGGGGCAACCTCATCCGGTAAGGATGATATTGCAAATGACAGGATGGGCAATTCCGCAGGGAAAGCCCATGACGTAAGGAGAGCTGGTGACGTTAAGAAAGCTGATGATGTTAAGAAAGCTGATGATGTCAAGAAAGCTGGTGATGTAAGGACGGACAGATTAAAGCCTGCGTCAACAGGCTTTGAGACGAAACAACCTGAAACCACATCAGTACCTGCAAGTGAGACTATGAAGGTTAATATACCTGATAGTGTAAAAAAGAAGATAGAAAAGCCGAGGAATCTTGATGAGGAGGTTGAATCGGTACTGGCACAGGTTAATGCTCTTGCAGAGGCGGCTGCATCTCTTCATGAAAATGATATGCCGGCAGAGGAAGAGAAAGATGACAGTACAATGGATCAAAATACTGCAGGACTTGATGATGACGGCGGAAGTCATCCGGGAAGTGCTGCGGCAGACCATATTGATGATATTCGGGAAGAGCAGGGTACCGCAGGTTACCGGGAGGAGACTTGCGCGCATGACGGGACTGATGATTATCAGGATGGGGCTTACGATGACGAGACCGATGATTACGGAGAAGAGACCTGCGCAGACGAGACCGATGACTATGGAGAAGAGACTTACGCTGACGATGAGACAGACTATGATCAGAATGACGAATATACAGATGAAGAGACCGATGGATACCATGAGGAATATGAAGATGAGCCGTATCCGGAGGATGATGGCAGGGATCTAGGATACCTTGATGATCTCTATGAGGGCGAGGAGCATATGCCTGAGGAACTTCCGGTGGAAAAGAAGAAGAGCAATAAAGGCTGGACAGCAGTGTTTATTGTGATGGTACTTGCATTGGCAGCTTTATGCGTGGTTTATCTCAAGCAGAGAGCGACTCTTATGGGAGACGATATAAATGTTATCAATATCAAGCAGGCAGATATAGTTACCAACGAAGGCGTTGCCGAGGAAACAAAGGGATACACTACTATAGCCCTTTATGGTGTTGATTCAACAGACAGCAACAAGGGCAGCGGCACCAACAGTGACTGTGTAATGTTACTCAGCATAAACAATGCTACAGGAGAGATCAAGACAGTATCAGTATACAGAGATACATTGCTTGAGACCTATGGCATGGACAACAGTGCAATGAAGATCAATTACGCTTATCAGATGGGCGGAGCATTGACAAGTATCAATACACTTAATACAAATCTTGATCTTAATATTACGGATTTTGTTACTATTGATTTTGACGGACTGGCAAGTATAATAAATGCCATTGGTGGAGTTACCATTGATGTGGATGAGAGCGAGCTTGACGCCTTTAATTTAAGCATTGCAAATCAGATAAAGGAGTCCGGTGACTTTATCGAGGGTATCCACTCTGCCGGCAAGCAGGTGTTAAACGGCGAGCAGGCAGTGGCATATTCAAGGATAAGGACTACCGATAAGGGAGATATAACAAGAACAGAGAGACAGAGAAAGGTTCTTTTTGCCATAGCAGGCAAGGTTAAGAGCATGGATGCTGCCACAGTTCTTAAATTCGTAGATGTGTCATTTGGATTTGTCTCTACAAGTATCACCAAAGATGAGATGGTTAAGCTTGCCAAGAAGGTGTCTGCATATGAATTTAAGGAAGAGATTGGTTTTCCTATGGAGTACAGCTCAGTTATACTTTCCGATAATCAGGGAGTTGTAGCTGCAAATGATCTGAGCAGCAATGTCAAGAGGCTTCATGAGTATCTCTATGGAAATGGAGGATACACTGTATCTAATACTGTAAGTGACATAAGTGACAGATTAAAGAGTCTTACAGGAGTAACAGGTACGGGAGATGCGCAGGCAGGCGGTGTGGGAGATGCACAGGCCGGTCAGGAAGCAGATACCACCGGTGAAGAGGAGTCCAGCGAGGAGGGAACTACTGCTGCTGAGTAAGACGGTGACGTGATAATATCATAATAGTATTTTTGTACTCGTATTTTTATAGAAATAATTTGAAATAATCAGAAAAAATAATCTAATATAAGCAATATATCAGAAGACCATAAACTACAGTTTTGATGACTGTGATTATGGTCTTTTTTTATTGAAATAAGCTCTTATATTAGTTAAGTCTGTGTATAACGGGACGACAGGGAATCTAATGAAAAAAGTATACGCAATTAAATGAATAGTAAACACAATAAAACACATATAAGAGAATTGCGAAACTATCTGACAACTTGATAAAATTTACTATTTACAAACTGGATAAAAGGTAGTATAGTATCGAACTAGAAAAGGAAAAACAAGCAAAAAGTGACATTTACACAATAAAAACAAGTAAAAAACAAAAATACCGCAATTTTATTAAGAAAGGTATTTGCCTTTAAAATACGAGTAAAGTGTAGAATGATATAAAAAGGAAGGCACGCCGAGCCGTGCCAATAACCAGGAGGTGCAGTGATGAAAGAGTTACGAGAAAGCATAGGTTTATATGACAGCAGTTATGAGCATGACAACTGTGGTATAGGAGCTGTTGTTAATATAAAAGGAATCAAAACTCACGAGACGGTGAACAATGCACTTAAGATTGTAGAAAATCTTGAGCACAGAGCCGGAAAGGACGCTTCGGGCGAGACGGGCGACGGCGTTGGAATAC
>OIAK01000924.1_pt1 | contig 11159 bp, 8 predicted proteins | sample 1580741 | NCBI WGS metagenome assembly OIAK01 (sample SAMEA3882521, study PRJEB24775) | human gut metagenome | biome: human-associated habitat; feature: intestine environment; material: feces | place: Netherlands | collected 2009/2010
TGGCTCCGGATCGCAGCAAAGAGTAAATTTAATGAATTAACTTCAGGAGGAAAACTATTATGAACTCAGCATTTGTATAGGTACTTACTGCAATCGCAATGGTATTAACCATCGTTGTTCCTATGACTTATTACTTCAAAGGTGAGCACAACAAAAATCGTTACAAAAAATCTCTGGCAGCCAATGTAAGCGGCTTCTTCGGCCTTCTGCTGATCGCAACCGTTGTTTCCTTCGCAGGCGCAACAACTGCATCTGCTGCAACAGAAGCAGGCGCTGGTCTTGCAACCGGTCTTGGTTACATCGGTGCAGCTCTTGTTACAGGTCTTTCCGGTATTGGTTCCGGTATCGCCGTTGCATCTTCCGCAAGCGCAGCTCTTGGAGCAATCAGCGAAGACGGCAGCATCTTTGGTAAATCCATGATCTTCGTAGCTATGGCCGAAGGTATCGCTCTGTATGGTCTGATCATCTCCTTCATGATTCTTGGTAAACTTTGATTCCAAAACCGGAAGGTATTGATCTTCACCTTAAGTTGGAGGAATCATAAATGAAAATGTTCTTGATCAGTGATAACGTAGACACTCAGACGGGCATGCGCCTGGCCGGAGTGGAAGGCGTTGTCGTTCATGAGCGCGAGGAGCTTTATGATACACTGCAGAAAACACTGGCAGACAAAGAGATCGGAATTATTCTCCTTACAGAAAAGTTCGGGAAGGAATTCCCGGACATTCTGGAGGATGTCCGCCTCAACCATAAGCTTCCGCTGCTCATTGAAATTCCGGACCGTCACGGTACCGGAAGAGCGCCGGACTTTATCACTTCCTTTGTAAATGAATCTATTGGATTAAAACTGTAAGAATGCCCTGGAGGTGACACACATTGACTACTGAGGAAAAACTTCAGAATTTTTATAATCATTCCCTGGACAGTGCAAACCGTGAAGCAGAACGTGTGATCGGCGATCACCAGAAAGCTCTGGATAAGATCTTCGAGGAGCATAAAGCAACCGCAAGACGTCAGGCAGAAGAAGAAGTTGCTGCCGAGACCGAGAAAGCAAAACGTGATGTCAATAAGACACTGTCTGCGGATCAGCTTCATATCAGACGGAAGCTGTCCCGTAAAAATCTGGAATTAAAAGAAAAACTGTTTAAAGAAGTTCGTGAAAAACTTACCGCTTATAAAAAGGATCCATCCTATGAGGAGTATCTGGAGCGCAAAATCCGCGAAGCCGTTACGTTTGCCGGAAATGACAAACTGACCTTATATCTGGATCCGTCAGACGAAGCTCATAAGGCTTCCCTGGAGCAGAAACTCTCCGTAACCCTTACCATTTCGGCCATGCCGTTCCTTGGCGGCGTGCGCGCGGTCATTCCGGAGAAAAATATTCTGATCGATAATTCCTTCGAGACCCTTCTGAACGAAGAGCGGGAGAATTTCATCTTTCACGGAGGTGTAGAGCATGAATAAAACCGGAGTTATCTATGGAATCAACGGTCCGGTCGTATATCTGAAAGGAAACACCGGATTTAAAATGTCCGAGATGGTTTACGTTGGTAAAGAACGTCTGGTCGGCGAGGTTATTGCCCTGACAAAGGATACCACTACAGTACAGGTTTTCGAGGAAACCACAGGACTGAAACCAGGCGAAACAGTTACCGCATCCGGAGATGCCCTCTCTGTTACACTGGGACCTGGAATCCTGAACAACATTTTTGACGGTATTGAGCGTCCGCTGTCCGAGATTGCAAAGCAGTCCGGTAAATATATCAGCCGCGGTCTTACCGTAGATTCTCTGGATACAGAGAAAAAATGGGATGTCCATGTAACTGTTTCAGAAGGCGAAGAGCTGATGGGCGGCGCAATCATTGCAGAGACACAGGAGACCCGTTCCATCGTACACAAATCGATGGTTCCGCCGGATGTCAACGGCACGGTTATCTGGGCTGCCAAAGACGGAAAGTACACCATCCTTGACCCGATTGTAAAACTGAAACTGGAAGACGGCACCGAAAAAGAGATCACACTGGCACAGAAATGGCCGATCCGTGTACCGCGTCCAACCCTGAAAAGATATCCGGCATCCGTTCCGCTGATCACAGGACAGCGTATCCTGGATACGATGTTCCCGATCGCAAAAGGCGGCACAGCAGCCATCCCTGGCGGATTCGGTACCGGAAAAACCATGACCCAGCACCAGATCGCAAAATGGTCTGATGCCGATATCATCATCTATATCGGATGTGGAGAGCGTGGAAACGAGATGACACAGGTTCTGGAGGAGTTCCAGGAACTGATCGACCCGAAGAGCGGCAACCCGCTAATGGACCGTACCACCCTGATCGCCAACACATCCAACATGCCTGTTGCAGCCCGTGAGGCATCTCTGTATTCCGGACTGACACTGGCTGAGTATTACCGCGATATGGGCTATGATGTAGCAATCATGGCAGACTCCACATCCCGTTGGGCAGAGGCACTCCGTGAGCTGTCCGGCCGTCTGGAGGAAATGCCTGCCGAGGAAGGTTTCCCGGCATATCTGGCATCCCGTCTGTCCGCTTTCTATGAGCGTGCCGGCATGATGCAGACCCTTTGCGGCGCAGAGGGAAGCGTATCCATCATCGGAGCTGTATCTCCGCAGGGTGGTGACTTCTCCGAGCCTGTTACCATGAACACCAAACGTTTCGTCCGCTGCTTCTGGGGACTGGACAAATCTCTGGCTTACGCCCGTCATTTCCCGGCGATCCACTGGCTGACCAGCTACAGTGAATACCTGCAGGATCTGTCGCCGTGGTACAAAGATCACGTAAACAAAAACTTTGTAGATATGCGGAACCAGTTAATGGGAATCCTGAACTCCGAGAGCTCCCTGATGGAAATTGTAAAACTGATCGGTAGCGATGTTCTTCCGGATGACCAGAAGCTGACCCTGGAAATCGCCAGAGTTATTCGACTGGGCTTCCTGCAGCAGAACGCATTCCATCCGGATGACACCTGCGTATCTCTGGAAAAACAGTACAAGATGATGGAAGTTATTCTTTATCTGTACAAGAAATCCAAAGCGCTCGTGACGATGGGCATGCCAATGTCCGTACTGAAAGAGGACAAGATCTTCGACCGCGTCGTTTCTATTAAATACGATGTACCGAATGACCGTCTGGATCTGTTTGACACATACAAAAAAGATATCGACACCTTCTACGATAAGGTACTCGAGAAGAATGGTTAAGGAGGGAATTCATCATGGCAATTGAATATTTAGGCCTTAGTGAGGTCAATGGCCCTCTGGTTGTTCTGGAAGGTGTAAAAAATGCTTCCTACGAGGAAATCGTAGAATTTACCGTAGACGGCAATGAGAAAAAACTGGGACGTATCGTTGCTGTATACGAAGACAAAGCTGTTATTCAGGTATTTGAGGGAACTTCGAGCATGTCTCTTACCAATACCCATACCCGTCTGACCGGACATCCGATGGAGATCGGACTTTCCGAGGAAATTCTGGGACGTACCTTCGACGGTATCGGAAAACCGATCGACCGCATGGGACCGATTGACGCAGAGGTAAGAAGAAACGTCAACGGCCTGCCGCTGAACCCGGTTACCCGTAAATACCCAAGAAACTATATCCATACCGGTATTTCTGCAATCGACGGTCTGACCACCCTGATTCGTGGACAGAAGCTGCCGATCTTCTCCGGAAACGGACTTCCGCACGACCAGCTGGCAGCACAGATCGTACAGCAGGCATCCCTTGGAGATTCCGATGAGAAGTTTGCAATCGTATTTGCCGCTATGGGTGTTAAATACGACGTAGCAGAGTTCTTCCGCCGGACCTTTGAGGAAAGCGGTGTATCTGACCACGTTGTTATGTTCCTGAACCTGGCAAACGACCCGGTTGTAGAGCGTCTGATCACTCCGAAGGTAGCACTGACAGCTGCCGAGTATCTTGCATTCGAGAAAGGCATGCATATCCTGGTTATCCTGACCGATATCACATCCTTCTGCGAGGCTATGCGTGAGGTTTCCTCCTCCCGTGGAGAGATTCCTTCCCGTAAAGGTTATCCTGGATACCTGTACAGTGAGCTGGCTACGCTGTATGAGCGCGCCGGAATCGTACAGGGCGTAGAGGGATCCGTAACACAGATTCCGATCCTGACCATGCCAAACGATGATATCACGCACCCGATCCCTGACCTGACCGGTTACATCACCGAGGGTCAGATCGTACTGGACCGTCAGCTTCACGGCCAGTCTATTTACCCGCCAATCAGCGTACTGCCGAGTCTTTCCCGTCTGATGAAGGATGGTATCGGTGAGGGCTACACAAGAGCCGATCATCAGGACGTAGCGAACCAGCTGTTCTCCTGCTATGCAAAGGTAGGAGATGCGCGTTCCCTGGCATCCGTTATCGGTGAGGATGAGCTTTCTCCGATCGATAAACAGTACCTGGTATTCGGTAATGAATTCGAGCATGAATTCATCGGCCAGGGAATGGATGAAAACCGTTCCATGGAAGATACGCTGAACAAGGCATGGGAGCTTCTTGGACTGCTTCCGAGAGAAGAGCTCGACCGTGTCAACACCAAGGTTCTGGATCAGTATTATCATCCGACCACCATTGATGCAGTAGCAAAAGCAAAGGCAGAAGCCGATGCCATGAATGAGTAAGCGAGAGGAGTGAGATCGGAATGGACCCGAATACCTTTCCTACCAAGGGAAACCTGATTCTTGCAAAGAACTCTCTGAAACTTGCCCACATGGGTTACGAGCTGATGGACAAGAAGCGGAATATTCTGATCCGCGAGCTCATGGGCCTGATCGATGAGGCAAAGGATATTCAGCGTCAGATTGATGTGACGTTCCGCGAAGCATATGCGGCGCTGCAGATTGCGAATATGGAGATCGGTATCACCAACGTACAGACCGTGTCCTATACCGTTCCGGTGGAGGAATCTATCCGGATCAAGACAAGGAGTATCATGGGCGTGGAAATTCCGCTGGTAGAGGCTGATCAGTCCGGACAGGCCCCAACGTATGCTTACTACAGCACGAAGGAGTCCCTGGATCAGGCAAGACAGGCCTTTGAAAAAGTAAAAGACCTGACCTTAAACCTTTCCATGATTGAGAACTCGGCGTACCGCCTTGCTGCGGCAATCAAGAAAACACAGAAGCGTGCCAACGCGCTGAAGAACATCACGATTCCGCATTACACCCAGCTGTCCAAGGATATCGCGGACGCACTGGAGGAGAAGGAGCGCGAGGAGTTCACACGACTGAAGGTCATCAAACAGAGAAAGAACAAGGCAAGCTGATAAGGCTTTCCCGGAATAGAGATGAAAAACCCGCTTGGGCCGCGAAGAGATTTGCGGTGCCGGGCGGGTTTTTATGTGCCATGCAAAAAATATGTTTTTGGATGCACTTTTTGTGCAAAAATTTTATAAAAATTTTCTATCTTTTTAAAACGGTCTTTGCTATAATACGTAAGGCGATTGTAAAGAAAAGTTAAGATTTTGTAAGCTGTAATGCTTTTTGGAGGTAGGAAGATGAAACACAAGAAACAGAAAAAAACGAAAAAAGCAGGGCGCATTCTGCTGGCTGTGTTTGCAGTGGTGATCGGAACGCTTGGCGTGCTGCTGTTTACGTCCGAGCGCTGGATGCGGAAAACATGGCCGAATCTGAGCATGGAAGAGCTTGTTTACCAGTTAAAGGCCCCGATTGCCGGAACCAGCCATGATCTTCTGATGAGTTATGTCTGCTCAAGTGCGCTGATCGCAGCGGCAGCACTCATCCTTCTGATTCTGGTCAGCATTTTTCTTCGGGAAAAACGCAAAGCCCATGTGGCGTTCGGGATGATCTGTATCGCGGCAGGAGCCGCCAGCATCGTCTATTCCATCAATGACGTGTGGGCAGCACTGGACGTAAAAGATTATCTGAAAAATCAGAGCACGTACAATACCGTGGTAGAAGACAACTACGTAGATCCGGACCGCGTGAATATCACGTTCCCGGAACAGAAACGAAATCTGATCTATCTCTATCTGGAATCCATGGAGAGCACCTATGCAGACAAAGCCTCCGGCGGAGCATTCGATAAAAACTATATCCCGGAGCTGACCCAGCTTGCCGCAGACAACATCAGTTTTTCCAATTCGGAGCTGCTCGGCGGCGGCCAGCCTACCGTAAACGCAACCTGGACCATTGCCGGAATTTTCGCACAGACCTCCGGTCTGCCTCTCAGCATCGGAATCCAGCGAAATGAGATGGCATATCAGACCAGCTTCTTCCCGGAAATCAATACCCTGGGTGATGTCCTGGCGGATGAAGGCTACAAGCAGTATTTCTTCATCGGTTCAATCGGACAGTTCGGCGGCCGGGAAGAGTACTTTAAAGAGCACGGTGACTACGAAGTAGACGATTACAACTGGGCTATGGAAAAAGGCCTGATCCCGGAAGGATATTACGAATGGTGGGGCTATGAGGATGAAAAACTCTTTTCCTTTGCCAAAGACCGCCTGACCGAAATCGCAGCAGAGGGAGAGCCGTTCAACTTCACCATGCTGACCGCAGACACCCATTTTGAGGATGGATATCCGTGTGAGCTCTGCGATGAAGAAAACGACGGTGACAACCAGTACGGAATGGTTCTGCACTGCTCCAGCAAGCAGGTCACCGAGTTCGTTTCCTGGATTCAGCAGCAGGATTTCTACGAGAACACAACGATCGTAATTTCTGGCGACCATCTGACGATGGATTCCGATTTCTGTGAGAACATTGATCCGGACTACACCAGAACCGTATACAACGTGATCATCAACTCTCCGATCCAGCCGCAGCAGGAGAAAAACAGAAGTTTCACCACCATGGACATGTTCCCGACCACGCTTGCCAGCCTCGGCGCCACCATCGAGGGTGACCGTCTCGGCCTTGGAACGAACCTGTTTTCAGGTGAACAGACGCTTGCAGAGAAGCTGACCTTCGACCAGCTCAATGATGATCTCTCCCAGAAATCCAAATTCTTCGAAAAAATGGAAGAGCAGGTAACCTCCATCTGGACCAAAACTGATGAGGGCTGGAAGTTCTACATCGAAGACGAAGACCGCTGGGCCAAAAGCGAATGGGTTTCCCTGAACCCGCACCGCTATGCAAACGACACCGAGCAGAGATACTACATTGACGCAAACGGCTACGCCGTAAAAGGATGGAAACTGATCGACGGAAAATGGTATTACTTCTCCACACAGGGCAGCTACCGCCTCCTCGAAGGACCGTGCGACGAACCGTTTGAGGTGGATGAATCGCAGTATTCTTAAAAAATAAAAAAGAGAAGGATTTTCGGCAGCAAAAAGCCGGGAATCCTTCTTTTTTTAATGCAGAATTGTGCCGCTCCGCCTTTTGGCGGAATTTTCTGCATTTTTTGGTACAAAACGTATAAAGATTGTGAAATAAATAATTATCAATTGAATCATCTTACAAAACATGGTAAAATATGGCTATCAATCGGCGGACAAAGCGGAAAAAAGAAAGGGGATTTTAAAACAATGGGTTACAAATCAGACATTGAAATTGCACAGGAATGTACCATGCAGCCGATCACAGCGATCGCAGAAAAAGCAGGTATTGATGACAAATATCTGGAGCAGTACGGAAAGTACAAAGCAAAAATTGATTACAACCTGTTAAAAGACACCAATGCGGAGGATGGAAAACTGATCCTCGTTACAGCCATCAACCCGACACCGGCAGGAGAAGGAAAAACAACAACTTCTGTAGGTCTGGTAGACGGACTTTCCAGAATCGGTAAAAAAGCAATGGTTGCACTTCGCGAGCCATCTCTTGGACCGGTCTTCGGTGTAAAAGGCGGAGCAGCAGGCGGCGGATACGCACAGGTTGTTCCAATGGAAGATATCAACCTTCACTTCACCGGTGACTTCCATGCAATCGGTGCAGCAAACAACCTGCTGGCAGCTATGATCGACAACCACATTTTCCAGGGCAACGCTCTGAATATCGATCCGAGAAAGATCACCTGGAAACGATGCGTAGATATGAATGACCGTCAGCTTCGAAGCGTTGTAGACGGCCTTGGCGGAAAAACAAACGGAATGCCGAGAGAAGACGGCTACGATATCACCGTAGCATCTGAGATCATGGCAGTTCTGTGTCTGGCAAGCGACATCTCAGATCTGAAAGAAAGACTTTCCAAGATCATCATCGGATATACCTACGGAAAAGTAGCAGAGCAGAAACCGGTAACAGCAGGAGATCTGCATGCGCAGGGCGCTATGGCAGCACTCTTGAAGGATGCCCTGAAACCAAACCTGGTACAGACTCTGGAAGGAACTCCGGCTATCGTTCACGGCGGACCATTCGCAAACATCGCACACGGCTGCAACTCTGTAACAGCAACCAAAATGTGCCTGAAATTAGCAGATTACACTATCACAGAGGCAGGCTTCGGTGCTGACCTTGGTGCTGAGAAATTCCTCGACATCAAATGCCGTATGGCGGGCCTGAAACCGAATGCAGTTGTAGTCGTAGCAACTGTTCGTGCCCTGAAATACAACGGCGGCGTTCCGAAAGCAGAACTGAACGGCGAGAACCTGGAAGCTCTGGAGAAAGGTATGCCGAACCTTCTGAAACATGTAAGCAATATCACAAACGTATACAAACTGCCTTGCGTTGTTGCAATCAATGCATTCCCGACCGATACCGAAGCAGAGCTGAAGCTGGTTGAGGAGAAATGCAAAGAGCTCGGTGTCAACGTTGTTCTGTCCGAGGTATGGGCAAAAGGCGGCGAGGGCGGCGTAGCCCTGGCAGAAGAAGTTGTCCGTCTTTGCGAGCAGCCGAACGATTTCACCTATGCATACGATCTGGAAGGCTCCATCGAAGAGAAACTGAACGCCATCGTTCAGAAGATCTACGGCGGAAGCAGAGTTGTCCTGACCGCAAATGCACAGAAACAGGCAAAACAGTTAGAGGCTCTCGGATTTGGCAACTGCCCGATCTGTATGGCAAAAACCCAGTACAGCCTGACCGATGATCAGACCAAACTCGGCGCACCGACCGGATTCGAAGTTACCGTACGTAACCTGAAAATCTCCGCAGGTGCAGGCTTCATCGTAGCCCTGACCGGTGACATCATGACCATGCCAGGTCTGCCGAAAGTTCCGGCAGCAGAGCGTATCGATGTAGACGCTACTGGAAAGATTACAGGACTGTTCTAATAACACAGGATATTGTCTTGAAAAGACAGAATAGAGCATGAAATGAAACACAGAAAAAAGAGACATTCCTTCGTGAATGTCTCTTTTTTTACGTTTTTATTGCAAAATATTACAAAAGATAATATAATTTCTAATGATAACATGGAGAGAAAAGCAGATATAATATAGTAAGGGAGTTACTTACCAATGACATCGAAGAAAAAATTGAGAAGTCTTCTGGGCGGTACACTTTTTATGGTGCTGATGCTCAGCGTACATCCGACGACTGTTTCCGCGAGTGCTGTGGGGAGCAGCACGGTGATGGACCAGTCTGTGGAGACAGAGGATCAGCAGAGCGGGATACAGAGTGAAACGCAGACACAGGCTTCACAGGACAGCGTTGCTGCTGTGCGGGCCAGTCAGAATGGCTGGGTTAAGGCAGGCGACAGCGGCTGGTATTTTTATGAGAACGGACAGCTGAAAACAGGATGGCTTTACCGGAATGGAAACTGGTACTGGCTGGATACGGACCGGAACGGCCGCATGGCAGAAAACAGCTGGTTCACATACGATAATAATTTTTATTATGCCAAGGGAGACGGAGCAATCTATAAAAATGGTTTTCAGGAAGTAGATGGAAACCTCTATTATTTCCAGAGCTGGGGCGGCATTCAGAAAAATGTGTATCTCAGCATCAGCGGAAAAATGTACTATGTACAGGAAAATGGTATCGTTGCCCGTGGAATAGTCAGAACAATGAATGGACATGGTGATCTCTGCGCATTTGATGATACTACGGGAGCGCAGATCACACAAAAAGGCTGGCTGAAAAAAGGCACATCATATTATTGGGTAAGAGAAGACGGCGTCCTGCAGACCGGCTGGCTGCTGTACGATGATAACTGGTACTGGTTTGATGATAATGGTGTCATGATGGCATCCGGCTGGAAAGAAATCAACAACAATCTGTATTACTTCCAGAGCTGGGGCGGCATTTATAAAAACGGTTTCCAGAGCATCGGAGGAAACGAGTATTATTTCAGGAGCTGGGGTGGTGTATATCGAAACACCTTCTTTACCGTAAAAGGAAAAACCTACATAGCGCAGAATGACGGATCGATCTATCATGCCAGCCAGACCGGCTGGGTTCAGCTGGGAGATCAGACTTACTGGATCAATCAGGATGGTTCTGTTCAGACCGGCTGGCTGAAGCTGGAAGGCAAATGGTACTGGCTGAAAGCGGACGGCACACGTGCTGCATCTGAATGGATCACGTATGACAACAACCGATATTATTTCGACGGTGACGGTGTGATGTACACCGGAATGAAAGAGGTTGACGGAACAAGATATTATTTCCACAGCTGGGGCGGCGTTTACCGTAACGAATCTTTTACCTGGCAGGGAAAGAAATACTGGGCAAAGGATGACGGAACCTTCTATACAGGTGTCTGCGATATCAATGGAAAGAAATACTATTTTCTGGAAGACGGCGAGCAGATTACAAAAGAGGGCTGGTATCTGACCAACGGAACGTATTACTGGATCAACAAGGATACGTCGCTTCAGACCGGCTGGGTGAAATATGACAACAACTGGTACTGGATGAAAGAAGACGGTACGATGGCATCGTCTGAATGGATCACCTACGACAAAAACCGCTACTATTTCCGAAGCTGGGGCGGCATGTACACCGGAATTCATACCATCGGCGGAACAAAATACGCATTCCAGAGCTGGGGCGGTCTGTACCATGATCAGACATTTACCATCGGCGGTAAAACATACTATGCCAATTCAGATGGAACATTTGCCACCGGCTGGGTGCAGAACGGCGGAAAAACATATTATTTCGATGAGGACGGCACAAGCCATACGGGCTGGCTGCTTCTGGACGGAACGTATTACTGGATCAACGCCAATGGAACCAGAAGAGATGACGAGCTGTTTCAGTACGACGGA
>OIAK01000930.1_pt1 | contig 11072 bp, 10 predicted proteins | sample 1580741 | NCBI WGS metagenome assembly OIAK01 (sample SAMEA3882521, study PRJEB24775) | human gut metagenome | biome: human-associated habitat; feature: intestine environment; material: feces | place: Netherlands | collected 2009/2010
TTCCATACAATTCCTTCTATTGCAGCGGCAGGGGCCGGACATGTCCGGCCCGCGGCCTTGCGGCAACTGCCCGTCAACGGGCAAGCCTTTTTATGTTGCGGGCCGGGCATGCCCGGCCCCTACGGAGCAGCGTTGTTTTTACCCCTCGTTCTTGAACCGTACCGGCAGCACCAGATAGATAAAGTCCTTGCCGTCCTCGGGCAGGAGCTTGACGGGGCTCAGGGGTCCGTTGATTTCCAGCACCATCTTCTCACACTTCGAGAAGCGCAGTGCATCCAGCAGATACCGGTTGTTGAAGCCGATCTCTACCGCGTCGCCCTCCATCGAGACCGGCGCGAACTCGTCCACGACCTTGCCCAGCGGCGTCTGGCAGCGGACCGTCACGCGATCCTCGGCAAAGGAGATGCGCAGCGGGTTCTTCAAACGCTCGGTAATAATGAGCGACGCACGCTCGATCGTGTCGATGAAGTTCTTGCATTCAACGGTAACACGTGTTTTTCTGTCCTTCGGGATGACGCTCTCATAGTTGAGGAAGTCGCCCTCGATCAGGCGGCTCATGATCGTATAGCCGTTGGAGGTAAACACGACATAGCGGCGGTTCGCGTCGATCTTCACGTCGTCGTCCGTGCCGCCCATAATTTTCAGCAGCTCCTGCAGTGTTTTGGCGGGGATGATGATGCGGATGTCGCGGGTACACTCGACGTCGCGCTGGATAATGGCCAGCCGGTAGCCGTCCAGGGCCACAATCGTCAGGCTGCCCGGCTCAATGACGAACAGCTCGCCGGTGTGGGCGGGCTTTTTGTCGTCCTGGCTGACAGCATAGATGGTTTTCTCGATCATCTCACGCAGCATGCCGCACTTGACGGTCATCGTATTGTCGGCGCCGGTCACGGGCAGGCTCGGATAATCGCTGGCGTTCAGCGCGGGGATCTCAAATTCTGCCACACCGCCGCTGATTTTTGCCTGGCCCTCGTCGTTCAGCTCAATGCAAACATCGCCAGCAGGCATACGGTTGACCATGGCGCTCAGCAGTTTTGCGTCAAGTACAGTTTCACCGGGTACAAGCACGTTGCATTCAATCGTGGTCGTGATGCCCATTTCCATATCGTAGCCGGTCAGCGTCAGGTTAAAGCCCTCGGCCTTCATGTAGATGCCTTCCAGCACAGGGATGGCGGCGCGGTTCGTGATCGCGCGGGAAACGCCGTCGATGGCGCTGGCCAGCAGTGTTTTTTCGCATTCAAATTTCATGTTTCTATCTCTTTCTCCGGCTTTTTTGGAAAAAAGCCTCGGCAAAAAACGTTCAGCGGTCTCTAGGAAGGGTGCTCCTTCTGTTTTCCACAGCCGGATCGGTGTTTTGTAGGTGTGAGGAAGTGTATTTTGCGGTTCCGTTCGCAGAAACTATTAAACTATGGTAGTAGTCGTAGTAGGGGGTGTTAGTTTCGTGGAAAACTCCGCGGGACCCGATTGCGACGCGGAAAATCGCGGGTGGATTGTTTTGAACAGTCTGTGGACTTTTCTGTGGAAAACCCGGAAAACGCCTTTTTTCAACAAGCCCCGTGGGATACGCGCTGTTGATAACTGAAAACTTTGTTGAAAAACGGGGTGTTCTTTCTTTACAAAGAAAGAACCAAAGAAATTCCAGATGCTTGGGTGAGAATGTGCGATGCTGCGTACAGTACATCTCAAATCCCGTCCCCGGGATAAACTATTGAAAGTTCTTTGCCTACTTTCTTTCAAGAAAGTAGGTCAGGTGCGGACGTTTTTCATGATGTCGCTGCACATTTCTTTCAGGTGCTGGTCGCGCTTGATGTTTTCCTCCATCGTTTTGATGGAATACACCACCGTGGAATGATCGCGCTGGAACTCCTGCCCGATGGCCTCCATGCTCATGCCGGTCACCTCGCGGATAATGTACATCGTCATCTGCCGCGCCGCGCTCACATTCGCATTGCGCTTCTTGCCGCGGATGTCCGACGGCATCACATTGTAGGTGCGCGCGACCTCGTTCAGGATCTTCTCGATCGTGACCGGGATCGGCTGGCTGTCGTTCAGCGTGTCCTTAATCGCCGTCGTCGTTACGCCGATGCACGGCTCGATGCCCTCCAGCAGATAGTAGGCGTTCAGCTTTTTGACCGCGCCCTCCAGCTGGCGGATGTTCTGCTTTAAGTGATTCGCAATGTACTCGGCCACGTCGTTCGGCAGGTCCAGATTCAACAGCTCGGCCTTGCGCTTGACGATGGCAACGCGGGTTTCAAAATCCGGCGGCTGGATGTCGGCGGTCAGGCCCCACTCAAACCGGGTGCGCAGACGCTCCTCCAGGGATTTGATCTCCTTCGCGGGGCGGTCCGACGCGATGACGATCTGGCGGCCATCGTTGTGCAGCGTGTTGAAGGTGTGGAAAAACTCCTCCTGCGTGCTCTCCTTGCCGGCCAGGAACTGGATGTCGTCGATCAAAAGCACGTCCGCCTTGCGGTAGCGCTGGCGGAACTGCTCCATCGTTGCCGTCTTGATGGCGGTGATCGTCTCGTTCGTGAATTTTTCACAATCCACGTAGACAATGTTGAAATCCGGGTGGTTCTTCTGGATCTCAATTTTGATAGCGTTCAGCAGGTGCGTCTTGCCCAGACCCGACGGCCCGTAGATGAACAGCGGGTTGTACGCGCCGGAGGGGTTCGCGGCCACGGCCTGCGCGGCGGCAAACGCAAACTGGTTCGACGGCCCCTTGATGAAGTTCTCGAACGTGAACTCGTACCGCCCGCTGGGCAGGTCGTTCTCGTCCAGCTTCGGCTTCTCGGCAGCCTTGCCGCCGTCCGGTGCGGGCGCGGCCAGCACAAACTTCAGCTCCACCTCAAAGCCGAGGATCGAGGCAAACGCCTCCTTGAGCAGATCGGCATAGCGCGCCGCCGCAAACCGCATGACGACGTCGTTGGGAACCTCCAGGATGATGATGTTCGTGCCCTCAAAATTCAGCAGATTGAGGTCCTGGATGAAAACTCTGTATGATGCATCGGATACTCGTCCTTTGCAGTACGCCTTGACGGCGTCCATTACATCATTGAAGGAATCCATGATTCTCGATACTCCCCACTTCCTGTTATAAGTGAACGCCCCATATCCAAACAGGGCGCAAAAATACTAAATACAGTATACCACAAAACCGGGTTTTAAACAACACCTATATATAATAAAGTAGGAATTTTTTTATACGCCGGAATTGTTGAAAATTTTTACGCGGAGCAAAGAAAAATAAAAGTTTTCCACAACAGATGCAATTTTCAACAGTAAATAGTACAAAATGTAGTGGATAACTCTCTGTAGCTCCAATTCTTTGACGCGGGAGCGAAAAATTCTGCCCAAACCCCCTTGACAAAGTGGGGGTAAATCGCGTATAATCTAACTCTGCAAGGCTGCCCCAGTGTATGGGCGAAGCCCTGAGCAAACAGCCCATACCGGGATTTCAACAGGAGGAATGAAAAATGAAGCGTACTTTCCAGCCCAAGAAGCGTCAGCGCAGCCGCGTCCACGGTTTCCTGAACCGCATGGCTACCAAGAATGGCCGCAAGGTCATCGCCCGCCGCCGTGCGAAGGGCCGTAAGAGCCTGACTGTCTGATAACTTCAGAGAATTAAGTGAACAAAAGGGTTGCTGATTGTAAAATCGGCAGCCCTTTTTTCAAATATGGCTTTACAGAAGCCGAGATTCATTATAATATATGTGTAGGAATGCCTTCCCCTTGGGGAAGGTGTCCGTGGCCCCGACCACGGACGGATGAGGGAAAACCTTCCGGAAATTTCCCGCAAATGGGTTTTGACCGAAAGGTTTGCCCTCATCAGCCGCCTGCGGGCGGCAGCTTCTCCCGAGGGAGAAGCCTTGGGAGGATACTACTATGCGTTACCGCACTTTAGATAAAAACTGGCAGTTCAACCGGGTGTATGGCCGGGGCAAAAGCTATGTGCATCCGCACTGCGTTTTGTATGTGGCCAAAAACCGGCTGGGCTATACCCGCATCGGGCTGACGGCCACCAAAAAGGTCGGCCATGCCGTGCAGCGCAACCGCGCCCGCCGCGTCATGCGCGCCGCTTTGTCGGAGCACCTGGCCCGGAACATCGGCGGGTATGACATCATCCTGGTCGCCCGCGGCCAGACCCCCCGCCTGAAAAGCACCCAGCTGAGCAAAACGCTGGGCAAGCTGTTTGCAAAGGCCGGTCTGCCCGACAAGGCCGCCCCGGCCCCCGGGCCCGAGACGGCCCCGCAATGATCGCCCGCCTTCTCATCGCGCTTTTGCGCGGCTACAAAAAATATATCAGTCCGCACCTCGGGCATCACTGCCGGTTCATACCCACCTGCAGTGAATACGCCATGCAGGCGCTCGCCGTACACGGCCTTGTAAAGGGTCTAATTTTAACGGTGTGGCGCCTTTTAAGATGCCAGCCCTTTGCAAAATTCGGCTATGACCCGGTACCCGAAAAGGGTAAGTGGGTCAACCCGGAGCGAAGGCTGACGAAAGATAATAGATAAAAGATAACAAAAAACATACCGTAGGGGCGGATTCCATATCCGCCCGCGGCACCTGCCGTAAGCTGCACGGGCGCATATAGAATGCGCCCCTACGGCGGCAGAGGAATTTTGAGCGGTGTGTCAACACCGCGAACCACCAATTTTATTATCTATTATCTTTTATCTATTATCTATAAAGCTATACATGGGTGGAAAAGCAATGAAAAACGAACAAATGGCCCTGCTGTTCAGCGAGGCTACACCTTATATCCAAAAATACCACGGTAAAACGCTGGTTATAAAGTACGGCGGCAACGCGATGGTCAACGATGACCTCAAGCTGGCCGTCATGAACGACCTGGTCACGCTGACGCTGCTCGGCGTGCGTGTCGTGCTGGTGCACGGCGGCGGCCCGGCTATTAACAGTATGCTGAAAAAGGTGGGCAAGGAGTCCAAATTTGTGGGCGGCCTGCGCTACACCGATGAGGAGACCATGGGCATCGTCCAGCAGGTGCTGGCCGGGCAGGTCAACAAGGATCTGGTCGCGCTGCTCAAGGGCCGCGGCGTCGGCCTGTGCGGCATGGACGGCCACATGATCATGTGCAAGCGCAAGTCGGACGTTGACCTCGGCTACGTCGGTGAGATCGAGAAGGTCAACACGACGCTGATCGACCACCTGCTGGCCGACAGCTTTATTCCGGTCATTGCCACCGTCGGCATGGACGACAACGGCGTCCCCTACAACATCAACGCCGACACTGCCGCAGCGGAGATCGCCATTGCCCTGCACGCCGAAAAGCTCGTCAGCATGACGGATATTGTCGGCCTGCTCTACGACAAGAACGACGAGTCTACGCTCATCCCCGAGGTCGAGGTCTCTGAAATCGAGGGTTACAAGGCCGCGGGCGTCATTGCGGGCGGTATGCTGCCCAAGATCGAGGGCATGGCCGACGCCATCTATCAGGGAGTCCACGAGGCCGTCATCATTGATGGCCGCGTCCCGCACTCGATCCTGCTCGAGATGTTCAGCGACAGAGGCGCAGGCACGATGTTCTATCGGAGAGGAAACCGGTAAAGGGCTTCCCCCTCGGGGGAAGCTGTCAGCGGCCCCGCCCGCTGACTGATGAGGGCGAAGTGTTTGGCGCGGTCCCGCAAACGGGCAGCCGCAGGACACTTGCCCCTCATCCGGCCCTTCGGGCCTCCTTCCCTCGAAGGGGAAGGCTTGTGCGTATGATAAAAAGGGGGTCACCCAATTGAATACCGAAAAAGTTATTTCCCGTGATAACGACTACATCCTCCACACCTATGGCCGCAGCCAGGTCGTGCTGGCGGAGGGCGAGGGCATGACGGCCAGGGACGCCGACGGCAAGAGCTACCTTGACTTCACGTCGGGCATCGGCGTCAACTCGCTGGGCTACTGCCACCCCGCGTGGGTCAGGGCTGTGGCCGACCAGGCCGCAACGCTGCAGCACACGTCGAACCTGTATTACACCGCCCCCGACGGCAAGCTGGCGAAAAAGCTCTGCCGCCGCACCGGGCTGGACGCCGTGTTCTTCGGCAACTCGGGCGCCGAGGCCAACGAGGGCGCGATCAAGTGCGCCCGCAAATACAGCGTAGATACGTATGGAGAGAGCCGGAATAAGGTCATCACGCTGGTCAACTCCTTCCATGGCCGCACACTGGCGACCCTGACTGCCACCGGTCAGGACGTGTTCCACCACGACTTCGGCCCCTTCCCGGGAAATTTTGACTACGTGCCCGCGGGCGACTTTGCCGCGCTGGAAAAGGCCGCCGACAAGGACACCTGCGCCGTCATGATGGAGCTGGTGCAGGGCGAGGGCGGCGTCGTCGCGCTGGACGCGGACTACGTCGCCAGGGTCGCGGCGTTCTGCAGGGAAAAAGACATCCTCGTCATTGTGGACGAGGTGCAGACCGGCGTGGGCCGCACCGGCAAGTTCCTGGCGTGCGAGCATTTTGATCTGCACCCCGACATCGTCACGCTGGCGAAGGGGCTCGGCGGCGGCCTGCCCATCGGCGCGGTGCTGATGAACAAAAAGGTCGCTGACCACATGAAGCCCGGCTCCCACGGCTCGACGTTCGGCGGCAACCCGGTCTGCTGCGCCGGTGCGCTGGCCGTGCTGGACGAGATGGACGACGACTTCCTCGCCAACGTCAACGAGCGCGCGGCCCAGCTGCGCGCCGGGCTGGCAAAGCTGCCCCATGTCAGGGAGGTCAGCGGCCTCGGCCTGATGGTGGGCATCGCGTTTGACGACGGCATCAAGGCCGCCGACGTCCGCGCCGCCTGCGAGAAGGCGGGTCTGCTGGTGTTGACCGCCAAGACCCGCCTGCGTCTGCTGCCGCCGCTGATCCTGACGGCGGACGACGTGGACGACGCGCTGGCGATTTTGCGCAGCGTACTGGAGAAATGCGTATGAAACATCTGCTGAAGCTGGGCGGCATGACGCCCGAGGAAATTCTGCACATTCTGGATGTGGCCGACGAGTACAAGCGGCTGCACAAGGACGGCGTGGACCCGAAGGATCTGCAGGGCAAGGCGGTGGCGCTGGTTTTCGCCAAAAACTCCACCCGCACCCGCACAAGCTTGGAGGTCGGCATCTACCAGATGGGCGGTCTGGGCACCTACCTGAGCGCCAGCGACCTGCAGACCGCCCGCGGTGAGCCTGTGCAGGACACGGCCCGCGTGCTGGGGCGGTACTATGACGCCATCGTCTGCCGCACCTACAAGCAGACGACGCTGGACATGCTGGCAAAATACAGCGGTATACCGGTGGTTTCCGGCATGACCGACTATGCGCACCCCCTGCAGGTGCTGACAGACCTGATGACCGTGCGCGAGCGCAAGAGCACGCTGGCCGGGCTGAAGGCCGGGTTTGTCGGTGACGGCTACAACATGGCAAACAGCGTCATTGTGGGCTGTCTGGCCGTGGGCATGACGGTGACGATTGCCTGCCCGAAGGGCTACCGCCCCGCCGCCGACGTGCTGATGCTGGCGAAGCAGTACGGGGATAAGTTCACGCTGACGAACGACCCGGACGAGGCCGCGCGGGACGCGGATGTGCTGTTCACCGACGTGTGGGTCAGCATGGGCATGGAGCGCGAGGCCGAGCAGCGCCGCCGCGACTTTACCGGCTTTACGCTGGACGCCGCCCGCATGGCGCTGGCAAAGCCGGACTGCATGGTGCAGCACCCGCTGCCCGCCCACCGCGGCGAGGAGATCGCCCCCGATGTGCTGGAAGCCCACGCCGACGAAATTTTCGACGAAGCGGAGAACCGCATCTACGTGGAAAAGGCCGTGCTGGCGGTGCTGCTGGCGGGGAAATAAGAGTATTGCAGTAAGAGGAACGGCAGGGGAGTGCGAGCGTGCGAACCTGCCGTTTTTTGTGCGGAATAACCCGAAAACGGGCGGCAATGGCAAGGCCGCGGGCCGGGCATGCCCGGCCCCTACGGACTGTGGAAAAGGAGGATGTAGGGCGGCCTGCCCCCAGGCCGCCGTGCCCGTTTGCGGCAATGAGAAGCCTTGCCAGATCATTGTAGGGGGCGGCGTCCCCTACGGGTTACCTTTTAGCTGTAGTTGGCCGGGAGGCGGCGGAAGGGTCAAGACCCCTCCCTACGATGCAAAAGATAAAGGGGCGGCAATGGCAAGGCCGCGGGCCGGGCATGCCCGGCCCCTACGGGGGCTGTTTCCGGCCACTTGACGCCATGTGGTATACTGGGTATATCACTGTCAAGAGGTACACTATGCCAAAACAAACGCTCCAACAAAAAATACGCCGCGCACTGGGCCGGTTCACCGCCAAACGGATCGCTATGATCCTGCTGGGCACGGCCATCCTGTCGTTCGGCATCCATAATATCCACCAGCGCACCGCTATCACCGAGGGCGGCGTCATCGGCCTGGTGCTGCTCATCAACCATTGGCTCGGCGTGCCCGCGTCGGTGGCGTCACCCCTGCTCGACGCGGCCAGCTACGCGCTGGCGTTCAAATTTCTCGGGTGGGACTTTTTGCTCTCGGCAGGACTGGCCAGCGTGAGCCTGGCCGGGTTCTATAGAATCTGGGAGTGCCTGCCCCCGATGCTGCCTGACCTGACGCCCTGGCCGCTGGCGGCGGCGCTGCTGGGCGGCGTGTTCGTCGGCGTCGGCGTGGGGCTCATCGTGCGGCAGGGCGGGTCCAGCGGCGGCGACGACGCCCTCGCCCTTGTCATCCATAAGGTGACCGGGTGGCGGCTCTCCCGCGCCTACCTGTTCACCGATCTGACCGTCCTGTTCGCGTCGCTGTCCTACATCCCGTTCCGGCGCATCGCGTTTTCCCTCGTTACGGTCACGGTGTCGTCGCTGCTCATCGACTTTGTCAAGGAGTGGCAGCCGAAAACAAATGTGTAAAAACGCGCGGAACGCTTGTACATAGCGGAAAATTGCGGTATAATAGGCTGTGTATTTTTGCAATGACACCCACGGAGGTCTGCGATATGAAACTTTCCCGCAAGCTCGCGGCACTGGCAATGGCTGTGCTGCTGGCAGTCAGCCTGACGGCCTGCTCCCCGAAGCAGGTCGCCCAGGATATGGTCGTGCATCTGGTCCACAAGCTGGGCCTGGTCGAGGAATCCGACGAGGATGACACCGACACCACCACAAAAGCGCCCGCCGGCGGCAGCGTGGAGTTCCCTGCCGAGATGGACACCACCGCGGCCCGCGTTGTGACCTACCCGGTAGAGAACACGCTGTATGTCTCTTTTAACGGCATTGCCAACCGCTCCACCGAGTATTTCGTGGCGGGCGGTGACAGCATGACCGTGACCGGCTACGCCACCACCGAGGCCAGCAACGAGAAATATATGTACTTCAAGATCGCGTTCTGGGAGCTGTCTGACGACAAGACGATGACCAGCTACGTGCCGGACTCGACGATCTACTACTGCGCTGACGGTGCCGATTACCAGTACAACGTGACCGGCCTGACTGCGGGCAAGCAGTACAAAATCACGATCAGCTATGACAACGGCAACAAGTATTATGTCACCGGCGGCCTGAAGGTCGAGGGTCTGGGCAGCACCGAGCTGAACACCTACGGCGACGATACGACGACCGGCTGATAACGGCAGCAATGCCGCCCGTGCCGCTTGCGGCAGGGCGGCTTTTTGGTTTGTATTGCAGGGACCGCATAACACAGAGGGGAATTGGAACATGGATAAAAAACAGCTGCGCAACACGCTGATGCTTATGGCCTGCGCATTCATCTGGGGCACGGCCTTTGTCGCACAGAGCGTCGGCAGCGATTATATGGGCCCGTACACGTTTCTGGCCAGCCGCAGCTGGCTGGCCTGTGCGTTTCTGCTGGGCCTGATGGCCGTGCTGCGCAAGATGGGCAAAACGAACCCCGCCGCGGAGCCGGGCTTCTGGCAGAACAAAAAAGTGCTGCTGCGCGGCGGTATTTTCTGCGGTGTGGCGCTGTTTGCGGCGTCCGCGGCGCAGCAGATGGGCATTGGCACGACCAGCACGGCCAAGGCGGGCTTTATGACGGCGCTCTACGTTGTGCTGGTGCCGGTGGCGGGGGTTTTCCTGGGCAGCCGCCCCGGCGTCAAGCTGTGGGGCTGTGTCGCGGCCAGCGTCGTGGGGCTGTATCTGCTCTGTCTGGCCGGGCGCGACACGCTGAGCCTGACCGGCGGCGAGTGGCAGCTTTTGGTCTGCGCGATCCTGTTCACGGCGCAGATCATGCTGGTCAACCATTTCAGCCCGCAGCTCGACGGCATCCAGCTGAGCTTTGTGCAGTTCTTTGTGGTCTCGGTTTTGTCCACGATCTTCGCGTTTGTCTTTGAGGCCCCGTCGCCCGACCAGTTCCGCGCCGCGGCGGTCTCGATTGCCTATTGCGGCATCATGTCCAGCGGCGTGGCCTACACGCTGCAAATTGTGGGCCAGAAAGAACTTGACCCTACCATTGCCAGCATGGCCATGTGCATGGAAAGCGTGTTCAGCGCCCTGGCCGGCTGGCTGATTTTGGGCCAGACCCTTTCCGGCGTAGAACTGGCAGGGTGCGCTTTGATGTTTGCGGCAATTATTGGGGCGCAGATACCGGAGAAAGTTAGGAATTAGGAGTTAGTAAAACGCGCACAGCGCCGATAAATATCGGGCGCTGTGCGCGTTTTTTGTATGATGACGAGGAAGAAAATGTATTGAAGGGGAAGAAAGGTAAAATTTTGCCGCGAACAGAAAAAGAGATTTGTAGGGGACGATGCTTGCATCGTCCCGTGGATGAGCTGATGCGGTGAATTTTGTTAATGGTATTCGGGACAAGGTTTCGGAACGGTCAAGACTGTTCCTACAGAAGCTTTTTTAGCATGTGGTGGATGATTTATGTTCCTCAAGGACGGGATGAGGGCATCCCACCCTACAGTGCCTAAATAAAAGTACAACACAAAAGCGCACCGCACACCCTATCCAAGGGGTTGCGATGCGCCTTTTATTATTCATTGCTTTCTTGATGGAAAATAATATTATTGTGTTATGGCAACACCGCACAATTCCCGCCTTGCGGCTTAAGCACCGCTCCGGCGGCTGCGG
>OIAK01000932.1_pt1 | contig 11068 bp, 11 predicted proteins | sample 1580741 | NCBI WGS metagenome assembly OIAK01 (sample SAMEA3882521, study PRJEB24775) | human gut metagenome | biome: human-associated habitat; feature: intestine environment; material: feces | place: Netherlands | collected 2009/2010
CCCCGTCCCAAAATGACTACCTGGGATGGCTGGTTCGGGTAGGCGATATACTGCTGGGCAGACGAAAGGAGCGCCGACGATGCTTAATGGGTGCGCATATATATTGACGGTCGACGTGGGCAACACGTTCATTCGCTTTGGTCTGTTTGCCGAGGATTCGGCTGCGGCGCAGGAATGTCCGCTTGCGACGTGCGAGATCACGACGCCGTCGAGCATTACGGCAGACGAGGCGCGCATGAGGCTCGCGCAGGTCATGGGCGCGCTGTCAGCCGATGCGGGCGTGCCGGGTGTGCTCGTTCCCGCGGGCGCAGTGCTGAGTTGCGTGGTGCCGGCGCTCGAGCGCCCGTGGAAGACGGCGCTTTCCCGCACCTGCACAGGACGCGTGCTCACCGTGGGGCCGGGCCTCAAGACTGGCATGCCCGTCCACTACGACGACCCGGCCGAGATCGGCCCCGACCGCATCGCCGATGCCGTGGCGGCCCGTGCCGTCTACGGCTCTCCGTGCATCGTGATCGACCTGGGCACTACGACCAATATCGAGGTCATCGATGCGCGCGGAACCTTTGTGGGCGGCGTCATCGCGCCGGGTCTGGCGCTCGGTGCCCGGTCGCTTTCGGCCGCTGCGGCGCGCCTGCCGCAGGTTGAGCCTTCGGCGCCAACGCATGTGATTGGTCGCAACACGCGTGAGGCCATGCGCTCGGGCGTGGTTCTGGGCGAGGTGGCCCGCATCGACGGCATGCTCGACATGGTGCTCGCCGAGATGCGCGCGACTAAGGCCGCGGGGGAGGGCAGCGTGCCCATCGTCATTACCGGCGACGATGCCGAGGCGCTCGCGGCGTTGGTCGGCCACAGCCTGACGGTAGACGACGCACTGACGCTGCGGGGTCTCGCCGAGCTGTACCGCATCAACCAAAAGCCCCGCCGTGTGTAAAAGTGAGGGCGCCGGCGGGACAAACGCCTCCACCTTTCACCTGCTACAATGGGTCAAACTATTGCGATTACGGAGGTGTCTGCCATGTCGGACGATCTTCATCAAACTTCGTCAGGCAAGCGCCTGGACGTTATTAGCTGGGACGAGTTCTTTATGAGCGTGGCCATCGCCGCGCAGCGCCGCAGCAAGGACCCCAACACGCAGGTGGGTGCGTGCATCGCCAACACCAACCACCGCATCCTTTCGGTGGGCTACAACGGTACACCCTCGGCGCTCAACGACGACTTTTTTCCGTGGGGTACGAGCGACGACCCGCTGCAGGACAAGCACAACTACGTGGTCCATGCCGAGGCCAACGCCGTGCTCAACTACCGTGGCTCGCTCAAGGACCTCGAGGGTTCCACGGTCTACGTCACGCTGTTCCCGTGCCATGACTGCGCCAAGATTTTGGCTCAGGTGGGCGTGGGCGAGGTCGTCTACCTGGACAACAAGTACGCCGACACCGATGATGGGCGTATCAGCCGCCGCATCCTCGACTCCTGTGGCATCAGCTACCGCCAGGTTATCGTCGATGTTCACATCGGCACCGAGGGGCGGGCTCAGCGGTAGCGCGTGGCAACGCCAGCTGGCAACAAAAGGCAGCCAAAAGAGCCCCGTCCCAAATTGACTACTCGTGAAAGTCGCGTCTGCGCGCATGGACGGCTCGTGAGCGGGTACACGGCTGTAGTAACATAGCTCTGTCCGCGGGCGCGCCCGCGTTATTGTGAGAAAGGAGCCCCTGTGGCTGTTAACGAAGAGCTGCTTAAGAAGGTTCTTGAAGAGATTCGCCCCAACCTCCAGGCCGACGGCGGCGACATGGAGTATATAGGCGTTGATGACGAGGGCGTCGTCAAGCTGGAGCTTCAGGGCGCCTGTGCCGGTTGTCCCATGAGCGCCCTGACGCTTTCCATGGGCATCGAGCGTATCCTGAAGGAGCATGTGCCCGGCGTTACCCGTGTCGAGCAGGTCAATGCCTCCGGCGAGACCGACGACCTGTACGACGAGTACGCGCCGTTCTAAGATGCGAAAGCTGCGGACGGCATACTCCGCATAGACGTTACGCCCAAATATGCGGCTGCGAGCGCAAGGCCCGCGGCCGCATTTGTATGTAGGGAGCAGGGGGACCGATATGCTCAACGACCTCTACCATATGCTTGATCCCGTCGCCATCTCGGCGGGGCCCATCACCATCTACTGGTACGGCTTGGCCTATGTGGTCGGAGCTCTGCTCACGGCGGTCGTCATGTACCGCACGCAGCGCCGTTGGGGTTTTGACATTACGGTCGACGACCTGACGAGTGTCGTGGTCGGCGTGGTCTTTGGCCTCATTATCGGTGCGCGCCTGTTCTACGTCATCTTTTACGGCGGCGGCTACTACTGGGCGCATCCGCTCGAGATCTTTGCCACCAATGAAGGCGGCATGAGCTTCCATGGCGGCCTGGTGGGCGGCATCATCGGCGGCGTGCTCGTGTGCCGCATGTATAAGCTCGACGCATGGACTTTGGCGGACCTTGCCGTCATAGGCGCGCCGCTGGCGCTGTGCCTGGGACGTTGCGCCAACTTCGTGAACGGAGAGCTGTGGGGCAAGCCGACCGATCTGCCATGGGGCGTGGTCTTTGGCGGGACTGCGGGCGAGATGCCGCGTCACCCCTCCCAGCTCTACGAGGCATTTCTTGAGGGCATCGTGCTCTTTTGCATTCTGCAGGTGCTCAGCCGCAAAAAGCCGCTACTGCCCCAAGGCACGTTTATGGGCGTCTTTGTGATGGGTTACGGCATCGTTCGCTTTTTGATTGAGTTTGTGCGTGTGCCCGATGCGCAGCTGGGCTATCTGCTGGGCGGCGTCATCACCATGGGTCAGCTGCTGAGCCTGCCGCTCGTAATCGCGGGCCTGGCGCTCATCATCTTTGCTCGTCGCCGCAACCAACCCCAGCGCATCTACCTCGACGCCTAACTACCACAAAGGGGACAGGCACTTTTGTAGTGATTCGCTGGGCAACGATGACAGAACCGTAACGTTTCCCCAGATAAAACCTGCCAAAATAAACCTGTCCCTTTTTGGCAGGTTTCTAGAAAGGCTCTTTGGACTGTGAAGGATTCCGATCTCTCCACAACGGCTGCGCGCGACGCTGCCCGCATCGTCTGGTTTAAGCGCTACCCCGCCAAGCAGACGCTCATCGCATTTTTGCTCGCGCTGTTGGCGACCACGGCGTTTTCCATCGATCCCTCCCCGGTGTCGAGCAACGCAGTCTTGGCGATTGACCCCAAAGCCTCGGGCATGCTGTACGTGTGCTACGAGGTGCTCCTCTCGTTTGCCGGCCATACCGACGCGGTCATGCTGCTTGCACTTGCTTGCCTGCTCACCTTGCCGTTTCGCTACGTGTTCTTTGGCCGTGGCGACACCTGACGTCCATCGATCGTTCTGCCGTCGCTGTTCTTTGCCGTCTGCATGGTGTTCGGCCGCAGCTACGATCTCACCGACTCGGCCGAGATTGTCCTTGGCGACAAAGCCCGCATCATCTGCGCCTGGATTGGCGGCGCGGGCTGGATGCTCTTGGCGGTCGTTGCCTTCTACCTTGCCTTTGAGTGTCTAGATTGGCTGAGCTCCCGACGCATCCCGTTTTCCGAAGCGCACTTTGGCCGCGTATGGCGTGTGACTCAAGCCGTGCTCTCGGTCCATCCCTTTGCCGGGCCCTTCCTGGTGCTTATGATCGCCTGGACGCCCACGCTCATCGCTTCGCTGCCCGGCCTTTTTATGGGAGATACGGGCGCGCAGATTCGCCAGTGGTTCAACTATCCCAATGGCACGAGCGACTACCTGCGCCTACTCAACCCCAACGTGCTGCTCAACGGGCATCATCCCGTAGTGCACACGGCCATTATCGGCTCGTGCGTCCAGCTGGGGCTTTCACTGTTCAACAGCGCCAACGCGGGTCTTGCCATCTACACCTGTGCTCAGTTCGCTATCACGGCCGCCTGCATGGCCTATTCCATTTCGTCGCTGCGCAAACTGGGCGTGAGCCTGCCGGTTCGCGGTGCGATCCTGCTGTTCTTTGCGTTTATGCCGATGTTCTCTAACTACGCGGCGTTGCTCACCAAAGACGTGCTCTTTGCCGACGCGTTTTTGGTGCTGTTGGTGCAGACCGTCAAGCTCGTGGCATGTGGCTTGCCCCGTCGTGATGCCAATGTCGAGCGAGCGGGCGAGAAAGCCCCCGTGCTCTTTGCGCGCCACGACTGGCTGCTGCTCGCTCTGGGCGCCATGGGTTCCACGTTTCTGCGCAACGGCGGCCTGGTGTTTCCCCTGGCGGCATGCGTAATCGCGGCGGCGTTTTGCGTATGGGACGTGCATGTGGCTCGTCGTGCAGCCAAGCAGACTGGCGCTGCGCCTTCGGGCGCCATCCCGCGTTTCCGCTGGGTTGGCGTTCTCGCGGTGCTCGCGCTCTGCCTTGCCTCTAATATGTACTTCACCAAGGTCTTTATGCCGGCGCACGACATTACGCCCGGCTCCAAGCGCGAAATCCTTTCGATTCCGTTCCAGCAGACGGCTCGTTTCGTCCAAAAGCACGACGGCCTCAACTCGGGCGTCAACCCTACGGTTAAGGAGGACGGCACCATCGTGGAGGCACCCTGCGACGGTTTGGTGACCGACGAAGAGCGCGCCGTGATCGACCGCGTGCTCAAGTACGAGAATCTGGGCCGCCGCTACAACCCCGACAAGTCCGATGCCGTCAAGAACTGCTTTAACGAGTACGCCTCGCAGGAGGACATCAAGGCCTATTTTGAGGTGTGGGCCCAGATGTTCAAAAAGGATCCCGAGTGCTATATCTCGGCGCTCATCAATAACTACTACGGTTATTTTTATCCGAGCGCGCGCGATGCCTGGGTCTACAGCACGGCGCGTAGTGCCGAGATCATGGCGCGTCCCGACAACCTCAAGTACTTCGACTTCCATCCGGTTGACAGCAACGTGGTGCGCTGGTGCGACCACCTGATCAATTTGTACCGTGTGGCGGTGCAGCGTGTTCCCTTTATCTCGCTCACCATGAGCTCGGCCACCTATGTGTGGATCATGATCGCCGTGGTGGTCTACTTGCTGCGTCGTCATTCATGGCGTGCGCTGGCGATCTGGGTGCCGCTGTTGGGCGTGCTCGCTGTGTGCCTGATTGGCCCGTGCAACGGCTCGACTTACATGCGCTACCTGTATCCGGTCATCGCCTGCATGCCCTTCGCCATCGGCGCCACCGTCACCCGCAGCGACTTCTTCTGGTTCTAATTTGGTGCATTGAGGGCCAGGTTTCTTTGCACCAAAGGGGACATCATCACGACGCCTTCATTTTGGGGTTTATCTCGCAGGGCAGTAGGTATATCATAACGACGTTTGTTTATATTGCCCGAGCATCTGCGCTGGGCTTTAGGTCGAAACCGATAGGAGACACGTATGTCCGGACACTCTAAGTGGGCCACAACCAAGCATCGTAAGGGCGCGCAGGACGCCAAGCGTTCCGCCCTCTTCTCCAAGCTCAGCCGCAACATCACCGTTGCTGCCCGTCTCGGCGGTGACCCGCTGCCCGAGAACAACGCCAGCCTCGCCGCTGCCGTTGCCAAGGCCAAGGCTCAGTCCATGCCTAAGGACAAGATCAAGTCCGCTATCGACAAGGCTTTTGGTTCGGGTGCCGATGCCGCCGTCTACGAGAACATCGTGTACGAGGGCTACGGTCCCGCCGGTGTCGCCGTCTACGTCGACTGCCTGACCGACAACCGCAACCGTACCGCCGCTGATGTCCGTTCCGCCTTCTCCCACGCTGGTGGCAACCTGGGCACCTCCGGCTCCGTTGCCTTCCAGTTTGAGCGCAAGGGCCAGATCGTCGTCGCCAAGGAGATCCTGGACGAGAACGCCAAGAAGGAGACCATGATCGCCAACGGTGCTGCCGGTGACGAGGATGAGTTCATGATGGCCATCGCCGAGGCCGGTGGCGAGGACTACGAGGATGCCGGCGAGGAGTGGATCTTCTGGACTACTGCTAACGAGGTCATGGCTGTCTCCAAGGCGCTCGAGGAGCAGGGCGTCCAGGTCAAGGGCTCCGAGACCACCATGGTCCCGACCACCCCGACCGAGGTCTCCGGCGCCGACGCCAAGAAGGTTCAGCGCCTCATCGACCGTCTTGAGGAGCTCGACGACGTCCAGGATGTTTACAGCACCATGGACATGACCGACGAGGTCATCGCTGCCCTCGAGGAGGAGTAGCGCCCGCACGGGTTAAGCCGTGCATATCTGGGCATAATGAAGCGAGCATGCAAGCCTCGTGGAATAGATGAGCCGGATCCGCGTGCGTAGAGCACCGGACCCGGCTCTTTTATAATGATGCGAACCGTTTTGTATTTCGAGTGCCGAGATTTGAAGGGAGCGCCACGTGCGCGTACTCAAACGAGCCCTAGCGATTGTGTATCTTGCCGCCGCCATCGTGGCGCTGGGTACGCTTGTCTGCCAGTTTTGGGGGCCGTATACGTATCGCTTTATGCTGCTGATGCGCGACCCCATGCTGCGCATTGTCGTGACGGCATGCGGCGGAGTTGTGGCGATCGGCGTGCTGGTAAGCTTCTTCCGCCTGATGTTTGCTCGTCGCGAGCCGTCCTGTGTGCATCCGGCGGGGGAGCGCAATATCGAGGTCACCCTTGCGGCGCTTTCTTCGTGTGCTAGGGCTGCTGCCGAGCGCGACGACCGCGTGATGGTCGAGCATGTCGAGGCCCGCGTCCAAGGCTCCGACGATTCGCACGTCCGATTTAAGGTCGAGGCTATCGCGCTTGACGATAAGGACGTGGCATCTCTGGCTACTGCGATGCAGCGGCGCATCGAGGAAGCTTGCGACACCATGCTTGGCACGCCGGGCACGACCGCACGCGTTCGTTTTTTGCCGTCCAAGACTACCGTCCAGACCGTGGAGGTTTCCGGTGAGTGATACCAATCAAGACAAGACCGCTCGTACGCCGCGCCTGACGATTGACCAGAGCGCCACGCCGGCGAACGAACCTGTTGATTCCAAAGCAGAGGCAACCGAGTTACAAGACGCGGCAGCCGCGGATTTTGACGAGGCTATGGGTCTCATCAAGGGTACGGGCGCTGCCATCTGGAGCTATGCCGTGCGTCATCCCAACACCACGCTTGGCGCCGTCGCTGGCTTTATCCTCGCCGTGTTGGTGCTCACGTTGGGCCTGTGGGACACGCTCGTCATTGCATTCTTCGTGCTGATCGGCGCTGTGATCGGCCAAATTCGCGACGGCGAGAACGGGATCGTCAACTTCTTCGGCCGTCTGTTTAGCGGCCGCTAATAGGCCGCTAATATGTATTCGACTGTCGCATCTGCGGCAGGCATAAGGAGGAACCATGGCTTTTAACACGAAGGTCGATGTAGCCGATACCGAGCTCGAGGAGAACGAGGCGGTCGTCGCCGAAGCCGAGGATGTGACGCTCGAGGACGAGGCTCTTGTCGAGGTCGAGTCCGATGAGGATGAGGACGACGAGGAGGCGGACGAGTCCGAGGACTCGCTGACCTATTCCAACGGTGTGATCGAGAAGATCGTTGCCATGGCCACCCGCGAGGTTCCGCACGTTCTGGGCATGAAGGGTAACCTCATGCACTTTGTGCAGGAGCAGTTTGGTGCCGAGAATCTGACCAAGGGCGTGACGGTCGAGGTCACCGATGACAATCGCGTGGCCGTCAACATCTCCGTCATTATCGAGTACGGTGCCTATGCGCCCGCGATCTTCGACGATGTCAAGGCACGCGTCACCGAGCGCCTTGCCGCGATGACGGGCCTTGAGGTGGCGGGCGTCAACCTGCGCATCGAGGACGTCATCACCCCCGAGGAGTACGAGCACCGCACCAGCCAGCACGAATAACCTTCCAAAAAGGGACAGGTTTGTTTTGGCAGGTTTTATCTGCGAAAACGTTAAACGGCCGACCGCGCAAGCAAAAGCGTGGCCGGCCGTTATTTGTATGCCCCCCGATGTAGGCATACCGCTCGTCTAACTAGGGGTTGCAATCGTCGCGTTCCGCGTTACCCTAATGGACGCATTGTTTCCAAATTGTTAACGAGGGGTTGCCGTAATGGCCGACGAGCACGAAACAGAAAGCAAGGCATGGGCGATTGAGGCCGCCGCGGCAGAGGCGGCATCGCGTGCTGCCGAGGAGATGCATCGTCCTCCCGTGGTGCCGATGGAGCGCGTGGTTGATCGCACCGATATCGAGCGCGGCGAGCGTGCCGGTCAAAAGCGCAGCCAGGAGCCGGGCTTTCCGCGCTTTTTTGCCGAGCTCAATCTGGGCCTGATTCTTACGGCCTTTGCCATCGTTGCGTTTAAAACCCCTAATCACTTTGCTTTTGGCGGCACCTCGGGCGTGTCGGTCATTCTGTCCACGCTGTTCCCGACCCTGCCCGTCGGCGTCTTTATGTGGATTATTAACGCGGTTCTCGTCGTTTTGGGCTTTATCTTTTTGGAGCGCAAGGCAATCCTGTGGAGCGTCTTCGCCTCGTTTGCGCTGTCCGCCTATGTTTCGCTGTTTGAGCTCTTTATTCCGACCGATGTCTCTCTGACGGGCGATATGTGGCTCGATCTGTGCTTTGCTGTGATTCTGCCGGCGCTCGGCAGTGCCATCGTCTTTGATATTGGCGCCTCGACAGGTGGCACGGACATTCTTGCCATGATCCTCAAGCGCCGCACCACGCTCGAGATTGGCCGCGCCCTGCTCCTGGTCGATATCGGCATCGTGACCATCGCGGCCTTCTTGTATGGCCCGCGTGTCGGTCTGTATTGCGTGCTCGGCCTGTTTGCCAAGACGCTTGTGGTCGACAAAGCCATCGAGAGCATCCATCTTCGTAAGGTCTGCACGGTCATTTGCTCCGAACCCCTTAAGGTCGAGGAGTTTATCGTCAAGCATCTCAACCGCACGGCGACCATCAGCCGCGGCTACGGTGCCTTCTCGGGCAAGTGCGTGACGGTGATCATGAGCGTGCTGAGCCGTCGCGAGGCCGTGCAGCTGCGCCGTTATGCGCGCGAGGTCGATCCAGGTGCCTTTATCACGATCGTCGACAGCTCCGAGATTGTCGGCAAGGGCTTCCGCGGAACGAACTAGCACAGACACACTCATCAAACAATCGAAAAGCGCCTCGCGCGTTGCAAATACGTCATCTAAGAGTATTTGTCCTCACATTGGGTGATAATGATGCCAAAGACATCGTTTGCGATCTAGGTGATTCGCTCTAGATACGAAGGGATGATTTCGATGTTCTGTTCGCAGTGTGGCGCTCCTATGGGCGATAACGACAAGTTCTGCGGTGTGTGCGGTGCTCCTAATGCCGGTGCTGCAGCTTCCACCCCTCAGGGTCAGCCTCAGCAATTTGTCCCTCAGCCTCCCATGAACGCGTCCAAGGGCTGTGTGGCTCAGGCGTTTGAGGATATGACCAAGACTCCGGGTGTGCTGCGGCGCGTGTGCCAGATCGCTTTTTTGCCGGCGCTGATTTGCGTTGTGTCGGTGCTCGTGTTGTTTATTCCCGTTATTGGCGGCATTGCGGCTACCATCGGCTTTTTGGCAGCTTGCATTGCGAGCGTGTGCGGTTCCGGCTTTGGTATCGAGTGGGGTCGCGATCTGTCGCTCAAGGTTGATGACGGTATGGATCGTCCACTCATGCGTTCCACGTCGTTTGGCCTCGGAGTCTTTTCGAGCGTTATCTCGGTCGTACTCGAGGTTATCGCTGCCATTCCCGTGATCGGTGTAGTGCTTTCGCTGGTGGAGGGCGTGGTAATTGGCGCCGCGGGCTCGTATTCTTATTACGGCTCTTATGCACTCGAGGCTGCGCTGTTCGGTTCGCTCGGCCTGCTTGTCCTGGCGCTAATTGCCTCGGCGATTCTGGGTGTCTTCTTTAAGATGTTCGCCGACATCGCCGTGATGCACTTTGCGGTGACCGGTCGCGTCGAGAGCGCGTTTTCGCTCGATAAGGTCTGGGCGGCGTTTAAGCACAACAAGACCAAGCTGTTCTGTGCTTCGTTCCTTCCCGAGTTTTTGACGGGCCTGGTCGCCAACGTTGTCACATGGATCTTGACGGTCGTCTTTGGCGCCATTGCCTCTGTCGGTATGTATAGCTACTACTATCGTCCTACGGGTATTGAGGCAATTGTTACCGGCGGTGGCGTCACGCTCGCGCTGTTCTTGGTGCTGGTCGCTTTTGTCACCGTATTTCTTACGGTCTTTGGCAAGATGCTCAAGCACCGTGCCGTTGGCTATTGGGCCGCACGCTATGCAAGCGAGTGGGCCGATGAGGATAAGGACGACGTCCTGACTTTTGTATTGCCCTTCGAGAAGAAGTCCGCTCCCTCGGGTTACAGCGCTCCGGATGCCGAGCCCGCACCTGAGTCCGAGCCCAAGCCTGAGCCGGCACCTGCACCCGCTCCCGCGACCGAGCCTGAGTCGGCGCCCGAGCCTGAACCGGCGCCCGAGTCTGAGACGGCATCTGAGCTTGAGCCTGCGCCTGAGCCTGAGCCTGAGCCAGTTCACTTCTATATCTGTTGATTTCCGCATTGACTGCGTCTTCGTCAATCTTAGAAACCGGAACGAACTTCTTACCGCCGAAGATGTAGCTAACACCTGCGGTCAGCATACCTGTACCTTCAGCCTTGCGATGGCTGCTGATATTACCGAAAATGGACGGAGCGATGGCACCGCGAGCTTCTACGTCAATGGCCCACTTAGTGTTGATATTGAACTTCAAGCCCAAACCGGCAGAAGCGCCGATACGTGCACGCATTTCAGCTTCACCGGCAGGAGCCATAGACTGCGAAGTACCGTCAGCACTAATTGTAACATCCACATTTTGAGATTTTGCTACAGAAATTTGAGGTCCCAAGAAACCGTAAACTTCGAAGAAACGGTTAGGATTAGCACCGGCAAACAATGTAGAAAGATTGATCATTGCATCAATGTTACCACCAAAGTACGTCTTATTATGTTCCCAATATGAGTTATCCAGACACAAGTGCTGAGTAACGCCATTGAACTGGGCACGTACACCCCATGTCGGAGTAATCAACTTACCAACTGATACGCTGAA
>OIAK01000934.1_pt1 | contig 11064 bp, 7 predicted proteins | sample 1580741 | NCBI WGS metagenome assembly OIAK01 (sample SAMEA3882521, study PRJEB24775) | human gut metagenome | biome: human-associated habitat; feature: intestine environment; material: feces | place: Netherlands | collected 2009/2010
ACTCCATACAATTCCGCAACATCTCTGTCAAGGATAACTTGCGTATCCCTGATGACAATGATTTTACTTTCTGTTTTTACAATATCTTCTTGATGTCCCATAATTTCTTTTTTTTAAGCTATTCGGGGACAAAGATACGACTTTTCCTCGTAACTTCCAAGGTTTTAGGAAAAAAATACTTGAAAAGGGGGAGGAGAAAAAGAAAATAGGCGACTCTCAATTCCGGGAGCCGCCTATTGAATATTATTCTTTAATCTTCTAATAATCTCCAAATGTTTAGGGGGATATTATTCTTCCTTGTTTTTTAGCAAGTCCATCATTTTCTTCATATCAGGCAAAGCCTTGCGTAACCTTTCAGGCATGTCATCCAACGTCTTGTAGGTAGCAACTCCCATCGGCTTGCTGTAGTCTCGAACAGCATATTCTGCATAAGAGTAGTTTGCTGATTGGCAAAGAATGATTCCAATAGACGGATTCTCGTGTGGCTTACGCACCTTGTCGTCGAGAATTTGGAGATAGCCAAAAAGTTGCCCAAGATAAGAGGTCTTAAACTCGCCAAGTTTTAGCTCTATGCAAACCATGGCGTTCAATTCTCGATTGAAAAACAGCAGGTCTGGGAATTGTTCAACACCATAGATTTCCAAATGGTATTGGTTGCCGATGAAAGCAAAGTCTCTGCCAAAGGTCATGATGAAATTCTTGATGTTCTGAATCCCTAGGATTGTTGATGGTCCTGGTAAAATTGTTAGGCATGCGTCCTTGGCTATGGTAAGCATCCTCCTTTATAAGTTGGCGGAGCTTCTTTACGGAAAGATGTTCCTCTACAGTGCGGTGAATATAATAAAAGCGTGCCGAAGTTTCTTTTGGTCCACTAATGATGGCAGAGTGGTGTGTGAATGGTACTTTAAAGAAGTCCTCAACAGGAAAATCAATAGATAAAGTATGGAATATATCTATCTGATTTTCACTATTTTGTAATTCAGCGGTTGCAACCGCTGAATTCTCAAAGCACAATTCGGCGGTTGCAACCGCCGAATTGCTGTCAAGCATATTCCATGCTTCATAAAAACGTCTCATATCCTTCATTTGAGTTTCCGAGATCCTCGAAGACCAGGTAGTTCCTTACGAAGTTGTTCGCTGATGGATGCTAATGCGCCCTCGCCCCATACTCCTTTGCGGGTATGTTGTGAAAGATATTTTCCGATGGCAAAATATAAAGCAAGTTGTATGCGGTTCACACCTTTGGCTGCTTCATATTGTCCTTGAAGTATGGCTGTCTTTATAGCGTTGACAGCATTGTTATATAGTATCAAACTGTCCATAGAGTAATGTTTTAATTTGGTCTTCTAACAGAAGGCATACGGATTTTGGGACAAAGAAAATGCAAACGAGCGCAAAGAAAGCTTGCTTTCAATTTGCCGAGTGCAGCTTTTCTTATGCAAAGATACGACTTTTCCTCGTAACTTCCAAGGTTTTAGGGAAAAAATGTTGAGAGGGGGATAAAGAAAAAATAGGCGACTCCCGGATTGGAGGAGAGTCGCCTATTCTATGAGTTTTTAACCAAATCAGTAAAGTTCGACCAACTTTCAACTTTGAATCCTCTTAGATCTCTGACTGATTTCTTAAACCACTCTATTTTAGAAAGCTCCATAACTGTTTTTACAAGTGCAGTCAAATCATCATTCATCGTCATGTATGTACTGCCTTGCACCCACTCGAAACCATTCTTCTTTAGAAGCTCTTTTATTTCGTAGTAAGCCTTGTTGTAAGGTTCGCCATAGTATTTCTGTAAATCAGAAATTACCATATCAAATGCTAGTGCGTACATACTGCCTCCTTTGCTGGCTCAAATAAGTCCTTATATCCAAAGAATATGTTCCCATCTGCGGTTTTTGCGGAGATGACAATTCCTACGAAAGGATTGTTCTCAACTTCAATCACTTCGCCCTGTGTCCAGTCTTTGGCATGTGTCAAGTCTGGAGATATTAATACTTTGTCGCCTGTTCTCATAATCATAAAATATAAATGTTGTACTTATTCGGTGCAAAGATACGACTTTTCCTCGTAACTTCCAAGGTTTTAGGGAAAAAATACTTGAAAAGGGGGTGGAGAACGAAAAAAAATAGGCGACTCCCGGAATTGAGAGCCGCCCATTGAATATTGTTGTTTCGATGATGAAACGAAGGATTATTTATTCTTTGATTTCCCAATGGCCTCCAAATGTAGAAGAACCAACACGCTCTATTCTTTTTTGAGCCTTTAGCTTTTCTATATGTTTTTGTATTGCACTTGCCTTGATAGCTAGTTTGTCCACGAGCTCTTGTCTTGTTATATACGGATTGTCTTTTATTAATTCAAAAACCTTTTCAATTGTTTTTGGTGATCCAGTTTGACCACCAGTTTGACCACCAGTTTGACCACCAGTTTGACCATCAGTTTGACCACCAGTTTCATTAGGAATAGGTAATCGTAGTTCTACCTCTTGTAACTCGTATTTATCTATTAATTCAGGCTTACCCCAACCTGCCTTTTGCCAAGCAGAGATAATTTTTGGAAATCCAGAACCTATATTCTCACCATATCCTATCATACGGAGCATATTCTGTATTCTTGGGTTGCGTGCTTTTGAAACCCCACCTTCATAGATGTTTTCTATCGGAAGTTTCAAATTTCCTGGATTCCGTAAGCATAGGCAGTCATCATGCTTTTCTATCCTTAAGATACCACTATCCAAGAATAGGTCAGAGTGAATAATCGAGTTGGTAAATCCTTCTCTTACAGCTTTCATTTGTGGTGTGTCATCTACACGCTGATAACCTACCATATGAAAAGGGTGAGGTAAGTCGAATGTCAACTTAGGCATAACAATTCTAAAGAATTGATACAAGTTGTTCTCCCAACGCCCATCGTAAGTTAGTCTGTCTCTATACCTTTCCTCGCCTTCTAGATGGCTCATGTCGAGATAGTCCATACGAAAATTTCCAAATCGCTCCCTTATGGCTAACCCTGTTCCAAACATCATTAGCCCTGCTACCGTCAGTCCTTCTTTTCCTGTTTGTCTATTCTTAGTATATCCACCTAAAAGTCGCAAAAATTCTTTATCGTCCTTATCGTTCCAATCATGGTCGGAATTTAGTATTTTGAATTGATTACGGTAACCATGGAGCGTATTTGCATCAATGTCATCCAGAGTAAAACCATCTAGTAATCCTCCGTCATTGCCATCTTCGTTAGCATCACGAATCATGGCTCTTACTTCCATTTCTGTGCAATGGTAATCACCTTCATGATTGCGCTTGAAGGAACCTTTGTAAGGATTTTCATTTAAGAAGACAGGCTTCATTCGCCAATCTGCTTGTGGCACGTGGATACATACAATAGATTTCTTGTCTATTGTAGTTACCTCTACATCTGAGTCTAGCAAAATGTTTCTATTTACTTTGTTGCTATTGATGGTGTTCCATAAATCAAAGATAATCTTAGGGATATTGTCAACTCCGATGATAGTGAAACGTTTGTCAACATCCGTTTCTTTTCTATTTTCGTCAATACCCAATAATATATAGCCACCAATAGTGTTGGCAAAAGCGGAATATGATTCCCAAACAGATTTAGGGAGCTCCGTCTTTGCTTTTTTGCATTCCAGGGTAAGTCGTTCGCCTTGGGCAAGCATTTGCTTAATTTCTGTTTCTGTCATGCCTTGTTTTTGTTAGTTGGTGGCAAAGATACAACTTTTCCTTGTAACTTCCAAATGTTTAGGTGGAAAAGTTATTGGATGGAGAAAGAAAAAAATAGGCGACTCCCGGAATTGAGAGCCGCCTATTAATTTTAAGTTTATTTGATGAAGCAAATGCTTACTTCTTTGTCATCTCACACTTTGCTGTTCCTTCTGCCCAATTAACCACAAGCTTAATGTCGTAAGTACCAGCTGCTACAGCGATGTTTGGACCATTCTGTGTAGTGAGGTTATCTAATTCTCCACCCCAACTGAGAGACCAATCGTTTGTGTGACGGAACTTCATTTCGCCATCAGTCAATGTGACGTCCTTAAGTTCCCAGCAGCGCTCTTCCGGATTGTATGTCATATTCGTATCGCCATCCCAACCTTTAGGAGTTGCGTTGCCAATGATGCCAATAGTAAATGGAGTCAGTGTGTAAGTCTTCGCAGACAAGTCAACATCTACCTGATAGAAACCTGCTTCTTCTGTTATCACGATGTTTCCTGCATCAGGCGCTGTATCAAAGTCAGCACCATAGCTAGTGCCATCCCAGTTTGGCTGAGTACTGAACTTGAAGCCATTCTGGTTCAGGTACATATAACCTGTAAATTTAACACCATCATCACTATTGAGGACGTCACTATGATTCCATCCATTAGCATCACCTGCCATATAGAGGATAGGCTTGCCTACAGAGTAAGACAGGTTGTTCATGTCGAGAGTTACAATCCATGTACCCGTACCTACGATAACCATTGACTGTGGAGTACCCCAGCTGTCGCCAGTATAATAGATTGTACCAGAAGCATCTTCGCTACCGTCTTTCTCGCAACCCATGACACCTGTGTTGATAACATCCCAGTTGTTGCTTTCGAACTTGCTGCCTTCGTAGAACTTAAAATAGTTCTTATCTTTCTCTGTGGTGACCTTGAGCTGGTAAACACCATCAGACACTTTGTTCATCCATACAGGATTTTTTGGATCCCAGTTATTGCCATTAACTTCGCCAAGCATGTAGTAGCCATTCGCATCAATAGCAGGAGTTGGGGATGGCTTAAGTTTGGCTGTCGTCGTACCTACGGTATTGATGGCAACGGCATCACCTGATGCCAAGTTGGCAGAAACCTTTGACTCAACGTTGATGTCACGAGCAACGCTTGCGCGTGATTTGTTCTGGCTGCAGAGGATCTTCTCCAATTCTGTTGCGTCTACCAGAATGCTGTTACCGTTGATTTTGCCTTTAATGGCTTCGCCATTTACTTTCAAGTCTTTGAGTGTGAAACCTGTAACATCTGCATCTGATGAATTGACTGTGACGAGATTGATAATACCGTCATCGTCTGGCAAGCTACTTTCTGCTTCAGTACCTGCTGCGAAAGTAATTCCGTATTTGGCAGCTGAGGCCTCCTGTGGATTGGTCTGAGGATTAGCCCAATCATCGTAGTCGCCGTTGCAGCTGGCAAGTGTAACACTTGCCAAGACTGCTAAGCTATATAATAATGTTTTTTTCATTGTGCTTTGGTCTTAATTATTTAACTTCTGCTGTGTAATTATCAAAGTCGATATACAACTTCTGTCCAACTTGGGTAGTTACAGAGTAATCTGCGCCCTCAGTCTCAGCCCAGTTGTTTACGATATTATATCTACGCCAGAAGACGTTGCCTTTGTAAACGGTGAATTCTGTTCTATACCAGTCCAAATCGCCCACCTTGACAGCTGCGCGAAGCTCTGCGCTGGCAGTGAATGCTGGAGAAACCCATTTGCCATTCTTATCTGCTGGAGCTGTCAGAGCATAAGCGTCATCAAATACCCAAGGATCGCAGGTCTGATTCATACAAGAACCCAAGAGATAAACTTGTGTTGGGTAAACTGACAGCGTCCAGTCGATATTCTTCTTGTCTTCTGTAATCTTACCTTTGAACAAGAGAGTATACCAACCTGCCTTGGCAACCTTAATCTTATGGTCTTCACCTTCTGAGATACCTGCCTTGGCCACATCGTTAATCTCCTTCAGGCGGTTGTAACCACGTTTGTCATTATTCTCCATGCCCCACATGAACTCACCATCTGCTGGCAGATAGATGACACCATAGTAGTTGCCTGCTACTCCAAATACCTGTGGAATAGCTTTCCAGCTTTCCCATGGAGTCTGGATAGAGCTTCCTGTCAGGAAGAGGTTGTCTGTGAACTTAGCATCAGGAGCCTCATAAGTAGCCTTCACAGAACGCAAGGTGATGGTATTTGAGAATGTCTCGCCCAAACTTGTATCAGTAGCGTCTCCAATCACAGCACGCAAGCGAATGTAAATAGGCATTTCTGCAGGAACACTTGTATCTGGATTTGCAGCCTGGAAAAGTGCAACCACAGCACTGTTTACTTCAGATGCGTCAACATCCATATTTGCTCTTTTGTAGAATGTTGCTAACTCTGTGTGAGTAGCAGTAGGATCGCTGACGAATGCAGGATCGATAGATACCTGTACGTAATATCTCATAGAGTAAGGTACTCCACCATAGTTTGGCTGAGAACATGTCAATCTTAAACTTTTTGCACTGATGAGATCGTAAGTATTGTTTTCTGCTACGGCAGGAGTGTTCAATACAAATCCATCTGCAACATGACTCAAGTCCAATGTAGGGTTGCTGTCTCTGTCATCATCGCATGATGTAAAGAGCAAAGGGAGTACCAATGCTGGCAACAGCATGAATTTGAATATCTTTTTCATAATTCTTTCTTTTTTAATTTAATCTGTTAACCTAACAATTAGTATTTTGGGTTCTGTGTCATGTTAGGGTTGTTCTTAGTCTCATTACCTGGGATAGGGTAGATATCGAAATGTGATTCAATACCTGCACCATTAGGTACACCACCCTTGAAACTCCAGAGATACGCTGAACCACTGAACAAGCCAAAGCGAACCAAGTCTGAACGGCGGCGACCTTCCATGAAGAACTCACGGCACCATTCGTCTATAAGTGTCTGATTATCTACTGATGTAGCTACTGTCCCACGATTAGCACGTCTCTGAACTAACTTGATGTCATCCCAACCTTCCTGACTGCCGTTGAGACGGAACTTTGCCTCTGCGCGGGTCAGATAAATTTCTGCCAGGCGGAACAATGGAATGTCGGTGTCTGAAAAGTTCTGGTCATGCTGTGCTGTACCATCTGCGTGGAAATTGCTCCACTTTACGATAGCCGCACCATTCAGAGGGTCTGTGATAGCATCACCTGGATTGAGTGTACGAACTTTTCCACTTTCGCAGCCACCTACACCCATGTATAACAAAGCTCGGTCGTCTTTTGCCTTTGCTATAACAGCGTCTGTGCCGATGCCTTTCTCATTATCTTTTGCGATAATCTGATCCTTTGTTGCATTAGCTAAAACATCATCTGTCTTTGCCATAGGAATATCCCCGTTAGGGAAGAACTTCTTAACCAAGTCTTCGCGTGCAAAGATACATTTCCAAGGGTCAGCGGTACTTGCTGATGGCATGCCAGCTTTGGTGCAGGCTGCTACGAGATAAGTAGAACCGCCATACTGGCGAGTCTTCAAACCATCCTGACGAACAGCAAAGATGATTTCCTTCATAGCCTCTGGATTGCAATCATTGTCGCCCATGAACAACTGCTGGTAACCGCTGTAGCCATTCTTTGCTTTTCGAGAAAGGTCGTATTTTTTGCTATTGATAATCTTGTCGCAATAATCGATAGCCTTCTGGTAGTCCTTAACCTGACCATCTGTATAAACAGCTGAGTTAAGTGCCAAACGAGCATGGAGGGCATAAGCTGCACCACGGTCGGCACGTCCGAAATTCTCCCTGTTATTATAAGCACCCACCTCTGCCATCATAGGCTCGATGGTAGTCAACTCGTTGTCAAGCCACTCGTAGAGATCCTTGCCGCTTTTCTCAATAGGGAGATTGCTGTCGAAGGTTTCCTTGAAAGGAGCCTTGCGATACAGGTCGAGGAAATAATAGTAGTTCAGTGCACGGAGGAAGCGGACTTCTGCAATCTTATCTTCGCTCATCTTACCTGTCTGCTCGGAAATAAACTGGTTGTACAGGGTGATGTCGAAAATTAATCGCTGGTATGCCCAGTTTACTCGTGCATTACTCTTATCCCAGTTCATTTGGGTAATAGCGGCAATACCTTCATTGTCTTGCCATGCCCACAAAACTTCGTCTGTCATTAATTCTTCCAAGTTGAAGACGGTACGGATAAATCCGCTCTCACCCTCGTCTCCACTCAAGTCTGCTGAACCAGCAGCACCTTTCTGACCTGTAAGACCGAGGGTTGCATACTGTTTAGCCAAGAGGCCCTCCGCAGTATATGTTGGGGAAGACTGTGGATCAATGGACTTGATATTCAGTTCGTCTGCGCATGAGACAAAGCCCATGCACAACATACTTGCCATTGCAGCCGTTATAAATATTTTTTTCATAATTGTCTCCTTTTTTATTTTTAGATGTTAAGATTCAAACCAAGCTGGAAGCTTATTGGACGTGGGTAAGGATTACTGTCGATACCACTGCTTACCTCAGGGTCAATACCCTTATACTTGGAAATGATGAATGGGTTCTGAACTGTGAAGAAAATTCGACCACTGCAAATCTTCTCAGCACCAACCTTGATCAATGCAGGGAAGCTATATCCCAATGTCATGTTTGTACACTTCAAGTAAGAAGCATTGCGTACGAAGTAGTCACTGGTGTTGGTTGCTTTTGAGGTTTTACCCCAGAAACCAAGATCAACAGCTTCTGCTGTAGTATTTCTGAAGATGTTGTCTTTACTGAGGTCGGCTAAAACTGCCTTCTCGTTCAAGAAATCGTAGTAAACATAGTTGCCGATAGAGGCATGGAATGCTGCACTGAAGTCCCAGTTCTTATAGATGAACTTGGTGGTGAGACCCATGATTACGTCAGGAGCTGGGCTCTTGTAGCAATAGCGGTCGTCATCATCGATTGTACCATTTCCGTTACGGTCAACATACAGACCCTCGATAGGTTTGCCGTTTTCATCATAAACCTGCTGGAAAACATAGAATGATTTGATAGGCTGACCTACCTTGTTTACCTGAATCTTGGTGTTGTTACCACGAGATACTTTATCTCCAGTCCATACCCAGTCTTGCAAACCTGCATCCAATTGTGTAATTTCGTTGTGGTTCCATCCTACGTTGTAGGTTACATCCCATATGAAGTCCTTTGTAACAATAGGCTTGACATCGAATGCCAATTCAACACCATAGTTTTCCAAAGAACCAATATTCTTCAGAAGCTGGTCGCCAAAGTTAGTACCACCGGCGATGGCAATTGTTGACAGAAGGTCGGTAGTCTTACGATAGTAACCATCCACATTCATACCGAAACGACCATTGAGAGCGGTGAAGTCTAAACCAGCATTGTAGGTTGTTGTCTTTTCCCAAGTCAATTCTGGATTGTATGCTGATGGACGCATGGTTATATAATATTTGTCACCAAATGGATACTGTGCATAAGTATCGCTGACTGTATATACAGGAGTATAGTAGAAGTCTGGAATACCATTCTGCTGACCAGTCATACCCCAACCCAAGCGGAGCTTCAACTCATCAAGCCATTTTGCGTCCTTCAAGAAAGGTTCGTTGTTAATCTTCCAAGCAAAGGCTGCAGCAGGGAAGTAACCCCACTTCTTGCCTTTTTTGAAACGAGAAGAACCATCGGCACGGAATGTTGCTGTAAGCAAATAGCGATCTAACAAGTTGTAATTAAAACGTCCGAAGTAAGACACCAATGAGTTGTGAGCCTTCCACATGGTGTTCTTCTGATACGTTGGACTATATATATAGTTCATTTTACCATCTGCTTCAACGAACTGAGGATTGTTGTCTCTCAAGTACTCATCGATACCACTTCCGTAGTTATAGCCTGTTCTGTGGTAGTGGCTCTGCTCTGCACCTGCCATGATGTCGATATCATGAACACCGAACTTGTGTGCATATTCAGCAAAAGCTTTTCCTTCGATGCTATATTTGTATTGATGGTCAGTGCCATAATATCCAAAATAGTTGTTAGAGAAGGAATACTTGGAAATGTCTTCATTCTGCTTACCATCTGTATACTGGGCACCGATGGCAGCATGCAAATGCAAGTCTTCGAAGCCATGAATCTTGTAGTCTACCTCAAGGTTTCCTGAAATATCATTAGACTTTGCTATACACTTGTAGTTGTCGAGAGCTGCAACTGGGTTCTGTGTAACTTGAGAGGCAGCCATCTTCTTCCAATCAGGATCGCTAATCTGGTCGCTCTTGTTCTGCAAGTACTGGAAATATCCACCAACGTATTTGTAGTCTTCACCATTTCCATATACAGGCTGTGTAGGATCCATTGACAATGCATTACCGATAGCATCACCAACTTTTGCATAGCGGTCCTTCTCGAACATATACTTTGCTGTGAAGTTGAAGTTCAAGTGCTTATCGAGGAAAGAAGGAGCAACATTGACAGATGTATTGAAACGCTTCATCCATGTTGTCTTGACAATACCATTGTTGTCTTCGAAACCTAAGCTGACGCGATAAGGCATATTCTTCAGACCACCCTGAATACTAATGTTGTGATTAGTAGAAACAGAGGTGCGGAAAATCTCATTCTGCCAGTCTGTATCGTAACTGCCTAATGTGCTTGTGTCGATACCAAGAGAGGTAAGAGCCTGCTTGTATTCGCTGGCATTCATCACATCATATTTCTTCTGGATGGTTGACAGTGTTACGTTGCCATTATAAGTAACAGATGGTTTCTGGCCAGAACGTCCCTTCTTGGTTGTAATGATGATGACACCATTAGAAGCACGGGATCCGTAAATAGCTGTAGCAGAAGCATCTTTCAATATAGTGAAGCTCTCGATATCGTTAGGGTTAATCATGGCTAAGACGTTACTCATACCCTTGTTGGTATTGTTGTCAATAGCCAAACCATCGATGACATAGAGAGGGTCATTAGAAGCATTCAGAGAGGCACCACCACGGATACGAATCTGTGCACCGGTACCAGGTTGACCGCCACCAGTCTGTACATCTACACCGGCAATCTTACCTACCAACATATCAGAGGCACTGCTTGTGATACCCTTTGACATCTCATCTGGCTTGATAGCTGTAACAGAACCTGTCAAGTCGTTCTTCTTAGCACGACCATAACCGATGACAACGACCTCGTTCAAAGACTTCTGGTCGTCAACCAAGGTAATCATCATGTTAGATGTTGCTTTGATTGTTTTTGGTGTCATTCCAAGATAGGTGAAAGTAAGATTGGCACCTGGCGCTGCATCAACTGAGAAGTTACCATCCATGTCGGTAATGCCCA
>OIAK01000945.1_pt1 | contig 11004 bp, 10 predicted proteins | sample 1580741 | NCBI WGS metagenome assembly OIAK01 (sample SAMEA3882521, study PRJEB24775) | human gut metagenome | biome: human-associated habitat; feature: intestine environment; material: feces | place: Netherlands | collected 2009/2010
GCGGGACACTGACGGAGCAGGAATGGAATGAAATATGCAGCGAAATCCGAAAAGGGCACGGTTATCACAAACCCGCCTTACGGTGAAAGGATGCTATCACAAAAGGAGGTAGACGATTTAATACGGTCAATGGGAAGGGTATTTCCGAGAAAGCACGGTTGGTCGTACAGCATAATAAGCCCGTCGGAGACTTTTGAAGAGTCCTTCGGCAGAAAAGCGGATAAAAGGCGTAAGCTATATAACGGCATGATTAAATGTCAGTTGTATTTTTACTTTAAATAAAATCTGCATTTTACTTTTTAAGTTGTATTATAATGGGAGAGTTATTATGAAGCATATTTTTATAATTAACCCTACTGCCGGTAAAGGGAAAGCCGCGAAAAAAATAATCCCGGTCATTAACAGCTACTGTAAAACACATAAGCTTGATGCTCAGCTTTACGTCACTAAATTCAGCGGAGACGGAATGAAATATGTTGAGGAAATCGCAAAGCGAGGCGAACCGGTAAGGTTTTATTCCTGCGGAGGCGACGGCACGTTGTATGAGGTCGTAAACGGAACATACAAGTACCCGAACGCCGAGGTCGCGTGTCTGCCCTTAGGCTCGGGTAATGATTTTGCAAGGCTTTTCGGGAAGAGAGAAAACCTCACAAACCTTGATTCGCAGGTAAACGGCAGCGTACATAAGCTTGACCTCATCAAATGCGGCGATAAGGTTGCAGTTAATCAGTGCTCAATGGGAATTGACGCGGAGGTCTGTGCAAAGCAGGCTTATTTCAAAAAAATACCGCTCATAACGGGCGAAGCCGCATATACCGCGTCGCTCCTCTACTGTCTCGGCAAGCGCCTTAACAGCGAATTTAAGGTAACCGTTGACGACGACAGGGTAATAGAGGGCACAATGCTGTTTGCGCTCTGCGGAAATTCGCGCTGGTACGGCGGAGGATATATGGGTGCGCCGAAAGCCATTCCCGACGACGGCCTGCTCGATTTTATAATAGTCCGCAAAACCGTAGGCAGATTGAAGCTTGCGGGGCTCATAAACGCATATAAGCGCGGTGAGCATCTCGATTGGGATTTTACCACATTTTTGCGCGGTAAAAAAATGCATATAGAAAGCAAGGAGCTTGCCGCAGTAAACGTTGACGGAGAATGCGAGTACGTCAAGGAAAGCACATTTGAAATAATGCCGTCTGCATTGAATTTTGTAATTCCCGCAAATTCAACCTTCTACGAAAACACAGGTCGTCCGTCTCCGAAAAGAGACGAAAAAGAGCTTGCCACTCTTTAACGCATTAAATTGTAAAATTTTTACTGCTGTTTTTGTAAAATATATCAGTTGAATTATAATATTTTTTGGGATATAATTTTTATTATGTCTTTGAAGGGTGCTGACACTTCGGCACCCTTTCTGTTTATTAAGGAGGTCTTTTATGAAAAGGTACATGAGGAAGTCCGAAATATGGACTTTCGGCATAGGTCTTTTCGGCGTCAGTCTTCTCACCGGCTGGATGCCCGATTACACCTATACGTTCTTCAATGATTTCGCATTTAAGGGAAGCGGTATAGACCCCGCCTCCATAACCAAAATGCTCGCCTATGTATTCGGTTTTGCCGGAATAGTAGGTGCGGTTTGCGAGCTTGTCATCGGTTATCTCGTTGACAGGACGAGAACCAAATGGGGCAAAATCCGTCCTTGGATAGGCTTCGGCGTTGTCCCGATGGCAATAGTTGCAATGCTCGTATTTATTGCTCCAAAAACCGGCAATTACAAGCTTGCGGTTGCCTGGATGTTTATAATATATTCTCTTTACACGGCGGCGGCGTGCGCCGTAGAAAGTCCCGCCGGGTGCTTCGGTGCGTGCTGTACACCGAACCCCGAGGAGCGCGGCGACGCAATCTCAATAGCAAGTATATTTAAAGCTATCGGTCAGTCCGGCGGTATGGCGGTTTTGCCTGCCGTGGGCTTTGCCATGAAAGCCATAATGGGTAAGCAGCAGTATAAAACTGCAGAGGGACAGGGTCTTGACCTTGTGATTTCAACGGCGGTCTGCGCGCTCGGCTGCGTTCTCTTTACGATGATATTCTTCCCCAACAACCGTGAGAGAGTTCCTTATACCGAGGAAAAAGTCAGCCTTAAAGAGAGCCTTAAATTCGTATTCACTAATAAAAACCTCCTTATGGTTTCGCTTACGAAATTCACCGGCTTCGGCAGAGGCGTATACAGCACCGTAAGCCTCTACATAGCAGTTTACCTGCTCGGCTCAAAGGACCTCAAAATAGCACTTTTGTTGCCTATGGGCATAGGCACGGCGGTAGGCATGCTTATAGTTAAAAAGCTCCTTAAAATGCTTGATACCAAAAAGGTTTACATAGTATGCTGCCTTTACGGCGCACTCTCGCTCACGGTGCTGTTTTTGGTATCAAAGGCAATAGGCTTTGTTCCCAAGGAGCTCACAATACCGTTCCTTATTATTAACTTCTTTGTCGGACTTCAGCACGGCAACACCAATCTTACGCCCAACGTAATGATTGCCGACTGCGTTGACGAAATCGAATGGAAAACCGGCAAGCGTCAAGAGGGGCTTTGCTACGCAGGATTCGGCTTCTTCTCAAAGGTTGCCGCCGCCCTCACAAAGTCTTTCGGTCCTGCGCTTGTTGTATGGGCGGGCTATGTTACCTCTACAAACGCAAATATAGCTTATGCCACTCAGTCACAGACAACCCTTAACAGATTCCTTATGATATACACGATAATACCGGCAATATTCGTTTTGGGGCAGATGATTCCGATATTCTTCTATGACCTCAACGGTAAAAAGCGTGATATGATAGCAAAAGAGCTTCAGGAACGCCGCGAAAAAGCCGCTGCGTTAAAAGCTGCGGGAGAGGAGGCATAAAAATGGCTGTTAAAGAAAAAAAGAAAAAGCCTCAGGTCGAATACGAAAAGCAGCCCGAGAGTCCCACAAAGAAATTTGACGTAACGTATGCAATAGTTTCGGTAATCGCAATAATCGTTTTATTCTCGGTTCTCGTCACCGCGTATTATAAAAACAATTACATAATGTTCTCACCCGAAAAGGTCGCCGAGCAGTATGTTGAAAACACCGCCGAAAACGACGGCTATGACGCTCTTAAATATACCGTGCTTATAAAAAACACCAAGTTCGGCAATTTCATCTCCGAGAACTATATGGACAAATACATCGACGAAAATGCCACGGCTCCCGCAATGACTGCCGAGGAAGAGGGCGAAAAGCTAACTCTTCTTCTCGACAAAATGTACCCCGTATTTACAGACCTTGTTGATCTCTACGGATTTGAAAATTATGACAAGCTGTTTTCGGAATATTTTGCGGCATATGTTCCCTGCTACGAGGAAATATACGGCAACAAGGCATTTACAACCGATGATATGTTCTCTGCACTTGAAGGGAACCTCGGCACATATATGGATGAATACGCTTATAACTGCGAGGTGCTTTACGGCAAGGGCAAAGAATATGCAGATTATTATCTCGGGGAAAACAAGGCTGTTCTCTCTGACGATGATGAAAAATACAACGCGGGTTATACCATAACCGCCGACACGTCTCTCGTACGTGAATACGATGATGACGAAGTCAAGACTTACACATCATCGCTTACAAGCAGTCAAAAGGCCGCCTATGAGCATTTCGGAATTTCCGCAAACGATATCTCCGCGGTAGCTGAAGTTAAAACGGTGAAAGTGCTCTCCGGCGTCGGCGACAAAGACGCAATAGCACAGAAAAACGTTGAATTCGCAGAGCACCCCGAAATAATAACACTCGTTAAAATAGGTCACCAATGGTATGTTGACTTTACTGCCGATATAGACTGACCATCGTTTTTAAAAATTCAATAACATATAAAAAGCGACTGCAAAAGCAGTCGCTTTTATTGTCGATTTTTATTGCTGTACCGAATACGGCACAGTTCGTCAGGCTATCGGGCGAACCACCGCCATCATATTTTCGAGAGAACCGAGTGTAACGCCGGAGGCTACCGCAACAACCGCCGCAACGGCTATTATAACATAGATACACCAATACGAACGCGCGAAGTTCCTGCGATTGATATTGGCGTCGCTCACGCTGAAGATGATAAGGAAAATAAATCCCACCACCGGGAGCGAAAACAGAATTGACAAACCGAAATAAGCCCAGGGACTGAGCGGTTTAAAGACATCGGGTCCGTTGTAATTGATTTTTGACATTTTTTATTCCTCCCTGTTTCAGATTAATTTCATTGTAAAATAACAGGAACGAAAAAGCAAGAAATTTGTAATAAATACATCTTGATTAAAAATTCAGACGTGATACTCTATAAGTTATGGAAAGATTAAAGTTAAATAATACAAATAAGGGAATTATCCTGATAATAGCCTCGGCGTTTTGCTTTGCACTGATGGGAATGTTTGTGCGCCTTTCAGGTGACTTGCCGGCAATGCAAAAGAGCTTTTTCAGAAATATTGTCGCGTTCGTTTTCTCCGTGGCCGTTCTTTTAAAAGAGCACAAAAAAATAACTGTCCCGAAAAGTGCCGTAAAATATCTTTTTCTGCGCGCTTTTTTCGGAACGGTCGGCATAGTATGTAATTTTTATGCGATAGGAAAGCTTGTCCTCGCAGATGCGTCGATACTTAATAAGATGTCGCCGTTTTTTGCGATCCTCGGAAGCCTCTTAATATTGAAGGAAAAGATAAGCCCGAAAAAGGCAATAATAGTATTGGCTGCATTCATCGGCTGCCTTTTTGTTATAAAGCCGACGTTTCGAAATGCGGAGCTTATCCCCTCTCTTATAGGTCTTCTCGGCGGATTTGGAGCCGGTATGGCATATACAATGGTTCACAAGCTCGGTCAGGAAAAGGTTGAGGGCTCGTTTATAGTGTTTTTCTTCTCGGCATTTTCCACCTTGGTATTTCTGCCGTTTATGATAGCCGAATACAAACCGATGACAGCCTTACAGCTTAGTTATCTGCTCCTTGCCGGTCTTTCCGCAACCGGCGGTCAATATACCATAACGGCGGCTTATATTTATGCTCCGGCGCGCGATATTTCGGTTTATGATTATTCGCAGATAGTTTTTTCTTCCCTACTCGGACTTTTCGTTTTCGGTCAGGTACCGGATGTTTTAAGTATTATCGGCTACGTTATCATAATAGCCATGGCGGTCGCAATGTTCTTTTTAAACCGCAAATCAGCAAAAAGCGCATAACGCGCTCGACTTTATCAAAAAAGCACAGGGACTGTTTCAGTAGTCCTTGTGCTTTTTTAGTTCTTTTCTTATATAGCGAAAGGTTTTTTCCTCGCCCTCGTCACGCAGCATAATAAGCAGCTTTTCAAGCAAAGCCGAGGTTTCGGGGTCAATGCTTCTCGTACTCTTGCCCCTCTCAAAATACTCGAGCGGATACGCGTCGGTATATTTGTCTTTCATATATGTTTTGCTTGCGGCAACGCGGTCGCAAAACATTTCTATTACATATTTAAGAGGCATTTTTATGGGCATTACGCATTTTCTTGCGAGATTGTAATCGGTCCAATATTCAAAATGGTGCTTGTTTCTGCCCTTGTGGTGAAGCCAAGCCTCAGAATAGCCCTTATCGTTACGTTCAAGCTCGTTCGGACTGCGCGAGCCGTCATAGTACTTAGCCCCGTTTAAAAACTCCACCGGAGCATACTTTGAGAGGTCATGCCGAAGCCCCTGAAACGGTATTCCGGCTCTGAAACAGTTTCTGATTACCGCGTGGCGGTGCTTGTTGATGGTTTTTAAATGCCCTATGGGATTTGCCATAAATCTTTCTACCTCTTGATTTTTTCTATATCCGAAACGCACAGTACGTCGTTTTTAACAGAAAATTTTATATTGTATCCCGCAAAGCTCAAGCCGTACAGCTTTTCAGGCGAATCGTCGTATCCGGGTCGCGGGTCTAATTGCAGTATCTCTTTTAACGCCGCAAGCTTATTTTTCGGAAGCAGCAGGGCTTTCTCCTCGGGAATATGAACCGATAAAATATGTTCCTTTGTCTTTTTTGTATAGCCCTCCAAAGCATCCGGCACACAGTCGGAGAGCGGAATATACGGCTTGATGTCGAATATCGGCGTTTTGTCACACAAATCGGCTCCGAAAACATTTATCACGGGCTCACCTGAGGAAGAATACTCAATGCTTTTGAGCCTTACACACGAAAGCCCAAGTCCGTTCGGACGAAACGGGGAACGAGATGCGAAAACGCCTACTCTTTTGTTGCCGCCGAGACGCGGCGGACGAACCGTAAGCGACGACGTCGGAGGGTTTTCGGAAAACTGCCATATAAGCCAAATATGAGAGAACTCTTCGAGTCCCCTTACGCTCTCACGCTTTGCAAATTCCGGCTCGAACACTATTTTCCCATCAAGAAGAGAGCATAGTCCGCTTTGACGCGGTATGCCGAATTTTTCACCGAAATCGGTTCTTATATGCGCTATCGGTTTTATTTCCAAGCTCTTTTTCCCCTTTTGTAAAATGTCGTCGGCACATATAGTTTTATCATAAAAACCGCCTCAATACAATACTTATTAACAATCAAACGACAATAAATATTAAAAAAGCGATAATATCGGTTTTGATTTTACGGAAAACGCTTTTGATAAATATATATAAAATTTATGTTATATGTGTATTTTCTACAATCAAATATTGCAATCACAGCAATAATTTGTTATTATTACAGATAGTGTTATACCGTATTCGGAAAAACGCTATCAAGTTTGAAAGGGAGAACGAAATGGAAAGTAAATATTTCTGTGCCAAAAGCAACGGCAAGCTGAACTATTGGCACACAATACTCACCGGATTCGGCTTTATGGCCTCATCCATAGCGTGGGCCATATATGACCCATACATAACAAAGATACTTAACAGGCTCCTTAACGAAAGTGCCGTTATTACTTCGTGGAGCGCAAAGCTTAACGAGGCGTTTCCCGCTCTCGCATCCTTTGCGGAAGCTAACGGCGAAGACGTGGGCACAGCCGCAGGCGGTATTACCCTTGTACCGTTGTTCATAGGTATAATAATGACCTTTGATAATATCTTCGGCGTAATTTTTCAACCGACCTTCGGCAAGCTCTCGGACAACACTCATTCACGATTAGGCAAACGCCGCCCGTTTGTTGTTTACGGCGCGCCGATCTCCGCATTGTTGTTCGCGATAATTCCCATTATTGCCGTAAAGTTCAATTCACTCGGCTTCACAATGCTTTTCATAATTTTGTTTGTTTTTGTAATGTCGCTGTGGAGAGCACCGGTGGTTGCCCTTATGCCTGATTTGACCCCGAACGAACTGCGAAGCGAAGGCAACGCCGTCATTAACCTTATGGGCGGTATCGGCAGTGCTCTCGGACTTTTTGCCGGAACTATAGTCACCGCAATTTACTGCGCGGCTATGGGCATTTCGTCCAAATCTCCGGAATTTGACGAATATGATACCTTCCCCTATGTTTTCCTGCTCGGCGCAGCAGTTATGATAATAGGTATGCTTGTCATACTCTTCTTCGTAAAAGAGCCCGACAGCCGTTTAAAGCTTAAAGCCGATATGGCAGAGGCTGCCGACGAAAAGGCAAAACGCAAAGCCGAAAAAGAGGCTAAAAAGGCAGAAAAAGAAAGAATGAAGGCGGAGAAATTAAACCCCGGCGAAAGACGAAGCCTTGTATTTATGCTTATGGGTCTGTTCTTCCTCTTCTGCGGAACAAACGCAATATCCACTTTCTTTGCTCTTTTTGCGGCTGAAATTCTTCATAAGACAACGGCGCAGGCAACCATAATGACCACCGCTTTTGCCGCCGCTTCCGCTCTCGCCGCTCTTCCGGCAGGCTGGCTCGGCAAGAAAATCGGCAGAAAAAAGACCATACTCGGAGGTCTGTTTATATTTGTTCTCGCGTTTGCGGCTTACCTTATCACACATATACTCGGCATCGACGCTTTGAGCGGTGCTCTTATTTGGGTAGCTCTTATAGTAGGCGGCGCGGCAAATATGTTTATAACCGTTAACACGCTTCCCCTTGTACTTGAAATCGGCGGCATTGACAAAGTAGGCACATACACCGGCTACTACTACACCGCTACATTCTCGGCGCAGATAGCTACGCCCATAATCTACGGCATAGTTCGTATGTTTACAGGCACATATCTGTCACTGTTCTATTACTGCCCGATAGCATTTATACTCTCAATACTTTGCATACTTGTTGTAAAGCACGGTGAGGCTATTCCTCAGGAAATCATAGATAAGGTCAAGGAAGAAAACGAAGACTGATTAAATCCGCATATTAAAGCAGCTGTAAAACCTCGGGTTTTACAGCTGCTTTTTTGGTCTAAAAGCTGATTTTAATTTTTGTTCCGACATTTTCGACGCTTTCAAGGTCGATTTTTGCGCCGTGATATATTGCGGCGTGCTTTACTATCGAAAGCCCCAGCCCCGTGCCGCCTATCTCCTTGGAATGGCTTTTATCCACACGGTAGAAGCGCTCAAACACCCTCGGCTGAGAGGACAGAGGAATACCTATTCCCGTATCGGCAACCGTAATCGTTTTATTCTCTACGGTAATATCTACGCTGCCACCCTGGCGATTGTATTTGACAGCATTGTCACATAAATTATAAACCATCTCGTCAATTATATCATAAACTCCTTTGACGCACGACGATTCGCCGGCAACGCTTATCGTAATATCGTTTTTTGACGCGACGCTTTGCAGGGAATTTGCCGTTTTTCGGGCTATCTCAAGCAAATCAACATCGGTCTTTTCCGCTCCGACAAGTCCCTCATCAAGCTGTGAAATTTTAATGATGTCGCCTACAAGCGTTATAAGTCTTGCGCTCTCGTTATATATGTTCTCCGCAAAATGTCTTACATCCTCGGGCTTTGCTATGCCGTTCATTATTATCTCGGCAAACCCCGAGATCGATGTCAACGGAGTTTTTAACTCATGCGAGACATTTGCCGTAAATTCGCGACGCAACTGTTCGCCCTTTTCGCGCTCTGTAACGTCGAGAACAACTATTACCGCGCCGACTATTTTTTCGCCGTTGACTACCGGATTTGCAAAAACGCTGTAAATTCTGTCGTGCATTTTCATGGTCAATTCACCGTGTCTGCCCGAAAGTGCGGCATTTACCGCAGCCTCAAACCGCTCGCTTTGATTTATTGTAAAAACATTTTCATGCTTTTTAATATTTTCAACACCGAATATCTGCTTTGCGCTGCGGTTAAATGAAAGTATGCTGTGCTTAAGGTCGATTATTATAAGACCCTCAGACATATTTTCGGTTATCATTTTAAATTCCTGCTGACTGCGTTCAAGCTCTCGAAGCTGCGACTGAATCTGCGAATTCTGACTGCGGATTTTATAGAACAGCAAAGACAGCTCCGAGCCGAAATTACTGTCGTTTGGGTCGTCCAAATTTATGTCGTTGAGTTCTTTTAAGGTTCGCTTTGACACTACTCGTGCCGTAAAAAGCGCAGCGGCAAAGGATATTACCGCGGAAACAAGCACCGCCAAAAGAAAATCCGAGGGCAGCTCCCCCGCGCCGGCGGAGCCGACGTCAGCCTTAAAGCGATTATAAAGAACGGCAAGCGACAGCGTGGCACAGCAGATATTTACCGCAAGCGACACAAAAAACACAGAGCGAGAAATTCGTTTTTTCATTCGGTTCAGTCCCCTATTTTATAGCCAATACCTCGGACGGTCTCTATGTATTTCCCCGCTTCGCCGAGTTTTTGGCGAAGGGTTCTGACGTGCACATCCACGGTTCTGCTCTCGCCGTCGAAGTCATATCCCCAAATTTTATTTAGAAGCTTATCCCGCGTGAAAACAGTACCCTTATTTTGCAAAAGCAAACACAAAAGGTCAAATTCCTTCAGCGTCAGCACCACCTTTTCGCCGCCTACTTTGACGGAATACTTAGATGGAATAACACTGAGACAGCCGATATTAAGGGTGTTGCCGTTGTCATGCTTACCCGGCTCCTTTGTGCGGCGCAAAAGAGCTTTGACTCTCGCTATCAGCTCCATCATTCCGAAAGGCTTTGTCATATAATCATCCGCGCCCATATCAAGCCCCACGACCTTATCGTATTCCGAGCCCTTGGCGGTCAGCATCATCACCGGGATGTGCTTCGTTTTTTCGTCGGCTCTCAAATTTTTAAGCATTGTAAGCCCGTCACATTCGGGAAGCATTATATCAAGGATAATGAGATCTGCATCATCTGCCCTAAGCTCTCTGTAAAATTCACTCGGTTTTTCAAACCCGTTTGCCGGAAGTCCCGAATTATTAAGAGTGTATACAAGAAGCTCTCTTATACTCTTATCGTCCTCAACAAGATAAATCATATTTTTCTCCTATCGGCAGATTTTATCTTTGCAGCCTTTTTCGATTCTTAGTATAATCTGTTTTTACATTTGTTGCAAGACTGCCGCCTTATATTTCATTTTATCCGCGAACGGTAAAATTTGTTGTATTGCATATGTAAAATCTCTGTAAAGTTATATTCCGCGTTTTGCGGCACATTTTGCCGTCATATGCCATATTATGTGCTGAGGGAAAATCTCCGCCTTTCAAATATGTGCCTTAAATTCGGTTTATATGTTTATAGTTTCCTTTTATGGGCAAAATTATATTGAGCAAGAGAGCAAAACCCATTATGCCGAAAACATGTCGGCGCGGCAGCTCAGAGCCGTATTGAGTTATGCTTCGCTTGCTTAAGGGAATTAAAACAGGAGAGTGAGGAAATGAATATTAAGCGCGGCGATATTTATTACGCCGATTTAAGCCCCGTGGTAGGCTCGGAGCAAGGCGGAATACGGCCGGTACTTATAGTTCAAAACGACGTAGGCAACAAATACAGCCCCACAGTGATTGCGGCGGCAATAACAAGCCAAAAATATAAAACAAAGCTTCCGACACACATAAGCGTCGATGCGGTAGACTGCGGACTGCAAAAGGATTC
>OIAK01000950.1_pt1 | contig 10984 bp, 10 predicted proteins | sample 1580741 | NCBI WGS metagenome assembly OIAK01 (sample SAMEA3882521, study PRJEB24775) | human gut metagenome | biome: human-associated habitat; feature: intestine environment; material: feces | place: Netherlands | collected 2009/2010
GACACCCCGACAAAGTGGCCGATCAAATATCGGACGCTGTGCTTGATAAACTGTTGGCGTTTGACCCCAGTTCGAAAGTAGCTTGCGAAACCCTGGTGACTACCGGACAGGTAGTGCTGGCTGGAGAAGTGAAAACCAAGGCGTATGTAGATTTGCAGCGCATTGCACGTGAAGTGATTAACCGTATCGGTTATACCAAAAGCGAATATATGTTCGAAGGAAACTCCTGCGGCGTATTTTCTGCCATTCACGAACAAAGTGCGGATATCAACCGTGGCGTGGAACGCGAGGACCCTATGAACCAGGGTGCGGGCGACCAGGGAATGATGTTTGGTTATGCTACCAATGAAACGGAAAACTATATGCCGCTGTCACTGGACCTGGCACATAAACTGTTGATGGTACTGGCCGAAATCCGTCGTGAAGGGAAGGTGATGACTTATCTTCGTCCCGACGCCAAGAGCCAGGTTACTATTGAATACGATGATAACGGCAAGCCGGTACGCATTGATACGATTGTGGTTTCTACCCAGCATGACGAGTTTGTAACCCCGGCTGATTCTTCCAAAGAAGCTCAGTTGAAGGCTGACGAAGAGATGTTGGCCAAGATTCGTCAGGATGTGATTGAAATCCTGATGCCACGTGTCATTGCCGGAATTCATAATGAAGAAGTATTGGCTTTGTTCAATGACCGGATAGTTTATCATGTGAACCCTACAGGTAAGTTTGTGATCGGCGGTCCTCATGGAGATACCGGTTTGACAGGCCGTAAGATTATTGTGGATACATACGGTGGAAAAGGTGCTCACGGTGGTGGGGCGTTCTCAGGAAAGGACCCCAGTAAGGTAGACCGCAGTGCTGCTTATGCAGCACGCCATATCGCAAAGAATATGGTTGCTGCCGGTGTTGCCGATGAAATGTTGGTGCAGGTGTCATACGCCATTGGCGTGGCCCGTCCTATCAATATCTACGTAAATACGTACGGTCGCAGCAATGTGAAACTGAGCGACGGAGAGATTGCTAAGAAAATAGACGAACTGTTCGATCTGCGTCCGAAAGCCATTGAAGAGCGTTTGAAACTGCGTAATCCTATTTATGAGGAAACAGCTTCTTACGGTCACATGGGACGTGAGCCGAAAGTGGTGACCAAGACATACGAATCCATGTATCATGAAGCAAAGACGCTGGAAGTGGAACTGTTCACTTGGGAGAAGCTGGATTATGTGGATAAGATAAAGGAAGCGTTCGGTTTGTAAGAAACGGATTCGAATATGGTGATGTATACGGGCGAATTCAATTCGTTCCTGCGGCAATGAGCGTCATTGGCTGGCAGGGGAGGATTGGATCCGCCCGAAAACATAAGGATTTATATGAATGATATAAAGAATGTATGTGTATATAGTGCGTCCAGCACAAAGATAGCGAAGGTGTATTTTGATGTAGCGGAAGAATTAGGACGTCTTCTGGCTGAAAAGAAGATCAATCTGATTAACGGGGCAGGCTGTATCGGCCTGATGGCGGCTACCTCCGATGCAGCATTGGCTGCAGGCGGTACGGTGACGGGGGTAATCCCTCATTTTATGGTGGAGCAGGGGTGGCACCATACAGGGCTGACCCGATTGATTGAGACGGAAACCATGCACGAGCGCAAACGGATGATGGCCGATTTGTCCGATGGCGTCATTGCATTGCCCGGAGGTTGCGGCACATTGGAGGAATTGCTTGAAATCATCACCTGGAAGCAGCTGGGGCTTTATCTTAATCCGATAATCATCTTGAATATCAACGGGTTTTACAACCCTTTGCTTGAAATGCTGCAAAGGGCGGTGGAGGGTAATTTTATGCGTAAAGAGCATGTTGCGATCTGGAAGGTGGCTTCAACAGCCGAAGAAGCGATAAATTTGCTCTATACAACGCCTGTTTGGAACAAGGAAATACGTAAATTTGCAGCGATATGAGTGAAACCTGTCATCCCGGAATAGCGTATATTCTCCAACTTTATACGGAAGAGCAGAGCCGTGTTGATACGGCTTTGACACACAACGTGTGTCATACGTCCAAGGAAGACGGGATGAGAGGAATGGAGTTGCCCTATCAGCTGCGTTCGGACTGGATGGTGACCAGCGTGCTGTTTCTTTGCTTTATCCTGGTATCATACGTGCTGGCACATGGCAAGAAACATCTTGAACAGCAATTTAAGAATTTTGCTTTGTCTAAAGAGCGTGCCAGTTTGTTTGATGATACTACCGCATCTGATGTGCGTTATACATTGGTGCTGATATTGCAGACCTGTATATTATCCGGTTTTTGTGTGTACGATTATTTTTCGGACCATGACCTGCTCCTTTTTCGTACGGTTCCTCATTGTTTATTGCTAAGTATTTACATTGGTTATGTAGTTTTTTTCTTTGTCATCAAATGGCTTCTTTATAGCTTTGTAAATTGGATTTTCTTTAACAAAACACGCAATATTATTTGGCTGGAATCTTACTTTAATGTTGTAATCGGAGCCGGATTTTTACTTTTTCCAATTGTACTTTTGATTGTGTATTTCGATCTGTCACCGCAAATTGCTCCTTATTTTATCGGTTTTGTTATAATAATTGCTAAAATTCTGCTGTTTTATAAGTGCTTTAGTAACTTTTTCAACAAATTTCATGGTGCTTTCCATTTAATTCTGTACTTTTGTGCCCTTGAAATACTCCCTGATTTTGTTCTGTGGAAAGGGATTATCTTAGCGAACAACATTTTGATTTTAAATTTTTAGTACATTGAAAATAAAAAAAGTCCTCGTATCTCAGCCGAAGCCGACTTCTGAAAAGTCGCCATACTATGATATTGCTGAGAAGTACGGTGTGAAAATTGATTTCCGCCCGTTCATCAAAGTTGAGAGCTTGTCGGCCAAAGAGTTCAGACAGCAAAAAGTCTCTATTCTTGATCATACCGCTGTGATTTTTACATCGCGGCACGCTATTGACCATTTCTTCAATCTGTGTGCAGAATTGCGTGTTACTGTGCCCGAAACAATGAAATATTTCTGTACGTCCGAAACCATTGCTTTGTACATTCAGAAATATGTTCAGTATCGTAAGCGTAAAGTGTTCTTCGGCGCGACCGGTAAATTCGCAGATTTGGTGCCTTCTATCGTAAAGCACAATACGGAAAAATATTTGGTGCCGATGTCTGATGTACACAATGATGAGATCAAGACTTTATTGGATAAAAATAAAATTCAGCATACGGAGGTAGTGATGTATCGTACGGTAAGTAATGATTTCACTCCCGAAGAAGAGTTCGATTACGATATGCTGTTGTTTTTCAGTCCTGCAGGAATCAATTCTTTGATGAAGAATTTTCCGGAGTTCGACCAAAAGGAAATTGCGATAGGATGTTTTGGTCCTGCTACTGCTAAAGCGGTAAAGGATGCCGGATTGCGGTTGGATCTGGAAGCTCCTACTGTAGAGGCTCCGTCCATGACTGCGGCATTGGATATGTTTATCCGCGAGCGTAATAAGGATTAATTTTTAGTTTATATCCCAAAACCGGGGGTTTTGTATCAATAAAGTTGTAACTTTGTGATTCGAAACCCTCGGTTTCTTTATTTTAATAAAAGAAAGAAGATTATGGTAGAATATACACTCGGTAAAAAAGAGCGTCTGAATAGTAAGACATTGATTGAGCGTCTTTTTTCAGGTGGAAGCAAGTCTTTTCCGGCTTTTCCGCTACGTGTGGTGTATATGTCGGTAGAGCCTGTGGAGGAAGATATGGCGGCAGCTTCCATTCTGATCAGCGTGCCCAAGAAGCGGTTCAAACGTGCGGTAAAGCGTAATTTGGTGAAACGTCAGGTACGTGAGGCTTATCGGAAGAACAAGCATTTGTTGCTGGATGCGCTGGCTTCCCGGAACAAAAGACTGATTATCGCCTTTATATGGCTGGATAACCATATTCATTCTTCTGCCGAAGTGGAGGAGAAAGTGAAGAAGCTGCTGTTTCATATAGTGGAAAGGCTGGAATGAAAAAGATACTTTCCTATCTGTTGCTGTTGCCTGTTTATTTCTATCGGGGGTACATTTCTCCAATGACTCCTCCTTCATGCCGTTTTGTACCTACCTGTTCGGAATATGCCATCGAGGCCATTAAAAAACATGGTCCTTTCAAGGGATTGTATCTGGCTGTCCGCCGGATATTGCGTTGCCATCCGTGGGGCGGGTCGGGCTATGATCCGGTTCCGTAAAATCTGTTGTCCTTATGTTGCTGGATATTCATACGCATCGCAATGCTGCTGTACCGGGAGAATGCATTTTCAATGTAGAGCCTGCATGGTTTGAACCTGTGGAAGGGTGTTATTATTCTGTAGGCATTCATCCGTGGAAAGTTTTGGAAGCTGGTCCGGAAGATTGGACAACGTTGGAAAAGGCGGTCTGTCATCCCTCTGTTCTGGCGATAGGAGAGGCGGGTTTGGACCGTTTGGGGCCGGCAGATATTCTGTTGCAAAAAGAGGTGTTTGTCCGACAAATTTTATTGAGCGAGTCAGTAGGAAAACCGTTGGTTATTCATTGTGTGAAGGCGTTTAATGAACTGATTGAACTGAAAAAGAAGTATCGTCCGCAGATGCCTTGGGTGGTACATGGTTTCCGTAATAATCTGCATATTGCCTGCCGGCTGATGCAGGAAAACATTTATTTTTCGTTGGGAGAAAGATATCAGCCTGATGTGTTGCGGCACGTGCCTTTAGAATGTTTATTGGCCGAAACGGATGAGAGCACGCAGGATATCCGTATGGTGATAGGACGGATGGCGGAAACGAAGAATGTGGAAGTTTCCTTTCTGTGCGATAGGATAGATGAAAATGCACGGAAAATCTTTTTTCGGCAATAAGAGTTGTTTCTTCAGATAAAGAGTCGTACTTTTGTGGCATTTAAAGTATAAATCAAACATTTAAATAGATAATCATTCGATGAATTTTGTAGAAGAATTAACATGGCGTGGAATGGTGCACACAATGATGCCGGGCACCGAAGAGTTATTGGCTAAAGAACAAGTGACAGCTTATCTGGGTATTGACCCTACGGCTGATTCTCTGCATATCGGCCACTTGTGTGGTGTGATGATGCTACGTCATTTCCAGCGTTGCGGTCATAAGCCGTTGGCATTGGTGGGCGGCGCGACCGGTATGATCGGTGACCCTTCCGGCAAATCGCAGGAGCGCAATTTGCTGACCGAGGAAACATTGCGTCATAATGTGGCTTGCATCAAGAAACAGCTGGCTAAGTTCCTTGACTTTGAGAGCGATGCTCCTAACAAAGCCGAATTGGTGAATAACTATGACTGGATGAAGGATTTTACTTTCCTGGACTTTGCCCGTGAGGTAGGGAAGCACATTACAGTGAATTATATGATGGCTAAGGATTCTGTACAGAAACGTTTGAACGGTGAGGCGCGTGACGGTTTGTCATTTACAGAATTTACTTACCAGTTGTTGCAGGGATACGATTTCTTGCATCTTTATGAAACAAAGGGCTGCAAACTTCAGATGGGTGGTTCGGATCAATGGGTAATATTACTACCGGGGCCGAGCTGATTCGCCGTACTAATGGCGGTGAAGTGTTTGCATTGACTTGTCCGTTGATTACAAAGGCCGATGGTGGTAAGTTCGGTAAGACTGAGTCTGGTAATATTTGGTTGGACCCCCGTTATACTTCTCCTTACAAGTTCTATCAGTTCTGGTTGAATGTAAGTGACGAGGATGCCGCACGTTATATAAAGATTTTCACTTCGCTGAGTCAGGAAGAAGTGGAAGCATTGACAGCAGAACATGCTGAAGCTCCGCACTTGCGTGTATTGCAGAAGCGTCTGGCTAAGGAAGTAACTGTGATGGTTCATTCGGAAGAAGATTACAATGCTGCTGTTGAGGCATCGGGCATCCTGTTTGGTAACGCCACTTCCGAAGCGTTGAAAAAGCTGGATGAAGACACGTTGCTGGCAGTGTTCGAAGGTGTTCCTCAGTTTGAGGTGTCACGAGATGCATTGGCCGAAGGTGTGAAGGCAGTAGACTTGTTCGTTGATAATGCCGCTGTTTTCGCTTCTAAAGGTGAGATGCGTAAGCTTGTACAGGGCGGTGGCGTTTCATTGAACAAGGAGAAATTAAGTGCCTTTGACCAGGTGATTACGACTGCTGACCTGCTGGATGAAAAATACCTGCTGGTTCAGCGCGGAAAGAAGAACTATTATCTGGTGATTGCCAAATAAGAAAAAAGAGAACTTCTTTTATAAATAAAAAGGGGATATTCAGTAAATGTCCCTACAAACAAAAACCGGAAGAAGAAAACCTGTTGTTTCTCCTTCCGGTTTTGTTTGTATCTTTTCTTTCGTCTTATTTTCCGTCTATCTCTTTCAACAGCTCGTCTACCGCAGCTTTCAATTGTGTGTCTTCACCTTTCACTACTGTTTCCGGTGAATTGGCCACTTTGATATCCGGCTCTAATTGTGAATTTTCCAGATAACTTCCATCCGGCAAGCGATAGCCGATAACAGGAATGCCGAATACCAGTGTCGGATCCTGCAATGTTTCCCAAGATACGCTGGTCATGGTTCCCGGTACAGGCATACCTACCAGCTTGCCTATTTTTTGATGGCTGTATACCCACGGAGTGCCGTGTGCGTTACTGTAGTTGGCTTCACACTGCACCATGATACTCGGCTTGTTCCAACGGCGGCTGGGCATATCGCAAGCTTCACGTCCGCGAACTACCTGTGTAAAGTATTTCTTTCCGCTGAACAGGATCTCAATATCCTCGTGCAAACGTCCTCCGCCATTGAAACGGGTATCGATGACGATACCTTCACGGTTATTGTACTTGCCCAGAATATCCGAATAAACGGAACGGAAGCTGTCATCTCCCATGGATTCAATGTGCACATATCCCAAACGGCCGTTCGACCATTTGTCTACATCGGCTGCCCGTTGTTTTACCCAGCGTGCATAGAGCAGATCGCTCATTACACCATTGCTGACAGGAACAACTACTTCTTCCCAACGTTCTTTGGTCTGCGGGTTATAGAGCGTAACCAGTGTTTTCTTTCTGGCTTTACCGTTCAGCAGAACAGAGTAATCGCTTTCGGGAGTGATTTCCTGGCCGTCGATCTTTTCAATGATATTTCCGGCCTTCACTTTGGAACGGGCGTGGTCGAAGGGGCCTTTTTCCACTACTTCAGAAATCAACAGACCTTTGCCGTTATGATTCCAGTCATACAGTAATCCTAAGGTAGCGGTGGCATCTCCTTTCAGTTGCGGACGGAAACGTCCTCCGGTATGTGAAACGTTCAGTTCACCCAGATATTCGCTCAGTAATTCCGCAAAGTCATAATTATTATCGATATGCGGCAGGAACTTGCGATAGGCTTTGGTCATGGCATCCCAGTCTATTCCGTGCATGTTCAGGTTGTAGAAGCGTTTCTGTTCTTGTTTGTATACATGGTTGAACATATAGTCACGTTCGGCTGCGAGGTCCATTTTCACGTGGGCTTGATAGCTGATGGGCTTCAAACTTTCAGAATCAGTACCCATTTTCTGCATCGTGTTACTGCCTAGCAAGAACAAGTTCTTTCCATCCTTGTCCATTTCCATGTTGGCCCATCCGGCATCCATTTTATGGAGTAACTTGGTATCTTTCTTGCGCAGATTCATTTTCCACAGGTCATAGCCGCCTTCAAAGGCAGAGAGGTAATATAAGGTCTCGCCGTCTTTGGTGATAATGGCGCTCCCCAAATCGGAAGAGTTGGGAGTAAGGCGTACGATGCGGTCCTCTATGTTGTTCAGTTCCACCACAATGTCCTTTACTTTTTCCTCTTTCTTCTCTTCGGATTTTTCTTTGTTATCACCTTTCTTTTTATCGTTTTTCTTGGCTTCGGTTGTGTTCTTTTGTTCTTTTTCCAGTTCTTTCTGCAATTCGTAATCTTCTTTGCTCAGGCGGAATTTGTCGTATGCATCCTGGTTCATAAATACCAGCATCACATCGTTCAGTGATCCCCATGAGGCATGGGCACGCATACCATAACGCTCGGTAATGAATAAAATGGCATTACCATCCAGTACCCAGCGGGGGGAGCCACTGGTATAGCCGCTATTGGTCAGATTGATAATTTTTCCTCCTTGTGCACTTACCATACCTATATCGGAATATGGATCATGCCGGTTTCCGATAAATTCCAATGTGAACCATTTGCCGTCCGGCGACCATGAATAGTCAAAGCCACCGCCGGTACTGAACCAGGTGGAACCGTCAGTGACCTGACGTACCTTTTTGGTTTCCAGATTAAGCACCATCAACCGGTTACGGTCTTCTATAAAGGCTAGTTCCTTCCCATCCGGCGAGAATTGCGGATAGGTACGTTCTGTCTTGTCCGAAGGCAGGAGTACTTCTTCTTCAATGGCAGTCGCATTGGGGAAGTTGGCTTCCTCCTTACGTGCAATCTTGGCCATGTAAAGTTCCCAGTTTCCGTTGCGTTCACTGGCGTACGCCAAAATACGGTTGTCCGGTGAGAAAGTAAGTCCTGCTTCACGGGCAGGGGTATGTGTGATTTGCTTGGTGGTATTATAATCGGCGGAAGTGACGAATACTTCACCTCGTACAATGAAAGCAACTTGTTTGCCGTCCGGTGATACGGTAGCTGAGGTTGCTCCGTTACTGAAATTCAGATCCGCTATTGTATTTTGGTCATCACGGATGATATCGATTTTGACTTTCTGCGGTTTATCTCCTTGTTTTTGAGTGTATATTTCTCCATCATACGTATAACAGAGAGTGCCGTTGCTGCCCATTGACAGGAAGCGGACCGGATGGGTCTTGAAATGGGTGACCGTTTTCAATGATTGAGGACTACTTATCGGAAAGGAATATACGTTGAATGTACCTCCGTCTCGTTCGCTCAGGAAATAAACGGTTTGCCCGTCGGGCGCAAATACAGGGTTACGGTCTTCGCCTGCATGGGCGGTCAGGTTGGTATGCTTGCCGTTTTCCGAATCATATAACCATACGTCACGGGTGATGGACGAGGTGTGGTGTTTGCGCCATTCGTCTTCAAAACCTTTGCGGTCTTGGTAGAGAAATGTTTTTCCTGATTTGTCAAAGCAGACCATTTCTGCGGGAGTACCCAGCACCTGTTCGGTACGTCCGCCGGTTACCGGGACTTTGTATAGTTCTGTCATGGCCGAGGTAGGGAACAAGGCACTGTTGGCAGGGTCTTGGATAGAGGCCGAGAATAGGATATAGTTGCCGTCGGTGGTGAAGGTTGACGGTATTTCGGAAGCCGAATGGGTGGTAAGGCGCCGGGCTGCTCCGCCATCGGCCGACATGACGAACAGGTCGAAATTGCCATTGCGGTCACTGGCGAAGGCAATCTGTTTACTATCCGGTGACCAGATGGGGCTGCACTCGTATGAGGCTTGTGTAGTGAGTTGGGTGGCAGTTCCTCCGTTGGCGGGTACTTTATAGATGTCTCCTTTATAACAGAATGCAATTTCCGTGCCGTCGGGGGAAATTTGCACGTCACGCAGCCATAAAGGTGTAGCTGCATAACTGCTTGCTGCAACAAGGCTTAAAGCAAGGCAAGTTAGAAGTTTTTTCATGTATTTATTTCTTTTAGTTTGTACGCAAAGTTAAGCATTTGCACTTTATTGCAAAAAAAAGTGCGAAAATATTTGGAATATATTGTAGGAAAAACGTATCTTTGCACCGCTTTCTAAGGAAAGCACATAATGATTGGACTATGGTGTAATGGTAGCACAACAGGTTTTGGTTCTGTTTGTGGTGGTTCGAATCCGCCTAGAACAACTTGCATGAAGCGTCGGATATCGTGAGATTCCGACGCTTCTGCCATTATAGACAGCGACGCCGCGCTACAAAGCGGAATTATGGTAATTTTCTCTGATTTCAGGGTATGGCCTTCTGTGCCTATAGTGCGTAACTTTGCACCGTAGACCATCAACACGTTTTTTACAATTATGTACATAGAGAAGATAAAGTCGCCAGCCGACTTGAAACAGCTGGACCTGGAGGCCCTCAAGACCGTGGCCTCTGAAACCCGCGAAGCAGTATTGAACCGTGTGAGCAAGCACGGCGGACACATAGGCCCCAACCTCGGATTTGTCGAGGCCACCGTGGCGCTGCACTACGTGTTCGACGCACCCGCAGACAAGTTTGTCTTCGACGTGAGCCACCAATGCTATCCCCACAAGGTGCTCACGGGCCGCGCCGCCGGCTTCCTGGGCGACCTCGACGACATGAACGCCATCAGCGGCTACTCCTCGCCCACCGAGTGCCCCGAGTACGACAACTTCGAGGTGGGCCACACCTCTACATCCATCAGTCTGGCCACCGGACTGCAGAAGGCGCGCGACATACGTGGCTCCCACGAAAACATCATAGCCATCATCGGCGACGGGTCGCTCTCGGGCGGCGAAGCCTTTGAAGGCCTCGACGAAGCCTCCGAACTCGGCACCGGCATCATCATCGTGGTCAACGACAACGAGATGTCGATAGCCGAAAACCATGGTGGTATCTACAAGAACCTGCGTGCCCTGCGCGAGAGCCACGGCGAGTGCCAGCACAACTGGTTCAAGGCATGGGGCTTCGACTATCACTATCTGGAGGAAGGCAATGACGTGGAGCAGCTCATCAAGGTCTTTGCCAGCGTCAAGGACACCGACCACCCCACCGTGGTACACATACACACCGAGAAGGGTCACGGATTCGCCCCCGCAGTCGCGAACAAGGAGGCATGGCACTGGGGCGCTCCCTTCAACCGTGAAGACGGCAGCCGGCCGGCTGCTCCCGCCGTGGAAACCTATGAAGCGCTCTTGAGCGACTGGATGCTGCGCGAGATGAAACGCGACAGCACGCTCATCGCCGTGACTGCGGGCACCCCGGCAGCAGGAGGCTTCACGCCCGAGAAGCGCCGCGAGGCCGGCAAGCAGCACATAGAC